>Ga0210398_10006717_pt1 | contig 10529 bp, 5 predicted proteins | sample IncBWC4OmetaG_FD_161047 | JGI IMG/M metagenome (GOLD analysis project Ga0210398, IMG submission 161047) | Forest soil microbial communities from Barre Woods Harvard Forest LTER site, Petersham, Massachusetts, United States - Inc-BW-C-4-O | ecosystem: Environmental > Terrestrial > Soil >... | reverse complement strand
CATTGCGAGGAGCGAAGCGACGCGGCGCTCGGCGCCGAGATCGGGGTCGACCTGTCGCGTCCCTTGGACGACGCGACCTTCCGCGCGGTCGAGGATTCGTTTCACGACAACATCGTCGTGTTCTTTCGCGGCCAGACCCTCTCGAACGAGCGGCATATCGAGTTCAGCCGCCGGTTTGGCGAGCTCGAAATCCACATCGTCAAGAAATACCTGCTGCCCGGCCATCCCGAGATCCTGCTTGTCTCGAACATCAAGAACGAGGGCGGCGACCATATCGGCCTCGCCGACGCCGGCTTCACCTGGCACAGCGACGTTTCGTATCGCCGGAACCCGAGCCGCTGCTCGCTGCTCTACGCCAAGGAAGTGCCGGTGCGAGACGGCGTTGTGCTCGGCGATACGGTCTTCGCCAACTGCATCGCCGCCTATGAGGCGCTGCCGACCGTGATGAAGAAACGGCTCGACGGGCTGAAGGCGATTCATCGCTATTCGATGCGCCGCCGGGTCGAGAACAGCCCACGCCCCAAGCTGACCGCGGCACAAATCGCCGAGACGCCGGATGTCGCGCACCCGATCATACGCACCCACCCCTTTACCGGCCGCAAGGCGATCTATGTCACCGCCGGTGAGTGCATCGGCGTCGAGGGGATGCCCCAGGACGAGGCGGTCGACCTCATCGCCGAGCTCGACGCGCATTGCGTCAAGCCCGAGTTTCTCTATCGCCACCATTGGCAGGCCGGCGATTTGGTGATGTGGGACAATGCCAGCGCGATGCATCTGGCGATTTGCGACTACGCGCTGCCCGAACGACGCCTGATGCACCGCACCACGGTGATTGGCGGCGAGCCCTTCTAGACGGCGAGATTCGCGCCGACCCGGCGCCTTTGTGCTCAATGCGTTCGCCCGATCTTCCTTCGATCTAGCGCTTGCAATGACTTCTCTTGTCAATCGCTTGCAGCGTTGACAGCGCGCCACTAACATCAATCCAAGCGCGATAGAAGTTGATTTTTGTCGCCCGAGGGGTGGGATGAGTTCTGGGCTCCGGCGGATTGTCGGTCGTGTCTTGCTGGCGCTCCTGTTGGCTGGGTCGCTGGCAATTGCGGCACGCGCCGACGATGCTGACCCCCGCGAGGCCCTCAAACACAGAAGAGATGAGCTTTTTCAGCAGGTGCTGGCGAACCCCAGCAATCTCGACGTCGTGTTCGCCTATGCGGATATCTGCGCTCAGCTCGGCGACAACGAGGGCGCGGTCTCGGCACTCGAACAAATGCTGCTGTTCAACCCCAACCTGCCGCGTGTCGATTTGGAGCTCGGCGCGCTCTACTTCCGAATGGGTTCCTTCGAAGTCGCGCAGACCTATTTCGAAAAGGCGACCGCGCAGCACCCGCCTCCGGAGGTTCAGGAGCGTATCGACAAATATGTGGCGCTGATCGACAAGGAGACGTCGCTGACCCGGCTGACCGGGTATGTGTTCCTTGGGGCGCAGTACCAATCCGACGCGAACATCGCGCCGGGGAGCGCGATGATCGTCTCGCCGATCGGCCCCATACTGCTCAACCAGCAGTTCGTCAAAGAAGCCGATTTCAACATCTTCGCCAACGCCTCGGTGCTCTACACCTACGATCTCGGCAACCAGGACCGTGACACGATCGAAGTGACCGGCAACGGACTGGTCAATCACTACATGAAGGTCGGCCGCCTCGACCTCGATTTTGGCGAGGTGACCGCCGGTCCGCGACTGCACTATCCCGGGGTGCCGGAGGACGTGGCGGCGGCGGTGACGCTCAAGCCATATGCGATCCTCAACGAGGTCGGGCTGGGCGAGCAGCAGTATTTTGACACCTACGGCGCCGGGCTCGAGGCGACCGGCGTGGTGTGGGGCAACCTAGCGCTTCGCAGCGCCTTCGAATTTCGTCAGAAGACTTTCAGCAACGCGGCCAATCGGCCGCTGACCTCAGGCCTTACAGGCAACGACAAGCTGGTGTCGCTCCAGGCGACCCGGCCGTTCGATGCAAACTCGGCGCTGACCCTCGAATTCGACTACGTCGATCAGCAGACCAGTTTCAACTATTACACCAACCAGAGCTACGCCGGCGCGGTGACCTACCACATTCGCTACCACGGCCCACCGGGCGCGCTGTCAGAGCTTCCAATGGAAACCAATTTCTACGTCAGCAGGCTCTATTCCATCTACGCCGCGCCAGACCCTTGCTGCGTGACGGGTCCCGGCGGCTTTTCGAGCCGCGACGACCGGCGCTGGAGGATGGGCCTCATCCAGGGCATCAATGTTACCCAGAACCTCGAATTGATCCTACAGGTCGAACGTCAAGTCGTTTCGTCCAACCTCTCGCTTTACGGATATACCAGCAATTCAGTGGTGCTCGGCCCCGAGATCAAATTCTAGCCAAGCCAAATACACGCGGCGCCGATACGTTAACGATATTATTTTTCTAAAAAGCCTTCGATTTGCGGTTACATTTAGTTACATTCGCCCGCTAGTCTGTGGTCTGGAGCCTGCCGTGCATACTTTCCCCCAGGTATTGCGTTTTTGGCCCCCATTGCTGTTGCTACTTGCCATCGCCGTGGGCGCACCGCACGCCCGTGCGGAGGGTGAGCAGCGGGTCGGGGTCAACGCCGCGGTCAACACGGACGCGAACGGCACACCGCCGGGCGGCGTGACGAAGCGGCTCGTGCTTGGCGAGAACATCGTCCACAACGAGCGCGTCACCACCGATAAAAACGGGCAGACGCAGATCCTGTTTCTCGATGGTTCGTCGGTCAGCGTCGGCCCCGAGTCCGACATGACGATCGACGACTTTGTCTACGACCCTGCGTCCGGCACCGGGAAAATGTCCCTGACCGATCTGCAGGGCGCCATGCGCTTTGTCGGCGGCAAGCTGTCAAAGCAGGAAGACGCGGTAGCGGTTCATTTCGGCTCGGCGACGATCGGCGTGCGCGGCGGCGTCTTCCTCGCGGACCTGCATCCAGGCGGCAAGTCGCAAATCATTTTCGTCTACGGCCACGGCGTGACCATCACCTTGCCGAATGGTCAAACGGTTGAGCTGTATCGTCCGGGTTTCGCGATCGATTTCGACTCGCACGGGATGATCGGCTCGCCGCATCGGGCCCCACCAGGCGGAATTCTCGCCCAGCTTGACGGCCGGAAGGGTGGCAGCGGCGGCGTGAACAACATCCCCAACGACGGCGACGTCGCCAACAGCAACGTGCCCAACACCGTCTCCAACGATACCGACAGCAGCACTCAACAAGCGGACGCAAATTCGAAAAACAGCAAATACAACCCGCCGCCGCCCAATTCGTGGCCGCCGCAAGTATCGGAGCAGCAAACCCAGACGGCCAGCAACCCGCCGCCGCCTCCACCGCCGCAGCAATCACCTGCGCCACAGCAACAACAGCCGTCGCCGCCATCACCTCCGCCGCCAAACGTCATCACCGGCATTTCGGGCGGGATCAACTACGATCCGGGCCGCGGCTCAAACCACGACCTCGCGGTGAACACACAGAACGACCTGGCCGCCGTCGGTCCAGGGGACGACGAGCACCATCGTCATCATCACGACCGCACGCTCGGCTTCCCGGGACAGCCCGTGCCGTTTAAGAACGCCACCATCACAAACGGCGTTCTGGTCGTCACGATCGGCGATTTGACCGGGTCGATCCCATTGTCGCCAGGCACCCACAAGATCGATGGCACCGCCACGTACAGCCCGGTCGGGCCGCTCAAAGGCACCGTCTACGAAGCGGCCGACGGCAGCTTCTTTTATGCGGACCTTACGCCGGTCGACCATCCGTCGAGCACGGTCTTTGTGTATGGCGGCACGCCGGTGAGCTCGAGCGTATTTCAGCCGGGCAGCACACCGCAGATTCTCGCGTTTCAAATCGAGCCGGATGCGGTGCTGAAAAATCTGCTTCCGTTCATCCCCAACATCGGAAAGTTGTCAAACCCCACGGTATCGCCGCTCTATATCGAAATACCGGCGGCCACCAGCATTACGGCAGCGAGGGGCGGCACGCCCGAGCCGGCAGTGCTGCAGGCGAGTTTGGTGTTCAACGGCCGGGGCGCGAGCCAGCAATCGGCGCTCGTGGTAGCGGTCGGCAACATCGTCTCGACCACCAGCAACCCCAACAACCCGCTGCTGAGCGGCAACGTCGAAGGCGTGTACGAGCCGGGTTACGGCCGGGCTCCGACCCTCATCAACAGCAGCCTTTTGACCACCATCGACGGCACAGGCGGCAGCTTCTATGGCAATACCAGCATCAGCGGCTTCGTGCTCGACCCCAACGAGTGTTGCACGAGGTCCGGCGACCCCCGCACTCAGCTTGCGTCGCTGACAAACGTGCAGACCGGCCAAAACACCAACTTCAACTTCAACCAGCCGGCGGTCGCCACAACAGTCCCCACCGCGGTCGCTAATGCGCCGCAGACGACGCAAACCCTGACCGGCTTTTTCGGCGGCATCATGACCCCCTATGTGAAAGGCCGCGAAGAGGCGCCGTATGCGGTCGTCGGCCGGACGACGATCCAGACGAATGCCCAGGAACTCGAGATTGCCGCGACCCTCCAAGGGCACGATCCGTTTAGCACGAGCTGGGGAAACCAAAATGACCACAACGACCACGGCGATCGATCCCTATCCGCCATCGGGCCGGGAAACAACAACAACAATAACAAGAACAGGAATGCCGTAAGCGCGTTCGAGCTTTCCTTTGGCAATCAGGCGGGCAAACAGGGCTACATCAACGACGACCTCTTCGCGGCGGAAGCAAACTCCAACGGAACGCAACAGCTCAACCGCCAGGACAAGGGGACGGCGACCGCCTATCTGGTCGACCAGAACGTGGTCGCGGGCGCGATCGACAGCATCCTGCCCCGCGGCGTGACCCCGTGTACGTGCCAGTATCTGCAATGGGGATATTGGGGCGGCGATCTGACGACCAGCAAGGGCTACCGCAACGATGTCGGCGGGATCAACACCTGGGTCGCTGGCGTGCAGACACCCGTCAACCAGATGCCGACCATGGGATACGGCAGCTATAGCGGCGCGGCGATCGGCACTGTCGACAACAACGGCAAGATCTATGTGGCCGCGGGAGGCTTCAACCTCAACTATAATTTCGGCAACGATACCGGCCGCATCGGAATCACAAATTTTGACGGGCTGAATTTCGGCGGAACGGTCCGCGGCGGCGGCAATGGTTACACCGGCTCGCTCTCCGGCAGAAATCTCAATGGCACCGTCGCCGGCGCGTTCTTCGGGCCGGCCGCGCAGAATACGGGCGGCGATTTCGCGATCGAATCGACAAAGGGACCGAACTATATCGCCTCCGGGATTTTCGCCGGCGCGCTGACCGGGCCGATCCATGGGGGCCACTACTAGCACGGCGATCAATCGCGCTTGCGGCGATTGAAAGACTGCGGCGATAAGCGCGTTCAGGTTTAAGTACTTGACAGATTCATGATACTAGGCTGACCTCGCGGCGCGATGCCTTCCACCCCCAGGGGGCGCCCGATCGCCATCGAGACCGAACTTAAGCTTGCCGCCCGGACCGGCGATCTGCCGGCTGTGCGGCGCGCGCTCGAAGCCATGGCGGCAGCGCCCGGCGTGGCGTCGCGGACCTCGCGTGCGCGGCTTGTCAGCACCTATTACGACACGCCCGACCACGCCTTGGCGCGGCGCGGGTCGACGCTGCGCGTGCGCCGCCACGGCAGGCACTTTGTGCAGACGGTGAAGGCCGAGAGCGCGAGCGGCGAGAGCAACCTCGCGCGCGGCGAGTGGGAGGATCGGGTCAAGGGCGAGCGTCCCGACCCGCAGGCGACCCAAACCGGGCCTTTCCTGTCGCCCGAGATCGCCGGCCAGCTGCGCCCGCTGTTCCGCACCGAGGTGTCGCGGCTGACCATCCCGCTCGCCCCCGGGCCGGCGACCCGGATCGAGGCGGCGATCGATCGCGGCCGCATCCGGAACGGCGCGGAGACCCCGCCCGAACCGATCAGCGAGGTCGAGCTCGAATTGAAGAGCGGCGCGTCGACGGCGCTTTACGACGTCGCGCTCAAATTGCTGCGCGTCGCGCCGCTGCGCCTCGAACGGCGCAGCAAGGCCGAACGCGGCTACCGTCTCGCCGCGCACGCGGACGACACGGCGCGGGCGGTGCATGCCGAACCTGTCGATCTTCACCCAGGCCTCAGCGGCGAGGCGGTGCTGCGGCGCGTCGGCCGGGCCTCGCTCGATCACCTGCTGCGCAACGAAGACGCGGCCCTCTCCGGCGACGGCGAGGGCATCCACCAGATGCGCGTCGCGGTGCGGCGGCTGCGCGCGATTCTGTCGGCATTCGCGCCGATGCTGCCCGACGAGCAGCGGCGCTGGGTCTCGCAGGAATTGCGCTGGTTCGGCGATGCGCTGGGCGACGCGCGCAACCTCGACGTCTTCGCCGGCGATCTTCTCGCGCCGGCGCGCGCCGCGCTGCCGATCGCCAGCGAGTTCGAGCGGCTGGCGCAAGCCACGGAGCGGCAACGCCGCGCCGCCCACGCCGCCGTCATCAAGGCAATCTCGTCGACCCATTACACTGAGGCGCTATTGGCGCTCTTGCGCTGGCTCGACGGCGGCGACTGGCACCTAGCCGCCGCCGCATCGCTGCACCAGCCGATCGAGGTGCTCGCGCCGGTACTGCTCGACCGTTGCCGCGCCAAGGCCGAAAAGCGCGCCAAGGATTTTTCGCGGCAATCGGCCAAGAAACGCCACCGGCTGCGCATTGCGCTGAAGAAATTGCGCTACGCCGCGGAGCTGTTTGCCCCACTCTACGGCGCGCCGGAGGCCAAGCAGTTCATCCAGCTCCTCAAGCGGCTGCAGGATGACCTGGGCGACGCCAACGACGTGCGGGTCGGGCGGGAAATCGTCAAGGGCCTGACACCGCACGGGCACCGCTCGACCGGGATCGCCCATGCCGGCAAACGCCTCATCGCTTGGCATAAGCGTCGCATCGCCACGAACGAGCCCCAACTGCGCCGCCATCTCGACGAACTGCTCGCCGCCGAGCCGTTCTGGCAGACTAGCTAAACCTCGGCATCACCTCGCGCGCGAAAAGCCGCAGCGAGGCCATAGCCTCGTCAAACGGCATCAGGTTGAAATTGACCTGCAGCGAGGCGTGCTCGAACCCGCCGAAATCTTGCCTCATCGTCGCGATGGTGCGGGCGATCTCGTCGGGTGTTCCGACCCAAGCGGCGCCGGTCGTCATCTGGTCGGCGGCGTTAGAGGCGCGCAGGCCCGCGATAATCTTGTCATAGCCCGGATAGTCCCGCGACGTGCGGCCATCGAGCCAATCCGAGGCAGCGTCGACGAGCGACGCCAGGTAGTTGTCGATAAACGGCGCGGCGATGCGGCGAGCGCGATCACCGTCCGGGTCGCAAAACATGTGAAAGGCGATCATCACTTCGCCCTCGCCGGGATGCCCGGCCGCCTTCCACGCCTCGCGATAGGCCGCGAGCAGCGGCCGCATCTTTGCCGCGACAAAGGCGATCGCCATCACCGAATAGCCCATCCTGCCGGCGTATTCGAATGACTCCAGCGTGTTGAGCGCCGCGACATAGAATTTCGGCCGCGGCGTCTGTGTCGGCCGTGGCAACGAGGTGGTGTTCTCGATGGTATGAAAGCGGCCGCGATGCGTGACGCTCTCCTCGCGCAGCAGCAGGTCGACCTGCTCGATGCCTTCGCGGTAGCGCGCCACCGACTCGTCGGGCGAGCGCGCGAAACGGCGAAACTCATGCGGCAGGAATGCGCGCGCGAAGCCGACATCGAGCCGCCCGCCCGAGATCGCGTCGAGCATCGCGATCTCGCCCGCGAGCTTTAGCGGATTGTTGAACGCCGGCAGCACCGCTCCGGTAACGAGCCGCGCCAGCCTGGTGCGCTGCGCCGCGGCGGCGAGAAAGACGATCGGGTTCGGGCTGTAACCGCCGTAATAATGGAAATAATGCTCGACGATGCGGATATGCGTGTAGCCGAGCCGGTCGGCCTCCTCGGCGATGTCGAGCGCTTCGCGGAAATACTGTTCGGCCGAGCGATCCTCGGGCCGCACATCGGGGAAGAATTGCACGCCGAATTGCATGATCGTCCGCGATTAGAATCCCTCTCCGTCCACCTTGATCCATTGGAGGCCGGAGAGGCTAGGTAAGGTGGGGGATTCCAGAGGCGTCACGGCGCGCCCACCTCACCCGCCCTCGGCTTTGCCTCGGGCACCCCCCCCCAATGGGCGGAGAGGGGAGATGCCTGCACGCCTGTAACCTTTATTCCGCCGCGACGACCGTCCCGATCGGGCAGGAAACGCCAGTGCCGCCGAGCCCGCAATAGCCGAACGGGTTCTTCGCCAGATATTGCTGGTGGTAGTCCTCAGCGAAGTAGAAGGGCGGCGCCTCGCGGATTTCCGTGGTGATGCCGTGGTAGCCGGCGCCCTTGAGCCGCGGCTCGTAACGCTCGCGCGAGGCTTCGGCCGCCTTCTGCTGCTCGGGCGAATAGGTGTAGATCGCCGAGCGGTATTGCGTGCCGACATCGTTGCCCTGGCGCATCCCCTGGGTCGGGTCGTGGCTCTCCCAGAAAATCTTCAGCAGGCCGTCATAGGAGATCTGCTTCGGGTCGAAGACCACGAGCACGACCTCGGTGTGGCCGGTCTGGCCGCTACACACCTCTTCGTAGGTCGGGTTGGGGGTCGAGCCGCCGGCATAGCCGACCGCGGTCGTCCACACGCCGGGCGCCTCCCAGAATTTGCGCTCCGCGCCCCAGAAGCAGCCGAGCCCGAATACCGCCATCTCAAGCCCCGCGGGGTACGGGCCTTCGAGCGCGTTGCCATTGACGAAATGGCGCGCCGGCACCGGCACCTTTATCGCGCGGCCGGGCAGGCACTGCTCGGCCGGCGGGATTTCGAGCTTCTTGCGCATCATTCCGAACATGGAGCGGCTCCCGAGCGTAGCCTAGCGGACCTTCATTGATGTAGCGCGCCGGGGCGCGGCTGCCAATGGCCAGTCTCGGCACGCCGTCTGGAACGGCCGGAATATTCAGGCTGTTTGCCGGCAGTTGTCGATCACTCAGGGAGTGACGATCAGGAGGCAGCCATGGGCGGACAACCAGGAAAGCCATCGCCGCCTGGCAATCCGCCGGACCGCGCGCCGCCGGAACGGCCGCCTATCGAGGAGCTGCCGAGACCGCTTCCCATCCCGCCGCAAGAACCGCCGCCACCGCCAATGCGGTAGGAAGCTCAACCGAGCCAGTCGAGCGAGGCTCCGTTCTCGAGGCACATCAGCCCTCATAGAACCAGCGTTGGAATGGCAATCGCGCCTTAATCTATTTTTAGTTGTAGCGAAATAAATTGGCCTGGTTACGGGGAAACCTGCCTCGGCTGTCCGGGGCCGAACCCGCGCCCGAATTTCGGGAACGGCAGTATCGAGATGATTGTCGACGAGATCCTCGACCGGAAAGGTCGCCAGATTCATGGGGTCAGCCCCGACTGGCCGGTGAGCAAGGCTGCCGCGCTGCTTGCCGCCTGGAACGTGGGAACCGCGCTCGTCACCGACTTTCACGGCGTGCTGCTCGGGATCATTTCCGAGCGCGACATTATCCGCTCCCTGAACGAATTCGGCGGCAGCGTCCTGCGGATCAAGGTGAGCAACCTGATGACCCACCGGGTCATCAGTGTCCCGCCGCAAACCGACATCGGCGAGGCGCTTTCGTTGATGGCGTTTCATCGCATCCGCCATCTGCCGGTCGTCAAGAACGGTAAGCTCGTCGGGATTATCAGCATCCGCGACGTGATGAAATATCGCGTCGAGAAACTGGAAGAGAACTTCACAGCGCTGGCGCGCAGCGAACAGGAATCGGTGCAGGCGCGCGCCGAGGCCGAGGTCGCCAATCGCGCGAAGACTGAGTTTCTTGCGCATATGAGCCACGAATTGCGCACGCCGCTCAATGCGGTCATCGGGTTCTCCGACGTGATCGCCGGCGGGCTTTTTGGCCCCAACGCCGCCGCGCTGACCCGGCAATACGCGACCCACATCAATACAGCGGGCCGCCATTTGCTGCATCTGGTCGAGGAGATACTCGACCTGTCGAAAGGCGTTTCCGGTCAGCTCAATCTCGACGAGGGGGTGGCCGATCTGGCCTCGATAATCGCCGAGTGCATTGAGGAGATGGCAAGCGATCTTACCGAGAAGCGCCTGACGCTTCACACGGGCATCGCCGAGACAAAAGTTTCGCTGGTCGCGGACGGCTCGCGGCTCAAGCAGGTGATCCTCAACCTGCTCTCCAATGCGATCAAATTCTCTTGCGGCGGCGGCTCCATCGAGCTGCGAAGCGAGACCACCGAAGACGGTGATCTGACCATCGCAGTCGCCGACCATGGCATCGGCATCCGGCCCGAGCACATTCCGATCGTGCTCGAGCCGTTCCGCCAGATCGACGGCGACGCGACCCATACGAGCGGCGGCGCCGGTATCGGCTTGCCGCTCGCCAAGATGCTGGTCGAGCAGCATG
>Ga0210398_10006715_pt1 | contig 10533 bp, 10 predicted proteins | sample IncBWC4OmetaG_FD_161047 | JGI IMG/M metagenome (GOLD analysis project Ga0210398, IMG submission 161047) | Forest soil microbial communities from Barre Woods Harvard Forest LTER site, Petersham, Massachusetts, United States - Inc-BW-C-4-O | ecosystem: Environmental > Terrestrial > Soil >... | reverse complement strand
CGGCTCTGCCTAGGATCAGGCCGCGACATGCTCCGCGGCGACGGCGGCGGGCTGCTGTTCGACCGCTGCCGGCGGCCCCTGCTTCACCATCCAGATCCCGGCGACCAGGACCCACAGCACCGTCCCCAGTATCGCGAACCAGGAGATCGGCGGGACGAGCGCGACGATGCCCACGGCGAACAGCACCCATCCCATCCAGATCGGCAGGATCCGGCCGACGACCACGGCCAGGCCGGCGATGATGCCGAACAGCGCGAAGCCGAGCACGACTGGCAGGAAGAAATCGTTCTCCAGCAGGTTCAGCGTCTGCGCCGAGGTGGTCGTAAGGTCCTTCGTGTCGAGAGAAAGCACGAGGTCGAAGCCGAGTATGGTGGTGAACCCGATGGCCGCGGCCACGGCCCCGCCGAGTGCGCCGTAGGCGATCCACCGATCACCTCGCCGGACGTGCCGGGCCAGCGTGGCCGCGAACAGGACCAGGAAGAACACGGCGAGCCCGGTGAGCAGATCGCTTACCGTCTCGCTCTTGTGATGCGCGGTGTACCACTGGATCACCTGCGGACCTGTGGCGTTGTCGCTGGGCGTGTTATTTCCCAACGCGAAGCTGACGGCGACCAGCACCCCGCTGATCACGCCTGCCAGCGGACCCCATTTACTGAGCCATGCTGCCATGAAACTCACCTTCCCCGAGTCATTGAGTCTCTGGCTTCATGGTGGTTCTCCTGGGCCGCGAAAACGACAAAGGTACCCAGTCCAATGTGCTTCGTACTGGCACCCCCGCACGGGTTCGGCTATGCGCCAGAAGATCCGGTTCCGGCAGGGTTTACCGGGCGTCGGCCAGGAACGCGGGACCAGAGGGCGATAGGCGCTCGGTCCGGCGGGCTTGTCCGGCAGACTAGGAAACGGCACGGTCCATATCGTTCAGCTAGCAGGTCTAGGCGCACAAGCCGCCCCATCGCCTATGGAATTTACCGACATCAAGGCGCCGGCTCCCGTTGAGGGGATACCGCCATGGCAAGACCCGCGGTGGGTCGCCGCGGCAGAAGACTGGATCGATGCTGGATGCGCGCGGGCGGGCCTGGCACGGACCGGTCCGGCGCTGGCGCGCTGCCGTCCCTACTCTGTCGTCGCCCGCGTCCCTACCGGCGACGGATCCTTGTGGTTCAAGGCCAGCCCGCCAGCGTCCGGCTTCGAGCCTGCGCTGCTGGCCGCCCTCGCGGCCTGGCATCCGGACCGGTTCGCCGCCCCCGTCGCGACTGACCTGGACCGCGCCTGGTCCCTGACCCGCGACGGCGGTCCGACGCTGCGCGAGCACCAGGCGCGAACTCTGGCCGCGGAAGCCTGGGACGGCGCGCTGCGCGACTACGCCACGCTGCAGCTCGGCCTGGCGGGGCATGCCGACGACCTGCTCGCCCTCGGCCTTTGCGACCTGCGCCCGGGCAGCGTCCCCGGCCAGTTCGAAAAGCTCCTCGCCGGCCTCTCCACCGGGCAGGTAATCGACGCCCCCGGCGGCATCACTCGCGGCCAGCACCAGGCGCTGCGCACGCTGGCACCGCAACTGCGCGAGTGGTGCGCGGAACTCGCCGACCTCGGCATCCCGGCCAGCATCGACCACGCCGACGTGCACCCAGGCAACATCTTCGCCGCCACCGGCCTGCCTTTCGACTGGGGAGACGCCGCGGTGGCGCACCCGTTCTCCAGCCTCCTCGTCGCCCTGCGCACCGCAGCCGAACACGCGAACCTGCCGCGGGACTCCCCCGAACTGGCCGTCCTCACCGAGAACTACCTCAGGCCCTGGCTCGAAGCCGGGCACCCGCGGCCAGCCGTTGACCGCTCGCTGTCTCTCGCCTTGCGGATCGCGCCGCTCGCCCGCGCCCTGACCTGGGGCCGTCTCTTCCCGTGCTACCTCGGACATCCCGCGCCCGCCGACCACGCCGCCCGCGCCGTGGCCGCGTTGCTCAAGCGCAAGCCCCTCGGCCCCGACGACTAATGCGACTCGGACTGGGCCGCCTCGCGGAGGGCGCCGGGACGCAGCGGGGTGCCGATCATCTGGCTGACCAGGGTGCGGTGGGCGGCGTGCAGCGTGCGTACGGCCGCCGGGGTGATGCCGGGCTTGGCGGCCGGGCGGCCGGCGCGGGACCGTCCCGGCTTGGTCGGGATCCACAGGTGCCCGGGGTCACTGCCCTCGAGCTCCGCGATGATCGTGGCGCGGGCGGCGAGCCACCGGGTGAGGATGTGCACGGTCGAGGACGTGAGCGGGACCAATTCGCTGTCGAGATCGACATGCGGATCCCCGTCTAGGTGCAAGGCGCTGACGTTTAGGTGGGCGAGTTCGGGGACGCCCCTTCCCGTGTCGGCGACCAGTGCGGCGACGGCGGCGGTGCGCAGTGACGTCAGGGCGTTGGCGTTGATGGGCCTGCGGACGGTCAAGTCGTGCAGGAGGCGTTCGGTCTCGCCGGGGTCCAGGTGAAAGCCGCGGGCGGGCTTGCGGGTGTCCTGTCGGTCGGGCACGCCGAGGAACTCGGCGAAGGCGTTGTAGGTGTCGGCCCGCACCCGCATCGAGTTGGGATAGGCGGCGGCGTCCGGGCCGCGCAGGGTGTTGCGGGTCCGGGTTTTCCCGGCGGCGGCGGCGGCGAGCCACGCGTCGGCCCGTGCGGGCTGCATGAGCTCGCCGACCGTCAACGCGCCCGTGTCGGCGGCGCGCTGGGCGTGCCCGAGGTACTCGTCCAGGTAATGCTTGCGGATCCGCCGCGTGCTGAACGCGAAGCCGCGGCCGGCGAGGTCGCCCATGAACTCATCGATGGCGGCGCGCGCCGAGGTGCTGGCATCCGGGGCTGGCATGGGCGAAGACTAACAGTCGGCGCCTGATAACAGCAAGATAAGGGATCGGCGTGTCGCGGCGCACCCCAATTCCTCTGCCCCGGACGACGCACCTATGATGCTCGTGTGATCGTGAGGTTGCGGAGTGTAATCACCGCTGCGGCCTGCTGCCTGGCGTTTCCGGCCGTCGGCTGCACCAGGGCGCCGCGATGACGGCGGGTGCTGCCGCGCGCGCGGCGGCGACAACGCACCCCACCGCCCCCCTCTCCCCCGCGGCGCGGGCCTGCGGACCGCTGCCCCCCGTGACAACCGCGATCAGCGGACCGCCCGGCGGCCCCTACCGGCTCCGCGTGCAGGTCGGCGCTTCGGTGAGTGTTTTCACGGTCACGGGCGGCGGTGACATCACCAGCTGATTGGCGTGTCCGCTTCTTGCTGTTATCAGATTACGCCGACCGCTATCCCCCGCCAAGAGCCTGCAGGATGAGCGCAGAGCCAACGGGGTCGCTGTTTCCGGTGGCCCAGACCATGACGCCGCATCCGGCGCATAGCGTCCGCAACTGGCTGGCCTCGTACTGGAGGCCGCTCCCCGCGAACCATACCTCGTGGCGTTCGCCGTTAGCCGTGTACACGTAGGAGGTCTCGCCGTCTTCGCCGCCCGCCTTGGGCCAGTCGTGGGCGGCCACGTCCGTGGCCGTGAGGCTCGAGGCTTCCGTGCCGGCCAGCCGGTGGCCAGCACTGTCGACGGTCCAGTCGTACGCGTACACCGCCGATTCGACGGCTAGCCGCGACGCGGGAACGCCGTACTGCCGCACCTCATTCAGCACGCTTGTCAGGTCAGCCACGGTGACGATGGGGCCCGGGTCGCTGCCGGCGGAGTGGAAATCGATCGCGTCCAGGACGATCTGGTCGGCATACGTCGCGAGCTGCCCGTAGTCGTAAAGGAAGGGTTTGATGTAGGAGTAGTTGACCTTATCGGTCGTCCGGACCATGACGGCCACCCGCAGCTCACGATGCTGGCTGTGCACCGCCAGCGCGAGCTCGCGCACGAACTCTGTGTACTCCGCGGTTATCCGGGCGACTTCCTCACTGTCGGTCAGCCCGTGCCAGTTCGCCGCGGCGGCGTACAGGGCCAGATCCGCTTTGCTGCTGGGCAGGGCGTATTCGTAGTCCAGGGTCAGCCCGTCCGCCTGCGGGTACTCGGCCAGCAGCGCGGTGAGCGCGGTGATGTTGCGCTGCCTGGTCGGTGGGTCAGCGAGGATCTTCGCCATGACGGACTTGGGCGTCCGGTCGTCGGAAACGGTGATGAATCGCAGGCCGCAGGGGTTCGCCGCCTCAGCAGCGCTGAGCGCGCTGCCCAGCGATTCGGCTCCCGGGTCATCCGGCTGGAACAGCAGAGTGCCGGGATCGGCGCCCAGCCGGACCCAGTAGAAATCAAGCAACCCCAGCTGCCTCGCCTGGCTGGGAATCAGGCTGGGCCGGCCGGGGTCCTCGAGCCAGTCCGCGATCCAGGCGCCGGTCGCTCCCGCTAGTGACGGGCTGCCGCATGCCGCGGAGGGATCCGGCGGGTCGGCGCGGGGGCGCGGCTTCGCGTGTACGGACGGCAGGGCACTGGAACTCTCGAAGGGCAATCTCAGGCCGGCCGCGAAAGCCGAGTGGCCGCTACCTGTGTCCGGCCCGGCCAGCCACACTCCGGTGCCGACCAGGATCGCCGCGACGGCCGCCACCACGAGCTTCACCCTGCCGGGCGGCCATCGGCGTCCGGGTTCCCTGCTGGTCATGGAATCACGCGGCTTTCAGCGGGCGGGCGTAATCGCGGGCCGACTGAAGCTGGCCACCGGTCACGATCGTAAGAGTGGCCGCGACATCCATACTGGAATTATGGCTGCGGGGTGGGTCGTGGTGCTGAACGGCGCGCCTCGGTCAGGGAAATCCAGCATCGCGGCGGTCATCCAGGAGACGTTCGACGGGCCGTGGATGAACCTCGGGGTGGACGTGTTCAGCCGGTCCGTGACCCCGCCCCGGTACCGGCCGGGGATGGGGCTGCGGCCCGGCGGCGAGCGGCCGGACATCGAGGCGCTGATCCCGGCGCTGTACGCGGCGTTCTACGACTCGGTGGCCGCGCACAGCCGCCACGGCCTGAACGTCGTGGCCGACGTCGGCCATCACGACGCCTACTCGGCACCGCTGCACGTGCTGCGCGACGCCGCTAGGCGGCTGAGCGGGCTGCCCGCGCTGCTCGTCGGCGTCCGCTGCCCGGTCGAGGTGATCATGCGCCGCCGCGACGCCGGGCAAGCCGGCCGCGAAGGCCACTACGTGACCAGCGGCCCCGGCGGCGAGATACCCGACCCGGTGCTGCGCTGGCAGCGCCACGTGCACCAGCCCGGGATCTACGACCTGGAAATCGACACGTCAGCCGTCACGCCGGAAACCGCGGCGGCGATCATCAGTGACCGGCTTGCTGGCCCTCCCCCGACAGCGTTCCGTCAGCTTGCGGCCGACTCCGGCTAGCTGACGCTTCTTGCTGTTATCAGATTAATACCGATAACGCTGAAAGTTTGGCCGCTTATGACCGGCCAAACTTTCAGCGTTGGCGCGAACAGGCCGAAGCGAGGGGGGCCGCGGCGCGCTAGGCGGGCTCGTGCACCGGGGGGAGGCCGAACGCGGGGAACAGGCCTGGATCGGCGAACGCGACGATCCGGCTGATCCCGGTCGCCGTGACGGTGAGCACCTGGATCGCGTGGGCGCGGAACGTGCCGCCCGGCTCGCCCTGGTACACGGCGAACCCCGGCTGCCCGTTCGCGGTCACGGGGATGAGGCGGAGCCGTCCGGGAGCGGTGAACAGCTGCGCCGCGACGAAGTCGACCACGGTCTGGCGGCCGGCGAACCAGGTCAGCAGCGGCGGCATCTCCAGCGCGACGTCCTCGCGCAGCAGTTCCGCGAGCGCGGCGGCGTCGGCCTTCTCGACGGCCGTGGCGAACCGGTCGACCAGCGCGCGCCGCCGCGGGTCGGCTGGCTCGGCGAGATCGTCTTCCGACGGCAGCGCCGCCGTGAGCTGGTCGCGGGCACGGCGCAGCGCGCTGTTCACCGCGGTCGTCGTCATGCCGAGCGACTCCGCCGCCTCGGCGGCCGGCCAGCCGAGCACGTCCCGCATGATCAGCACCGCCCGCTGCCGGGCCGACAGGTACTGCAGCGCCGCGACGAACGCGAGCCGGATACCCTCCCGCGATATGACCGCGGCCGCCGGGTCGGCGCCCTCCCCCGCCTGTGGCCGGCCGGGAAACGGCTGCAGCCACGGCACCTCGGACCCGGCCACAAGCGGCGCGGCCGGATCCACGTCCGGGGCGCCCAGGCCGGCCGGCAGCGGCCGCCGGGCGCGCCGCTCAAGCGCGGTCAGGCACGCGTTGGTCGCGATCCGGTACAGCCAGGTCCGCACCGACGAACGGCCCTCGAACCCGTCGAACGACCGCCACGCCCGCAGGTACGTCTCCTGGACCAGGTCCTCGGCCTCATCGGCCGAGCCCAGCATCCGGTAACAGTACGCCAGCAGCTCACCGCGGTATTGGCTGGTGAGGCTGGTGAAATCCATGTCACCACCCTACGGATGCGGCGGCCGGCCAAATCCACCGGCGCGTTAGCCGCCCAATTGGCGGGGAAGCGTCTCTATTGTGGGTCACGTGAACCTCACCCGGTGGCGAGGGCGGCGCGCGCTCGTGGTGGCCGGCGTCGCCGTGCTCGTCGTGGCCGGGGCCTCGGCCGCCCTGGCGGCCGGCGTCCCGGGAGCGCCGCCATCGCACACGGCGAGCCTGCCCGCCGACGGGCGGACGGCCGCCCCCCTCGAAATCGTCACCGGCACCAGGCTGCTTGACGTCACGGTCGCGAAGCTAGGCGGGACGCTGCTTCGGGCCAGCACCCCGACCAGTGCGCCGCCCCCGAAGCTCACGGTCAAGTCGGGAGACGTTCTCCTGTCCGCGACCAGCGGGACGTCCTCGGTCACGGTGACGCTGAACGAAAACGTCAGCTGGCGGCTTGACTTCGCCGGCGGCACCGAACGGACCGTGGCCGACCTGCGCGCCGCCACGATCTCCGGGATCAGCTTCACCGCCGGATCGGATGTCATCGACCTGACGCTGCCGCGGCCGGGCGCCATGGTGCCGGTCCGGCTCGCGGGCGGCGCCAGCCAGTTCCTGCTCGGCGTCCCGGACGGCGTCCCCCTTCGTATCACCGCCGCCGGCGGCGCGGGCGAAGTGTCGGTGGACGGCGCGGACCACACCGGGGTCGCCGGCGGGACGGTCTTCGCGACCCCTGGCTGGGCGGCGACCGCGGCCGGGTTCGACATCCAGGCGACGTCCGGGGCGGCACGCATCGCCGTTACCACGCAGTAAATTCCGCGGCCGTCCGGCCCCGTTCGCGGCGCCGGTGCCGGAAACCGCCGACGACTAGCGAGACATCCCGGGCCCGTTTGGGATAATTCTTTGAATGAGCTACCGGCAGCCCGGCACTGTCCTGACCGACCACACCTTGCTCGTGCCGCTCGACCACGGAAACCCAGACGGCGAGCAGATCGAGGTGTTCGCCAGGGAAGTCGTCGCCGCGGGGAAAGACCCCGGGACCCGGCCGTGGCTGGTGTTCCTGCAAGGCGGGCCGGGGTTCCCGGCGATGCGGCCGGTCGGGCGGCAGCACTGGCTGGACCGGGCGCTCGACGACTACCGGGTGCTGCTGCTCGACCAGCGCGGCACCGGCCGGTCGTCGCGAGTCACCGCGCGGTCGCTCGCCGCGCTCCGGACGGCGGAGAGACAGGCGGATTACCTTACGCACTTCCGCGCGGACAGCATCGTGCTCGACGCCGAGCTGATCCGGCGCGAGCTGACCGGCGGCGAGCCGTGGAGCGTGCTCGGGCAGAGCTTCGGCGGGTTCTGCGCGGTGACGTACCTGTCGTTCGCGCCGCACGGCATGCGCGAGGCGCTGATCACCGGCGGGGTGCCCGGGCTCGACGCGCGGGCCGAGGACGTGTACCGCATCACGTACCGGATCTGCGCGGCGCGGAACGCCGACCATTACGAGCGGTACCCCGATGACGTCGGGGCGGCGCGGCGGGTCGCGGAGTACCTGGCGTCGCACGAGGTGACGCTGGCGGGCGGGGGGCCGCTGACCGTTGAGGGGTTCCAGGCGATCGGCGGCATGCTCGGCTCGTCGTCCGGCAGCGACGAGCTGCACTACCTGCTCGAGGACGCGATCGACACCGACGGCGGGCTATCCGACGCGTTCCTGTGGGACATGGCCGGGCGGACCAGGTTCGGCGGGGCCCCGCTGTACGCGGTGCTGCATGAGGCCTGCTACGCCCAAGGGGAGGCGACGCGGTGGGCGGCGCAGCGGGTGCGTTCTGAGTTCCCGCAGTTCGACGCGGTCGCGGCGGTTGAGTCCGGCGACGACCCGGTGCTCTTCACCGGCGAGATGATCTATCCCTGGATGGTGGACCTCGACCCGGCGTTGCGGCCGCTGCGGGAAGCCGCGGAGATCCTGGCCAACCGGGACGACTGGCCGCCGCTGTACGACCCGGCGCGGCTCGCCGCGAGCGAGGTGCCCGCCGCGGCGGCGGTCTACTACCGGGACATGTACGTGCCGGTTGAGCTTTCGATGCCGACAGCCGCCGCGATCCGCGGGCTGAAACCGTGGGTGACCAGCGAGTACGAGCACGACGGGCTGCGGGTCAGCGGCGGCCGGGTGCTCGATCGGCTGATCGCGATGAACCGCGGCGAGGTATAGCGCGGCTTAGCCCAAGGGAACCGGGATCACCGTGACCCGGGGGCCGTCGTCGGTGAGGTCGACGACGGAGAACGCCGCGCCGGGGACCCCGCGGAACGCCCGTGTCATCGTGATGTCCAGCCGGTAAGCGGTGGCGGGCGAGACCCAGACCGGCGTCACGCCGAGCATGCCGAACGCCTCGTGATGGCTGTGCCCGCACAGCACGACCCGCACGTCGGAGCGGGCGATCGCGTCGCGGAGCCGGCCGGGGTCGCGCAGCGCGATGCGGGCCATCGGCTCGACCGGCGACAAGATCGGCGGGTGGTGCAGCGCCACGATCGTCCCGTCCGGGGCGGGCTCGGCGAGCTCGGACCGGAGGTAGCCGAGCGTCTGATCGTCCAGGGCACCGCCGTCCTCGCCGGGGATCGTGGAGTCGAGCGCGATGATGCGCAGGCCGTTCCGCCAGTGGGTCTGGTTGACCGGGACAGCGGGGCGGGCGGGGCCGTCTTCGCCGTCGCCCAGCAGGTGGCGGCGGAACGCGTCCCTGTCGTCATGGTTGCCCGGCAGGTAGACGACGCTCGCCTGGCTGGCCCGGGCGGCGTCGGCGAGGATCGCCGCGAGATCGTCGTAACAGGGGCCTTCGCCCGCGTCGGCCAGGTCGCCGGTCAGCAGGAAGACATCGGGCCGCAGGCCCGCGGTCGCCACCTCGCGCAGCGCGCGCAGCAGGTTGTCCCTGGTCCGCGCGCCGTTCGGGCCGATCCCGCTGACGGTCAGGTGAACGTCGGTCATCTGCACAAGCAGGTGGGAACCCACCGCGAACCTCCCGCGCGAGGCCGGCGCCGATTAACGCCTCACTAGGGCGATCATAGGAGGCGTGGACTCCATCACCGTGGGCACCGGCCCGCTCAGCTTCGCCGACGTCGTCGCGGTCGCCCGGTTCGGCGCGGCCGTCGAGCTCTCCGCGGAGGCCGAGACCGAGATCACCGCCAGCCGCAAGGTCATCGAGGCGCTCGCCGGCGACGACCAGCCGCACTACGGGGTCTCGACCGGGTTCGGGGCGCTCGCGACCCGGCATATTCCGGCCGACCGCCGCGCCCAGCTCCAGCGCAGCCTGATCCGCTCGCACGCGGCCGGGTCCGGGCCCGAGGTGGAGGCCGAGGTGGTTCGCGCGCTGATGCTGCTGCGGCTGTCGACCCTGGCCACCGGGCGCACCGGGGTGCGGCTCACCACCGCGCGGACCTACGCCGCGATGCTGACCGCGGGCATCTCCCCGGTCGTGCGCGAGTACGGGTCGCTCGGCTGCTCCGGCGACCTGGCGCCGCTCGCGCACTGCGCTCTGGCGGCGATGGGCGAGGGCACGGTGCGGGTCCGGGGCGGCGGCGGCGATCCGGTGGCCGCCGCGGACGCCCTGCGCGACGCCGGCATCGCGCCGGTGGTCCTCGCCGAGAAGGAGGGGCTGGCGCTCATCAACGGCACCGACGGCATGCTCGGCATGCTGGTCCTCGCCGCCGCGGACCTGTGGGGGCTGCTGCGCGCCGCCGACGTCACCGCCGCGATGAGCGTCGAGGCGCAGCTCGCCACCGACGCGGTGTTCGCCGCCGACCTCCAGCGGCTGCGGCCGCACCCCGGGCAGGCCGCGAGCGCGGCGAACCTGCGCGCGCTGCTGCGCGACTCGGCGATCATGGAAAGCCACCGCGGCCCGGACTGCACCCGCGTCCAGGACGCCTACTCGCTGCGCTGCTCCCCGCAGGTGCACGGCGCGGCCCGCGACACCCTGCTGCACGCGGAAACGGTGGCGTCCCGCGAGCTCGCCAGCGCGATCGACAATCCGGTGGTGACCGTGGACGGTCGCGTGGAGAGCAACGGCAACTTCCACGGCGCGCCAGTGGCGTACGTGCTGGACTTCCTCGCGATCGCGGTCGCCGACCTCGCCTCGATCGCCGAGCGGCGCACCGACCGGTTCCTCGACGTCGC
>Ga0210398_10006712_pt1 | contig 10534 bp, 8 predicted proteins | sample IncBWC4OmetaG_FD_161047 | JGI IMG/M metagenome (GOLD analysis project Ga0210398, IMG submission 161047) | Forest soil microbial communities from Barre Woods Harvard Forest LTER site, Petersham, Massachusetts, United States - Inc-BW-C-4-O | ecosystem: Environmental > Terrestrial > Soil >... | reverse complement strand
CTGCGCGAGAACACTTCCGCAATTCAGAATGACGCCATTCTGCGAATGCTCGGTCCAGGCGCGCAGCACTTCTCGGCACATCAGGAAGGTACCCTTGGCGTTTACGTTCATCACCGTATCCCACGCCTCAGTCGAGCATTCGTGGAGCGGGCCATCGCCCATCGAACGTGCGCTGATTCCGGCCACGTTGAAGAGCGCGTCAATCTTCCCGAATCGTTCGAGGCAGGCTGCAACGCTCTTACGCACATCTTCCTCATCCCGCACATCCGTCGCACAAAAGCCCGCATGGGGCAGCCCCTCCGCTAGTGAACGGCACTCAGCTTCTTTCACGCCGACGATGAACACTCTGTCCTGAGCACCCCACAAGCGAGCGGTTGCGGCCGCGATACCGGACGACCCAGTCACCAGGAGGACTTCGCTCACGTAGCCCCTATTCAAAAAGATGTTTGAGGCTCTTGCGATAGGCCTCGTAGAACGCTTCTAGTTGGTCCGCGGCGCCGGCATTTCCCACGAACTGGTGGCTGGGCAGCAACACGGGCTTCACGCCTCTGGCCAACAACTCTTGGGCTGTGGCGCAGCGAATCATGTTGATGATGGTGGCGCCGGTAATTGTGGAAACCGGACCCGTCCGCCACTCGAGTCCCTCCAACTCGACGATGCAGTCACCGGGCGGGCTCTGGTTATCGACGATCAGATCGGCGCAGTCGATGAGCTTCTTGCCGGAGGAGTGAGCCGGCTTCGCCTGCTGGCAATGCGCTTTGGATACAATCGCGATCACCGGCAGCCCGCGATTTTGCGCTCCGGCCGCCATCTCGACCACCACCGGGCGGATTCCGCTAGTGGAGATTACGATGAAGGCGTCGTGCGGTCCGAAATGAAAGCTCTGTAGAATTTTTTCTGCGTACCCCTCGTAATTTTCCAGGTACAACGGGGCACGCAGGCCATTCGTACCGACGATCGAGGCGTGGTTCGAAAGCGCCAGTTCGACCAGGGCTACGAAACCGGCATAGCAACCCTGCCGCGGAGTCATTTCCTCGCACATCATGCGGGAGTGGCCGTTACCAAAGAGAAAAACTAAACCTCCGCGGGAGATTCGCTCCGCGCAGAGCTCTGCCGCCGTCTGAATCATGTCGGCTTGGGTCCGTCGCAGATTCTCCAGCAGAACCATCGCCTGGTCAAAGAAAGCCAGGCCCGCCCGCTTCGAGCCCACACTATGATCAAGAACCTTGTCTGGCACGGATGGGGTTGACTCCTTGTCGCGAGAGCTTGCTGAGGATCGACGTGAGTATAATTCAGAACGATTGTGAGCGAAACTCGATCACTCCAAGCCGAAGCCGTGGCCATCGGTGTCGATCTCGGCGCCACCACCATTAAGGCTGCGCTCGTGGGATTGCGCGGGGACCTGCTGGCGAGCTTTAGCGAAGACTCGCCGCGCACCATTTCGTCGCTTCAGGACTTCGTCCGCTCTGTGCGCAAGCAAGCCACGGTCCCTGTGCTGGGCATTGGAATTGGCTGCAAGGGGGTCATCGATGCCGCCACCACGCGCGTCAACCGCTTACCCGGCGATTTGAATTTTCTGGAAGGGTGCATGCTGCGGGATCTGGCCACCGTGGATGACCTGCGGGTCTGTGCCGACAATGACGCGCGCGCGGCCCTGGTTGGCGAAGTGCTGTGGGGGGCTGCCCGCGGGCGCCGCAACGTGGTTCTCCTCACCCTCGGCACGGGAGTGGGAGCCGCTGCCCTGGTCGATGGCGTGATCGTGCGCGGCGCCTCGGGGGCGGCGTGCCATCTCGGACACGTGACCTTCGACATTCGCGGTGGGCTCTGCATTTGCGGCAATTACGGATGTCTGGAAACTTGCTTCTCTTCCCGCGCCATCGAGTCGGCGTACTTTGCTCACATCCACCGGGCGTCCCCGACGCTGTTATCCGTCGACGAGGCCGGCCGGGTCCCCAGCACCGAGGCCATCTTCCAGGCGGCAGTGGACGGCGACCCCAGCGCGCGTCGTGTGCTGGACCTCGCCATCGAGTCTCTGACCGCCGCTCTGGTAAGCTTTCTCCACGTATTCGATCCCGAACTACTCATTTTGGGAGGCAATATCGCCGCCGCCGGACCGCAGCTGCTCGCCCCATTGGAGGAAGAGGTCGCACGCCGCACCAGGGTCTTGCTGGGGAGGAAGGTACCGATCGTTTTTCAAAGTACCGGCGGATACGGTGGAGTTGCTGGAGCCGCCGGGCTGGTCTTCCTCGAACAGCAATTGCTGACAATTTAGAACTGGATCCATCAGTTTGACGGGGGCAGGCGACAGCCGAGATGAACCTTACCAACACGCCGGAGTCCGTTGTCGTAGACGACGGATCGCCGCAATATGGATTGGCACGTTTCCTTTATCTTCCCGCTGCGATCGCGGCGATTGGCGGATTGTTGTTCGGCTTTGATACCGCCGTCATTAATGGAGCCATCGTATTCTTGAAGCGGCAGTTTGCGCTGAGCGATTCACAAACTGAGTTCGGGGCTAGCAGCCTGCTTCTGGGATGCGTTTTCGGCGCGAGTCTGGCAGCCTTCACCAGCGATCGCTTCGGTAGAAAGAAGTCGCTCCTCGCGGCCGCGGCGGTGTTCACCGTCTCATCGGTCGGAGCGGCGCTTCCCCGCAATATCACCGAGTTCGCGCTCGCACGCGTGATGGGCGGACTCGCCATTGGACTCGCCTCCACTCTTTCCCCTCTCTATATCGCCGAGATTTCTCCGCCACGCATCCGAGGACTGCTGGTAAGCGTCAACCAGTTAGCGATTGTCACCGGCATTCTGCTGTCTTACAGCGTGAACTACGGTCTTACCGGAGCCGGTCCAGCAAACTGGCGCTGGATGTTCGCTTCGGCTGCGGTGCCATCGGCAATTTTTCTGTTAGCGTTGCTTTTTGTTCCTGAAAGCCCGCGTTGGCTCGTGCAAAAGGGTCGCGAGAATGAGGCGGAGCATATCCTGTCTCGCATCAAGGGCCACAAGGCCGCGCAAGCAGAAATCCTTGCCATCCACTCCGCCGTTGAAGAGGAGAAAGGTAAGGTGCTCGACCCGGCGTTTCGCAGGCCGCTGGTGGTTGCTGTGATGATCGCATTGTTCAGCCAGTTCACCGGCATCAACACCATCATTTATTACGGCTCTTTGGTTTTCCTGGAGCATGTGCCGAAGCAGACTGCCAGCACGGCGCTGTGGGCGAATGTCATGATCGGGATCATCAATTTCGCGGCCACGCTCCTCGGCATGTACCTGATCGACCGCGTTGGCCGGAAGCCGTTGATGATGTCGGCCTTCGCCGGCATGACGGTTTCCCTCGTGGGAATGGCAGCGGCGATTCACCTCGAAGCTTCCGCTCTGGCTGTCTTGATCCTGGTCTTGGTCTATGTCGCCTGCTTCGCCGTCGGCATCGGCACGGGAACCTGGGTGTTGATGTCAGAAATCTGCCCAACCAGAGTGCGGGGCCGCGCCATGTCGATCGCGACGCTGTTTCTCTGGTGTGGGACCCTGCTGGTTACCCTAACGTTTCTCTCACTGGTGCGAATATTGACGGCGCCGGGCGCTTTTCTGCTATACGCCGTCATCTGTATTGCGGCCTTCCTGTTCGTCAAGCTAGCGATTCCTGAAACCAAGGGAAGAAGCCTGGAGGAAATTGAGAGCTGGTGGCAGGCCGGCGGTGCGGCAACTAAACTCGGCGACGCATGAAAACCGCAGGCCCTAAAGTGTTTTGAGCCGGCTGGGTCGTGGATAATCGGCACCGCGGAAGCTCTGCACAGACCCGCCGGCAGTCATCGACACCTATTCCTTGATTGTGGCCAATTCGGAAGCGAAACGTTGCGGCCATATCGCTAGGAAAATAGTCTCGATTTTCTTAGGACCGCGATGCTGTGCTCTCGGCTATGTCCGGTGCTTCTTGCAGTTGCTCTCCTCAAAGGTTGGCAGCTTAGGCGGTTAGGCGGCCCGGGTTGCGCCATGCGGAAAGAGTCAGCCTTCCAGGTTTTGCTGGGAAATAGTCTGGTGTGCTCACCCTGCAGGCGCACCCGAAGTTCTCCTCCGCCTGGGCTTCACTCGAGAAACTTATCTTCGATGCACTCAAGGAGAAGCAGTAGGGCGCGATCCCAATATGCCCAAGTATGTCCACCAGGAGTTTCGTGATATTCGTAATTAATATTTCTGGATGACAGTTGCTCCGCCAATGCACGATTGGTTTCCAGAAGAAAGTCATTCGTACCGCAAGCCAAATAAAAATATGGACGGGGAGTCTGATGAGGAGTACTGAGCAATTGAAAGATATCATTTTCACCGCGCGTACGGCTGCCCTCGTCACCAAAAACTTCCCGCAGTTTTGGGCGAAATTCAGGTCTCTGAATATCCAGGTTCTGTGCCGCGTTAAGGGCCCCACTCAGACTGCCGACAAAGGCGAAAAGCTGCGGATACTTCAATCCGAGCTTCACTGCTCCATATCCGCCCATCGATAATCCTGCTATGGCCCGTCCTTTCGCGGCGCGGATAGTCTTATATTTCTCATCGATCTCTGAAATCAGATCCTTCGCGATGTAATCTTCGAACCTATCCAGCGGGACGGTTGCCGAGTTTGTGTACCAAGCGTCGTCGGCATCCGGCATAACGATCAACAAGCGCAGATTCCCGGCATAGTTCTGCAATCCGGTATAGCTATCCCAATTCCTATAGTCACCGTAAAGACCGTGGAGAAGATAAAGCACCCGAACCCTGCCGTTCTTCTCGTAGTCTCGTGGAATGAGCACGCGGTAGCGCATTTCGCGCTTCAGCGAGACACTATAAAAAACCGAGTCTCGGACGAGATCGAGTTGGCTGGCTCGAGTCCCGGGAATTGGAGGTTTCTCGCTGGCAAGGGCCGGTGCAAATGCCAGGGGAATTAGACTTAGAAACAGAATAAGGCGCAGGATATTTGTCATTGCTCACTTCGATTCGAGCCAATTGAAATCATCACGGTAGGGCTCAGGGAGGCGCAGAGAATGACAACCCTTGGGCAGTTCAGTTGGGTCTCTCTCTCGGACCATAAATCGGCTAGACCAGGGTTTCCGATAGAAGTGGAATTGCGCCCAACAAGGCTGCGTTGTTCCCCAGTTCGGCGGCGCGAACTCGGACCTTGCCCCATGGCGTCCATGCGTGCTTCTGCACATAAGACTCGATGTACGGAATAAGGAGGCTGGCGCTCTTCGCGACTCCGCCTCCGACCACGATCAGCTCCGGATCGTAGGCATGAACCAGTCCCACGGCATTTGCCGCCCACACCTTCAAACACCGGTCCCGGATCGCAATGGCTACCCGGTCTCCGGAGGTCGCTTCTTCAAACAGCTCTTTGAATCCGATGTCGGGATATCTCGACAACCCGCTAGCGGAGGCCCCCGGCCACTCTTTGAAGATGAGAGGAAGGGACCATCCGCTGGCCTCAGCTTCGGCACATCCAATAGCTCCGCAAGAACACGGCCGGCCGTCTAAAACCGCCGGAATGTGCCCGCCTAGACATCCTGCTTGAGCATGTTTACCGCGAACGAGCCTGCCTTCGACCATAGCAACCCCGCCGATGCCCGTGCCCAGGGTCATCATCACCACTTCGCTACAGCCGCGGGCGGCACCGGCATAAGACTCGCCGAGCAACGCCATGCGCGCATCGTTCTCGATGCGTAACGGCAGCCCTAAATGGTCACGGCTCCAGGCTGGCAGATCGATGTTGAGGGCATCGTCGTACTTGCCATTCGTAGCCAGTACTCGGCCTACCCGCGAGTCGACAATGGCCGCAAAACCAACCGCAACTCCGGCAAAATCATTGAGAGAAACTGATTCGACCTCCGCCATTTCGTGGAATACTTTTCCGATGCCCGGCAGCACGGCGTTGAGACTCTTCGCTCGATCGGTGTCCACGGTCTGGTATCTGAGCAGGGACTGGTCGTCAACTAGTCCGCAGGTGGCGTGCGTTCCTCCAAAATCGACAGCTAGAGCTTTCAATCGAGCAACTCCATAAAATCTTTTAATTTAGCCGATAACCGTCGCGCCCTTCTCTGTGATCGTGTAGCGTTTCGCTTGATAGGGAAGGTTCACCAGCCTCGCTTTCCGATCAAAGTCAGTTAGTCGAGGTTGTGCCTTGATACCGTCGAACAATGTCGGGTCCGCGCCGAAAATGGTGACGATCATCAAATCAGTAAATCCTCCGCCAGCGATACAACACCAGTCATTGATGTAGGGCGGATCGTTCGGGCATTTGTACGCGGCGCCGTGTTCGAGCGGGAATACTGTTTCAACAAAGTGGGCTTGCCCAATGGGGCCCTGATTGGCGGCTTTGGCCAGATTCTTGACCCAAGCGGAAACTGGCGGTGAAGAATCTAGCGCATAGAGGCCTTTGGCGGTGGCTGGGACGCTGGGGATGGGCGGCAGATTCTTCCGTGTTGGTGGGCCAGGTAGCGGCGCCGGAATTCGGGGGAGCGTTGCGGCAGCGAGACTGGCTTCGAGGAACGACCTGCGGCTCCAGTTGTCCGTAATCGGTGACGATCCCATTTTGTCCTCCCCGCTATCTTCCGCTCACCCGGTGACGGCCCAACCAGCATCGACTCGCACGACTTCGCCCGTCATAGGGAATGCCTCGTCGGGCAGGAGGAAATGGGCCACGAGCGCCACCTCTTCCGCTTCGCTGAAGTTTCCTGCAACGTTTGTTTCTGTTGGCTAATTTTGCGGCCGCCGCAGCAATTCCAGAGGAACCGGTAATCAGAAGAACCGTGGCATGCTCTATTATTCATACAGCTGGAGGAGGCTTTTCCGATATGCTTCGTAAAATCGTTCCAGCTGATCTTCCGCATTTCTGTTATGAGCAAACTGATGGCTTGGCAGCATCACAGGGCTCAATCCGCTCTCGAGCAGGAGGCGGGCCGTTTCACAACGGATCATGTTGATAATCACCGCGCCAGTCACCGTTGACAGGGGACCCGTGGGCCAGTCCAAGCCCTCCATCGTCACGGCGCAGTCTCCGATCGGGGTCAAATTGTCGATCACAACCTCGGCCAGGTCGATAAGTTTTTTTCCAGAAGAATGAGCGGACCTGCTGGACTCGCAGTGACTGCGTGAGACGATAGCAATCACTGGCAGATTCCGCGATTTCGCTCCTAGCGCCATTTCGATGACCAGAGGCCGAATGCCGCTGGTTGAAATGATAATGAACGCGTCGTTCGGTCCGAACCGGAAGCCCCTCAGAATCTGCTCGGCATAGCCCTCGTATTTCTCCAGAAAAAGGGCTCCCCGCAGCCCGTTTGGCCCGACAATCGAAGAGTAGTTCGACACGGAGAGCTCGACCATAGGGAAAAAACCAACGAAGCACCCTTGGCGGGGAGTCATTTCTTCCACCATCATCCGCGAATGCCCGCTTCCGAACAGGAACACCAGTCCACCACGGGCAATCGATGCGGCGCAGATATACGAAGCCGCGACGACGTTTTTCAGTTGCGAGGTCTTCAGCCCAGCCAGTGCGCTCGAGGCCGCCGCATGAAACTGAAGCGCGGCGCTCCCATCGCCTGCGTTTTCTTCCGACATGCCTTACCCCTCACCTCTCTCGCAGAACAGAATACACCGAACCGCTGCCATTCGACAGCTGGTGTGTTTGTTTTATGGCAAATTAGGTCATAAATACTTTCTTCTTGACACAAATCGAAAGACAATACTAACATGCGCCCATTATGGGTACCGTGATGCCCAGCTCTGGAGTGGTCGGTCGGCAGCGTATTTATTTGCCGCTGCATGGGTCTTGGATCTGCGCTTCTGGGCAATCCGAGACTTGGAAAATGCAACCGGTATCGCTCCATCGAACGCAACCGAAGCATGGGCGGCATGAACAAATTTCATGCGTTCGATCGGCCGCATGGCAAAGACACCTCTGTTCGCTTCCACGACGCAGTGTCCGAGGAACTAAACCATGAAATCACCTTTGATGCTTCTAGTCGTAATTCTTGCCCTCTTCCTTGCGCAGGCGCTGGGGCAGACCACCAACGGCTTGGTTACCGGGGCGGTAACGGACCCCTCTGGAGCTGTAGTAGCGGGAGCGGAGATCGACGTCAGCAACCAAGAGACAGGGTCTCATCGCACGACTACCAGCGGCGGCGCCGGCATTTATGTGGTTCCGCAACTCCCGCCCGGTATCTATACGGTCTCGGCGAAAGCACAAGGATTCGCGATCCAACAGCGGGAGAACATACGCTTGGAAGTCAATCAAAGCGTGACTCTGGATTTCAAAATGTCCACCGCCTCGGTTTCGCAGACCGTCGAAGTCAATGTCGCTCCACCCCTGCTGAATACGACCTCGGCGACGCTGACCAACGTCATTGGACACCAGGAGACGGTCGACTTGCCGCTTAACGGACGCCAGTTCACGCAACTCGCGCTGCTGGCCCCGGGAGTCTCGCCGGTACAGCAAAGTCAACAAACCTCGGATACGGTGGCGCTCGGCGCGGGAGGGATCAGTCCTTCCGTAAATGGTCAACGGGGCGAACAGAACAACTTCACCATGGATGGAGTTCTCAACAACGCCATTTTCACCAACGTCTGGGCGCTTTCCCCGCCTCCTGATGCGATTCAGGAGTTTGCCGTCCAGTCGCACATTACGGATGCTCAGTTCGCCATCAGTTCCGGAGCAAACATCAATGTTGTCACTCGCTCTGGCACCAATAAATTTCACGGCGCAGCTTGGGAGTTTTTTAGAAACGATGTCCTTGATGCAAAAACATTTCCGGATACCTTGAAACTTCCGTATCGACAAAATCAATACGGTCTGTATTTCGGGGGACCGGTCAGCTTGCCGCACTTAATCGACGGCAGGGACCATACTTGGTTTTCTTTTTACTGGGAGGGCTACCGCTATTCACTCAGTCAGGCGACGATCACCGAGACCATACCGAACGACATGCGGAGTGGAAATTTCTCCGGTATCCCGCAAACCATCTATGATCCCACAACCAGCACCGGAAGCCCCGGCTCCGTGTTGCGCACGGCGTTTACCGGCAATATGATTCCGACCGATCGGCTCAACCCGGCCGCTTTGCAGATTCTTCAGCAATTCTATCCTTTGCCAAACTTGAATGTGCCAGATACGAATCCCAATAATCTCGCCTTCGCCGGCGTTACGACAAAAACCAGTGACAGCTTTGGATTCAGGCTCGATCACAAGTTCACGGACAGCGATACCGTTTTCCTGCGACTCAATCGATTCAACGCACACGACACGACACCGGACGGTCTGCCAACGTTGTCCCACTTCCTGAGCAATTACACGCAAGAGGCAGCAGCCGGCTACACCCATGTGTTTGGACCGAAGACCATCCTGAACTTTCACTACGGATACACCTACAACAATGACGTGAGTACGGACCAGCCCGTCGGGCTGGCGTTGGACAACGCCATCAATTTTACCCAGGCTTCGCCGCCGCGTGCGGGTCTGGCCCTGGGACCGTTCACCTCAATCTCGAACGGATATCAAGGCCTAAATCAATTTGCGATTCCCCTGGGTCCACAGGAAGGATCGGACTATCACGTTGATCTTTCCAAGGTCGTCTCCAATCACACGATCGGCGTCGGTGGCATGTACTACCACATTATGAGTTACGACGACGGCTGGGGCGCCACTCTCGGCTTTACGCAGAATGCGACTTCGGTGGATGGATCAGCCGGTGGATCGACTGGTTTTGGTCCGGCCAGCTTTCTGCTCGGTGTGCCGGATAACTATGCACCCTGGGTGGGAGACACCGGAGCATTCCAGACCATCAACTGGTATGGACTCTATGCCCAAGACCAGTGGCAGGTAAACCGCCGGTTGGCAATCACCTACGGGATGCGATGGGACTACGTGTCGCCGCCGAACCTGCATAAAACGGTTACCGGCCTCGATTTACTGACGGGACAATTTCTGGTGACCGGTCCTGTTCCGCCTTACTTTAGCGCGGCAAACGATAGCTCGGGCTACTTTAAGCCCCAACGTAATGGCTTCGAGCCTCGCTTTGGCATAACCTATCTGGCGGCACAGCGGACCGTGCTTCACGGTGCCTTTGCCATCCTTGACGATCACAACAATACGGTGGTGCAGGAAAATCAGGGCTTGCGGCTCACTTGGCCCACCGGCATTACCGGTTCCCTCAGCAGTCTCGATCTTGGACAACCGCAGTACTATATCAATACTCTTCCATCCGAATCGTTCTTTCTCGGGGGGAAACCCTATGCAAGTTTCGGAGGAAATCCGACGAACAGGATTCCGTATTCGATGCAATGGAATGCGGGCGTCGAACAACAATTAACTCAGTCGCTCGCGCTCAAGCTAGATTACGTAGGCTCCGCCGATCGGTTCCAATACATAGACCCAATGGGAAACACCGCGCTGACCCCTGGTGCTGGACCAATTTCGGCGAGAGAGCCTTTCCCACAGTACGGAGGGCAGTTTTACTTTGAGTGGAATGTCGCTCCGGCAAACTACCACGCCCTGCAGGCAGAGCTCCAAAGAACTTTTTCG
>Ga0210398_10006709_pt1 | contig 10537 bp, 9 predicted proteins | sample IncBWC4OmetaG_FD_161047 | JGI IMG/M metagenome (GOLD analysis project Ga0210398, IMG submission 161047) | Forest soil microbial communities from Barre Woods Harvard Forest LTER site, Petersham, Massachusetts, United States - Inc-BW-C-4-O | ecosystem: Environmental > Terrestrial > Soil >... | reverse complement strand
GATATGTGAACGGTACGCCGCATCCAAGTGGAAGGTCTGCCTGTTACAGAAGCCGGGTGGCCGATGGGATTCCTCCTCGCTATCGGTGACCGCGCTCGAGTCAACTCAGGAAGAAACCTCTTACACCCTAACCCTTCCCGGCCTCATGGTCAAGTTACGCCCTGGTTGCAATCTTGATGCTCCCGGGCCTCTCTGGCAATGGTTTTCAGCATCTAATCGCACGTACCCAACTATCTAAGCGTTTCGTTCTTTACCCCGTTAGTAACCTGTACTCTGGTACCAACGCGCTATGGCACTAGACCGTCCGTAACGCGAAGATGCTAATCGACGCTGATAGAGAACGCTCGCTGAAACGCTAGTCACCTGAGGGGTGAATACAAACAACATGAGAAACAAACTCTTGATTCTAAGCACTTTCCTAAGCCTGGCCGTCACTCTGCCCACTTGGGCGGCGGAGAACTCCGGTTCCAGTGTTGCCGCCGCGCCTGGCACACTTCGCGGCACAGTCATCTGCCGCGGTCTCAAAAATGTTCCCGTAACCGCCGACGCTGAGCAAGCTCTCCCCATGCAACTTGTCGCCCGCCTAAACTGTGGCGATGAAGTCGCCGTTCTCTCCGACTCCGAAGGCTACACCGTCAATATCCGCACCGGCGACGGGAAGTATGGCTATGTTGCCCGAATGTATCTCTCGGAAGCCTCCGCGAACTCACCGAAGGATCATCGTGCGGCCGAAGCTGCCGTTGATAGTGGCATCGCCCGCTGGCAGTCTGGCGCTCCAGGCAGCGCCCAATTCTTGAGCGACGGCTCGCTCGTCGAGTCGCTCCGTGCGAATGGAATCACCGTCCAGGTTTCTCTTCAGGACACCGGATGGAAGCTGCGCGCCAATGTCGCAATCGCCAACGAAAGCGATACACCCGTTCATTTCGACCCCGCCGGCTTCACGCTCGATGAGTTGCAGCCCCGGCTCCGCGCGCTCGCTTATCAGAATCCCAGACAACTCGCCAAGGCGGTAACTCACCAGGTTTATTGGACCAACGCGAGCGCCACTGCTCCCATGTCGGCAACCTTCATGGACGCCGCCTATAAGACTTCGGTGACCGTCCCCGCTACGCGAAACTATCTGGAGGAAGGCGCACAACAAGTGCAAACGACTGTGCTCCAATCAGGGACCGTCGCGCCGAAAGAGAAATCCTCCGGCGTAGTGTGGTTCGAACGCGACAAAAACCCGCAGCAACTCAACTTGAGGATCTTCGTCGGAGATCAAATCTTCGAATTCCCACTTTCCTTCCCTCAACGCTAGACAAAGAGGCAACACCGCGCCCAGCGCACGTTCGCCCAGCGTGTGCTGCAAAGCGCTAGCGCAACCCCGGCCCCGGCACTCCGTCATCCTTCGGAGTCCGGGGCTTCTCCTTGCTGCCAGCTCTTCACCGGGCCTTTTTAACGGCCGGAACGCATCCCGCCATTTCGACACCGCCATTTCGCCATCGTTGACTCGGCAAAATCGTGCGAGTATCTTCCCACTGTAGTAAAAAGCCCATTTCGGGAGGGATAAAAATGCACGCGATGTCACGGAGGAAATTCTTCGGATTCGGACTTGGAGCAGCGGCCGCAGCGGGGGTAGCTCCCCTCAGCCTGGCCCCGCCTGCGCATGCCGCCCCCACCGACTCCTTCACCCAGCCCGAAAGGGCCGTTGCCTTTTTTGGTTCGATCGACAGGGCGCTCGACTTCCAGAACACCATGATGGACGCCTACGCCACCGGTAACACGGTACGCCTGACCCAGAGCTACGCCGACCAGTCCGGCCTCGAATCAACAGCCTTCACCTACGACAACGCCGTCTCCATCCACGCCTACCTGCTGGATGGAAGCCGCGACTCTGTCGCTCGCGCCGAGGTTCTGGGTCAGGGCCTTATCTATGCCCAAGCAACCAATTTCCCCTTCAGTGACGGCCGCTTTGCGCAAGCCTATTTCGTCAACCAACCCTCCGCGAGCGGCGCCTTCATTACTCCCGCAGCCTTTCCTTTCTTTTTCTACACTAGCGCGGTCGGCGACCAGTCGTGGGCAGGCATGGCGCTAGCCCAGCTCTATGGCCGCACCCGCAACACCAGCTATCTCACTGCGGCTCTCAGCGTCGCAAACTGGATCGTCACCAACACCTTCAACACCCTAGGACCTGGCGGCTATTCGTTCGGCACCAACATTAACCCGTCCAACCAGTCTGTGCCTTCCACCAACGGCAAGTCCACGGAACACAACATCGACACCTACGCGTTCTTCACCATGCTCGATCAGCTCACGCACCACGGGGCCGCCAGTAACGGTACATCCTGGAAAGCCCTCGCCGCGCACGCGCTCAGTTTTGTAGTCGCGATGTACAACACCTCGGGGGGCTACTTCTACACCGGCACGCTCGGTGATCAGATCACCATTAACCCTGCCCCGATTCCCGAGGATTGCCAGACCTGGTCCTATCTCGCCCTGCTCGACAATCGCTTCAAGCACACCATCGACTGGGCCATCGCCAATCTCGTAAGCACCGATACCGCTGCGTCGCTCAACAGCAGACTCACCGGAAGCGAATCCTTCACCGGCATGGTCTTCGACACGGCCAGCTTGGCTCCGACAATCCCGGGATCCGACCCGAATGCCGTCTGGCTCGAAGGAACTTCGCATACCATCGCCGCGCTCATCGCGCGCTCCATTGCCGGCGCAGACAGCCTGCATGACCGCGTCCAGGACTTGCAAACCTCAGTAAAGTTTGTGGATACCTGCGAGGCCGCCGAAGCCCAATTGGGCGAGGGACAAACCGTCAACGGCGCAGCCATTCCGCTCGGCCAAGGCCTGGTCGCCTCCACCAGCCAAATGGACACCGGTTTCGGCTACACCTACGGCCCCTCCAAACACATCGGCGCCACCGGCTGGTACCTGATCGCCGCCCGGGGCGGCAACCCCTTCCAGCTAGGCGACCTTACCTTTGGCCTGTAGAAGGCAGGGAGGAAGGTCCGCCTTTGCACGATTTGAGTCCTAATAAGCCCTTTATAATCAACATTTCCGTAATCTCCCGCGAGTGTTGATTCGAATCGACTTGCGGCAAACTTAAATTTTTTGGCATTAACACTGATTGACACTTATGACGAACCGGGAGAGCCGTTATGCTTCTTCAGGCCTGCGGCGAGCTTCTTCCGACGACCCGATGACGCGCTTGGCCCACGCGTCATTCCGCTAGTCATTCCGTTCAACTCGTTTGACAAAGCCGGGTGCCTCGTTTAACGTCTAATGTTTGAGCGATACCTAAAAGGAGCAATAGATGGCCCAGGGACAGGCTACTAAAATCAAGAAGAAGAAAAAGTCGGTTTTAAAGCGTGCGGCGCAAGCTCGTCAACGCGCCGATGTGAATCGCGCCAACCGCACCCGGGTCCGCACACTGATGCGTCGTTTGCGCACAGCGATCACCGCCGCTGACGCCACCGCTGCTGGCAATCTTCTGCACGCCACGATGTCCGCTATCGACCAGGCCATCACCAAGGGCGTGCTGCACGAAAACACCGGCAACCGTTACAAATCGCGCCTCACCCTGGCCTTCAACGGGCTTACCGCGAAGGCGGCCAAATAGCGGCGCGTTCCTCACTCTCGTTTGGTAAAATTTCTAAAGGCGGGCGCTAGCCCGCCTTTTTCATTCTAGAGCCGTTGCTGGTCCCGGAACTGCATCGTCACACGGTTTCATTTCACCCTTCTCTCACCGGAATGCAACCTCCCAGTAATAAGCACGGTTCAGGCTTTGGAGGCCCACTCGGGCGCTTACCTTATCCAATTGAAAGAGGAGAATGCATGTCATTTAGGAAGACAGTCCCAAAATGTGTTCACGGTCTTCGCGTAGCCTTTCTTGCCGTTACCGTGTTCCAGTTCAGCTTGGGGGGACCGCTCGTCGGCTCGCTTCAAGCGCAAGAACATGGCCCTGACAAAGGAGGCACAGGCACTCCCATCAAGCACGTCATTGTGCTGATCGGCGAAAATCGCACCTTCGACCATCTCTTCGCGACGTATGTCCCCCAGCACGGTGAATCTGTCAAGAACTTGCTATCCGAGGGAATCATCAAAGCGGACGGCACTCCGGGCCCCCATTTCAAAAAGGCTCAGCAGCTCCAAGCCATAGCGCCTTTCAAGACGGAATACTATGCCAGCCTCAATAGCGACGATAAGGCGCCCTACACCACGCTTCCGGAGCCGACTCTGAATTTTTCGCCCAGCCCCGCCACAGGCGAACCGCCTCCTTTTCCCGCTGGCACGCCGACCCCTTTGTTGGCCGCGATCGAGCCATCGTTGGAACTCGGCGATCTCAGCCTGCTGACCACCGGGGCGTCAGGAGCCGCTCAAACTGCTGAGCTTCCTGACTTTGATTCGCGCATACAAGACTTCAGCAGTCTGCCGAACGGGCCGTTCCCTCTCGCGGGAGCAACTCTTCCTTACGATTCCTACACCGGAGACACGACGCACCGGCTGTTCGAGATGTGGCAGCAATCCGATTGCAGTATCCGCAATGCCACCCGGCAGAACCCCTCGGGTTGCCTCAACGACCTGTATCCCTTCGTCATCACCAGCTACACCAGCGAACCTGACCCCAATAGCATTCCCCTTCCCAACCAGGTCGATGACAATGGCGGGAGCAATTCCATGGCGTTCTACAACATGCAAAATGGAGACGTCCCGGTCCTGAAGCAGCTCGCCGATGAATACTCGATGAGCGACAACTATCATCAGGCAGTCATGGGTGGTACGGGCGCTAACCACGTCATGCTCGGCTCGGCAGACGCCTTCTTCTGGTCCGACGGCAAGGGCCACCCGACCACCCCGCCATCGCACATCGCGAACCCTAACCCGCTGCCAGGCTCAAACAACCAGTACACCGTGGACATCAACTTCGACGGTAACTTCACCGAGTGTGCGGATCCCTCCCAGCCTGGTATCGATCCGATTCGCGACTATCTCGCCTCGCTCCCCTATCATCCGAATCCGAACTGCGAGAAAAACCACTTCTACATGATCAATAACGACAACCCTGGCTTTTTGCCTGACGGCACCGTGGACACCAATGGCATTATGGGCGGCGGCTCCATTCCTCCGAGCAACGTCCGCACCATCGGCGAATCCCTGAACGATAAGGGCATCTCCTGGGCCTACTACGGCGGAGCGTACAACGCGGCGGTGGAACTCACGAAGATCAAGGAAGCGGGTGGGACTACCACCGATCCAACCATCCTGATTGGTGCGGCCTACTGCAACATTTGCAACTTCGAGTCCTACACCAACGCGATCATGGGTGACCCGACGCAGCGAGCCAAGCACATCAAGGATGCCACGGACTTTTTCGCCGCTGTTGACGATGGCAGCCTACCCGCAGTCTCCTTCGTGAAGCCAGACGGATTGCTCGATGGCCACCCGGCTTCATCCAAGGAAGACCTCTTTGAAGGCATGGTCAAAAAAATCATGGATCACCTCACCGCCAACAAAGAGCTGTTCGCATCAACCGTCTTGTTCATCACCATGGACGAGGGCGGCGGCCTGTACGACTCCGGCTACATTCAACCGCTCGACTTCTTTGGCGATGGCCCGCGCATCCCCTTGATCGCCATTTCACCGTTCACCCGCGGCGGCCACATCAGCCACACCTACACCGACCACGTCTCGATCCTGAAGTTCATCGAGCGCAATTGGGACCTAAAACCTCTAACGGGCCGCAGCCGCGACAACCTTCCTAATCCTCGAAGCGATTGGGACAACCCCTACGTTCCGACGAACAGCCCTGCCATCGGCGATCTATTCGATCTTTTTCGATTTTGATCACCACGATGGCGATCACGGCCACAACTAACGCGATGAAAAAGTAGTCGTGTGCAATGCGAAAGGGCGGCTCGGGGGGCCGCCCTTTTTCGCTTGCAAGACGGAATAATTCACCGCTTAGAAATTCAGACTATAAGTAACGGGATTCCTGCAAGGAACCAATCCAACTTACATGCAGGGGCCGTGCAGGCCATCCAAATTGGGAGTGCGTTCGGACATATTCCCTTTTATTCCCTTGCGCGGGCGCCCCACCGAAAACCTGGGGAGAGCGAATGGTCTTTTTTGTTGAAGCCAATTTCTCGGAGGCTTCTATATGTGCGCCAACCTGCGCCGGTTGGAACACCAAGCGAGACCAGCCCTAAAAGAGATAGGATCACGAATCAGAACCGACCAAGAACTAGGGGAATCAGACATGAACTTCCCCCAACTAGCGAGCTGCCGATTTCACGATTCTTTCCTCTGTGGCTAGCTCGGTCACTAGAAATTCCATCACCGCCCGCTCATCCTCCGCCCCGCCCTTGAGGCGGTCGTCCGCTTTTTGCAGCGCGCGCAAGCCCGCCAGCAATTGCACCCTAGGAATTTTGCGGGCTGCCTCGAGCGCAAGTTCCGCTTGCTCGGGTCGCATTCCCAGCGCGCGCGCCGCCTGCCAGCCGTTCGTGACCCCTTTCAACTCGCTGGCTTCAATCAGCTTCCGGTACATCCAGGCTATGGCTCCGACCATCGGCAAGGGCTCCTCGCCGTCGCGCAGCAACCGGTCGAGAAACTCTAGAGCCTTCCGGGAGTTCCTCGCCGCGAGCAGGTCCGCCAGCTCCCACACGGTCGTCGTCTTTTCGGAAATTACCATGGAGGTGACGTCATTCCTACTAATGAACTTTCGCTCGCCCGCGAAAGTGGCTAGCTTTTCAATCTCCGTTTTCAGGCGCATCAAATCTGCCGCCACAAATTCCGCCAGGTCCTCTGCCGCGCCCGCCTCAAATGTCACGCCCTTTTCCTTCCCCATGATCCGGGCAAACGCCACAGCTGCCGCTTGCCTCCCTGCCGCGTTTTCAGCAAGCCCGCAAGCCACCACCAGCGTTTTCTCGACCAGCATCTTCCCCAGCTTCATCCGCTGGTCCAGACTGGTGGCTTCCACCACCAGCACAGTGAACGGCGCAGGGTTATGAAGATAGGCGGCGATCTGGGTCACGGCCTCTTCCCGGTTTTTCTCGCCAAGCTTTTCAATCGCTTCCGCCTCTTCCAGGAAAACTACTTGCTGCGGCGAAAGCATGGCCATCGTTTGCGCCTGATCCAGCGCCGCCTGCGTCTCGCCGCGGCTGGCCGAATACCGCGAAACGGCCCACGTCCGAGCAGACTCCGGCACAAACTTCTCAATCAATCGCGCACGGCATTCGTCGCGTAAATACGGCTCTTCGCCAAGCAACAGCAGCGCCGGAATCGCCTTCCCGCTCGCCAAGCGCGCCAACAACTGTTCCGGAGAAACCTGCGCCATCACAACTCCTGTCTCTTCCACCCTATCGAAACTGGAAGAGCCGCTGCTCAGTAATTTTCCCTGACCGCCGCCACCAAACGCGCTGCAAAATCCTGCGCCAGTCGGTCCAGCGCCGGGTCTTGCTCCTCAAAAAAACTCTTCAAATCCGTCGAAATTTCATACTCGTTGCGGAACACAAAATTGTCGGTGTGATAGAGCACCTTCTGCGTCGCGCTTTCCGTAAGCGTCACTTCGCACTTCACGGTCACCAGCATGGTCGTCGCGCGGCCGGTCGTGGTATCAAACAGCAGTGGTACCGCCTCCAAAATCAAAACCTTGCCCCTCAAAACCGCGTCTCCCTCTTCCGGATTCGACACCACGCGGTACGAGGTCTTCACCAAGAACTCGTGCACCGTCGCGGCCGTCAGCTTTTGTTCGAGCCGGTAGCTGTTCGTCTTGTTTTCCAGCGCCGGAACAGCGATGACGTGAATGTTTTTCGGCAGCGCCGTGCTGTGCCCCGCCAGGTGATATCCGCATCCAGCAACCGCGAGAACCGCCGCCAGCGCCGCTGGTAACCATCGGCTCCCACTCATGGCAGCATCTCCGCCAGCTTCACTGCGTTGGCCGCCGGCATCCGAATGTTGTCCGCAGCTCCCCAAAACCACCACGCCCCCGGCCGCGCCGGGTCCTCCTCCGGCTTTGCCAGGTGCGCCACTTTTTCTCCAGCCACGCTCACGTTGCTCGGTCCGGCTCCTTGATCTGCCGAAATCACAAATCCAGCATCCTCGCAGGCTGCGACGACCTGCTCGACTTTTGTGCCAGCCGCAAGCTCCGCGCACGCCGAAAATGCCGTTCCATAAAACACCGGGGCATGAATCAGCTGCAACGCCGGAATGACCGGTTTCTTCCCCAGGCACGCCTTCGTCTCTACGCGCAGGCGCTCCCGGACAACGCTCAGCTTGTGGTGGCTGCCGGGTCCGAAGCGGTCCAAAAGATTGAACGCCACTTGGGTGTCAAACACGGGCTGCCCCATCCCCTGAAACGACAACAGTTGCCCGGTCTGGCTCTCCAACTCTTCGATGCCCGCGCGCCCAGCTTCGGAAACTGGCTGGAAGTGAATCACTTCGACCCGCGATACACCAATCTTCGCGAGACCTAACGCCAGGGAAGCAGTCACCGTCCCCGCCGCGGAAGGAATCGCGTAGACGCGTGCATCGGTCGGAAACGTTCTCCCCTGCAACACATCCAACTTCGGAAACCAACTCACCGTGCTCTCCTCAGAGGCAGCCGTTCCCGATAAGTCAATGACCTTCGCCTTCGCAGCCCGTGCCGCCGGCAAGTTTCTAAGTGTGAACTCCGCCGAACCGGTGAAAAACACTTTGGCCGCACGGTCAAAGGTTCCCTCTTCGACGGGCCTGATCACCGCCGGCTCGCCGCCAGCTTCGGTTAAGATGCCCGCAGCCATCTCTTCATCCACCAGCCGAAATTCGACCCCCGCAAACCGGCTCTCTTCGAGCAACGAACGCAGCTCTGCTCCCAACAGTGACGAAGCACCCGCGATCACGATTGAGTTGGATCCCCGGTCAAGCGATGGCATGAATCACACGGTCCGGGAAACGAGGCGATGCCGGAAGAAACGCACCATGTGCAGGACCACGCCGGCAGCAGCATACGTGCAAGCGAAAATCACCAGAGCATATTCGGAAAATCTCCACACCACACCCACCAGTAGGCAGACCAGAACGACCGTCAACGAGGGTTGCTTACGCGTCCATGGAATATCTTTGAAACTGTAGTAGCGAATCGTGCTGGTCATGAGCGCGCCCAGGATCCCCGCCAACGCAAACCACGCCACCGACCACCGCCAATCGTGCAAGGGAGATTTGAATCCATGCACGAGTGCGGCGAGCACTCCCGCCGCTGCTGGTGTCGGCATACCCACAAAATTCTTCGATCCTCCCGGCGCCATGCCCTGCACATTGAACCGCGCCAGCCGCCAAGCGCAGCAGATCAGAAACGACAAACAAAAAACCCAGCCCAATTGGGCGATCAACTCGAATCGTGGAGATCCCTGGTCGGGCAAACTGCGCACGCCCCAGGCATAGGCCATCACCGCCGGAGCAATTCCGAAACTGACGACATCCGCCAACGAATCAAACTGCACGCCAAATTCCGTGTTCGTCCCGGTCATGCGCGCAACGCGCCCATCGAGCGAATCGAACAGAATCGCTAGCCCGATGGCCCTCGCCGCATGGTTGAAGTCTTCCGAACCACCGGCAATCGAAGCTATGACCGCGTAGTATCCGCACAGCAGGTTCGCACCAGTGAACAAGCTCGGGAGCAAGAAAATGCCTCGCTTAAATCGCGGATTGCGAATCCGGCGTCCTGCAAACGGCATCTCTCGCTGTTCGATTGGGCCCATGGCTTAGTTTTGCTTCCCAACCGCGGATGCTTGTGCTTCCGCATCCGAGGTTTGCTGATCGCTCCCATCCACGCTCCTGGTCCTGGCCGGCCATCGTGCCAGCACGCTCGAACCGCCCTTCACGTTCTCTCCCAATTTAACGAGGATCTCGGCATCCTTCGGGACCCAAACATCCACTCGGGAACCAAATCTCACCAAGCCGATTCTCTCGCCTCGCGCCACTCGCTCCCCTTCTTTCTTCCAGCTCACCACGCGCCGCGCGATCAAGCCCGCGATCTGCTTAAACACCATCTCTCCCGCGTCCGTTGAAAGCGTAAACACATTCTGCTCGTTTTCCATGGAAGCGCGCTCGCGCATGGCCGCAAGAAACTTGCCTGGACGGTATTCCATCTTAGTGATAACCCCAGCGGCAGGCGCTCGATTGACGTGCACGTTCCATACTGCCAGAAAAATGCTGATCCGTTTTCCAGGCCGCCCCGCGTCCTCCTCATCGGTGACCACCACCACCCGCCCGTCTCCCGGCGAGACGATCGCTCCGGGTTCAGCCGGAATGACGCGCTCCGGATCACGGAAGAATGAAAAAACAAAGATCGCGAGACACACCAGCACAATCGCCGCGATCGTCCATTGCGCTAAATACGCCGCGCCCCCCAACACCAGCAGCGGCAGCCCAAAGTAATATCCCTCTTTGACCATGCCTAGAGAGAATATACCTCATCAGCCTCACCCGCGGTGTAAACGCACGGGCAAGCTTGGCCATTCTACGACAGAATTTTCGGGATAGCGGGCGTTATTGCGTGTACTGTGCC
>Ga0210398_10006705_pt1 | contig 10541 bp, 11 predicted proteins | sample IncBWC4OmetaG_FD_161047 | JGI IMG/M metagenome (GOLD analysis project Ga0210398, IMG submission 161047) | Forest soil microbial communities from Barre Woods Harvard Forest LTER site, Petersham, Massachusetts, United States - Inc-BW-C-4-O | ecosystem: Environmental > Terrestrial > Soil >... | reverse complement strand
GCCCATGGACCGCTTCTTTCGCACCGCGCAGGAGGCTTGGGCGCTATCGCTGTTTGGCTCGGCCGTAGCTCCTCTGATGGAGGAATTGTTCTTTCGCGGCTTTCTCTATCCGGTACTGGCACGCCGCCTGGGAACCGTGACCGCCATCGTTCTAACTTCCGTCAGTTTTGGCCTCATTCACGCGCCGCAACTTGGACACGCGTGGGGGCCAGTGCTGGTCGTTTTTCTGGTCGGCTTGACGTTGACCATCACTCGTGCGGCAACCAAGTCCGTCGCACCCGGCTTCCTGATTCACGTCGCTTACAACACCACGCTTTCTGTAGCGCTCTACGTCGGCACCGACGGTTTCCGGCACCTGGAGCGGCTGAGCCAATAGTGCTGGCCCGCGACTAGCCACTACCCGTCAGCCGCTGTTATCTTAGAAATTCATGCCTTCTGCTCGCCAGGAACTGCTGCGCCTGTTGGCCAAGAAGTCTTTTCGCCTGGGGGAGTTCAAGTTGTCCTCCGGCGGCACCAGCGATTACTACGTGGATTGCCGTACCACAACGCTCGATGCACGCGGCGCACAGCTTACCGGCAAGGTGTTTCTGCAAGAGATCAAGAAGCAGAAATGGAACCCGAAAGCCATCGGCGGCCTGACTATGGGCGCCGACCCGATTGTCGTATCCGTTGCCGTAACCAGTGGAAAGATCAACGGCTTTCTGGTGAGGAAGGGCGAGAAGCAGCACGGAACCGGCCAGCGGATTGAAGGCTTTCGTGAAGAAGGCGCGCGCGTGGTGATTGTGGATGACGTTTGCACCACAGGAGCTTCGACGGTTCAGGCCATTGAAGCCGCCCGTGAGTTCGGATTTAAAGTGATTGGCGTGATGTGCCTGGTAGAACGCGAAGAAGCCAACGGCCGTCCGAGCGTGGAGCAGGCTGCATCGCCAGCGCCATTCGTGGCGATCTTCACGGCGAATGATGTGAGAAAAGTACATAAGCCGGTTAAGGGTATCGCCGCTTCTCCAACTTTCGCGGTGGCTGCGGCGTGTGAAGTGTGCGGCCGGCAAGCCGTCAGCAACATGCCAAGAAACCGCTGCGCCGCGCACAGGATCTAGTGGCCAACGACCAACGACGAACGACCAACGACTGAAATATGATTCAAACTCTCGAATGGACCGAGGCCGGCGTACGCTTCATCGATCAGACGAAGCTGCCCATGGAAGAAACCTACGTCACCTGCCGCACCTGTGATCAGGTCGCCGACGTCATCCGCAACATGGTGGTACGCGGTGCACCTGCGATTGGCGTGGCTGCGGCCATGGGCATTGCGCTGGGAGTTAAGAACTCAAAGGCGCAAACTGTCGGCGAGTTGAAGCCGGAATTCGACCGCTGTTGTGAGGTGATCGGTAAGACCCGGCCGACGGCAGTCAATCTTTTCTGGGCCATACGCCGCATGCGGGAAAAGTTCGAAGCCCTCAGAGTTCGTCCGCTGCCGGAAATCAAGAAGGCCATTATCGAAGAGGCCCAGCGCATGCATGCCGAAGACATTGCCGCTAACCAGGCCATGGGACGCTTCGGGGCCATGCTCATGCCCGCGAGCGGCGGCGTGCTTACCCATTGCAATGCCGGAGCGCTAGCCACTTGCGGCTATGGGACCGCGCTGGGCGTGATTCGCGCAGCCGTCGAGCAAGGAAAGAAAATTCACGTCTATGCCGATGAGACCCGGCCGTTCCTACAAGGTTCCCGCCTGACCGCATGGGAACTGATGAAAGACGGAATCCCCACCACGGTCATCTCCGACAACATGGCCGGGGCCATGATGAAGCAGGGAAAGATTGCCGCGATTGTGGTGGGCGCGGACCGCATAGCGGCCAACGGTGATGTCGCCAATAAGATTGGAACCTACAGCGTCGCAGTGCTCGCCAAGGAACACGATATCCCGTTCTACGTCGCTGCGCCTTTCTCCACCATCGACATGGAGATGCCAGACGGAAGCAAGATTCCCATCGAGCAGCGCAACATTAAAGAAGTGACTCACATCGCTGGCAAGCAAATGGTGCCGGAGGGAGTGTCGGTGGAAAATCCCGCATTCGATGTCACTCCGGCCAAGTACGTAACCGCCATAGTGACGGAGCGTGGCATAGCCAGAGCCCCTTACGGCGAAACCCTGGCGAGATTGGCGGCGCAGGCGAAAACAACTAGCAGTTAGCAATTGGCACTTGGCATTTAGCCAGGTTCGATTCGTGATGGCTCCGCAAGAGCCTCAAATGACCAAATGCTAGTGCCAATTGCCAAGTGCAGAATCTTATGTTCTCCCAATCCGAACTCACCTTCGACAGCGGCGGCAAAAGCATTCGCCTGGACTGCTTTCTGCCGTCTTCCGAAAGCAAGTGCTTTCCTGCGATCATCGGACTGCACGGCTCCGGCGGCGGACACACCAGCATGGCCGAGCCCGCCAGCCTTCTGGCCGCTCAGGGATATGCGGTCTACGTCCTACACTACTTCGAACGCACCGGCACTACGCAGATCGACGGCCTGCCGACTATCGCCCGCAACTTCCCAGCCTGGATGAAGACTCTCTGGGATGCGGTCAGCTTCGTAGCCCGCCAACCATCGGTCGATCCCGAGCGCATCGGCCTGCTGGGGTTTTCCCTCGGAGCGTATCTCGCGCTCTCGGCCGCTGCCATCGATTCACGAGTCAAGATTGTCGTGGATTACTTCGGCGGCTTTCCCAAAGAGATGAAGCTGTTCATGCGCCGCTTCTGCCCCGTATTGATCTTGCACGGCGAGCAGGATGCAACCGTCCCGGTCGCCGAGGCCTATCATCTACAGCAAATGCTTGAGAAGAAGCAGATTCCGTACGAAATGAAAATCTATCCCGGCGCAGGCACGGCTTCGGCGGAGAAATCTGGCGAGATTCCGGTCTGCGCACGCTTGCGTTCCTCAACCAGCACTTAGCGGCTTGATGTTCCTCTGTGTTCTCTGTGCCCTCCGTGGTGAAGGTTTTGGTTGGCGCACGGAACTTCTCGGCCGGATTCTACGTAAAATAATCAGAAGACAAAGAGGTCCGTCATGGCTGCTTTCTTTCTGTGGTGCATCCTGTTCCTGATCTGCTGGCCACTGGCCCTGCTCGCGCTGATCCTGTATCCGCTGGTGTGGCTGTTCCTGCTGCCGTTCCGGCTAGTCGGAATTGCGGTCGAGGGAGCTTTGAAGCTCGTGTGGGCGGTGGTGACGTTGCCGGCACGGCTGCTGACGGCACCGTTTCGGGTGTGAAACGGTGGGAGATAGTGCTAGCTACCTTGATCTCCATTTGCAACGAACGAGACTTCGGGGGCCTTGGGATTGATACGAACTGCAATCATGCTGCCAGGCTGGAATTTGGCAGCATAGTTCTCGGCTGAATTTCGCGAGAGGAAGGGCTGCTGATGGATTCCTGAATAGTATTCTCCAGTGTGAGTGTATGTGTAGGTGATCTCGCTGACCGGACCCCCGTATGACCCCGAACAAGCTGAGTTCGTCACCGTACCTCTTTCAACTGGCCAGCTGGAACTCTTACTCAGCCGGAACAGGCGAATCGAGGACCTGATCAGGTAACCGATAATGATGTCGAGAAACCAGCCCACGATTGTTCGGCCCGACCTGAGATTTGTAATCCGTGCGTCCTACTCCACGCCCTTAGCCGGCACCGCCAGCCCCAACTCCTTCATCACCATCTGCAAATCTTTCCAAGTCTCTTTTTTCTGTCGCGGATCGCGCAACAAAAACGCCGGGTGATAGGTGACTGCCAGCTTCGTCCCGCGAAAGTCGTACCAGCGCCCGCGAAACTCGGACATAGGCGCATTAATCGCCAAGAGCGTCTTCGCCGCTACCGCTCCCAGGGCCACGATCGCCTTGGGCTTAATCGCTGCGATCTGCCGCATCAGAAATGGCGAGCAGGTTTCGCACTCATCGCGCTCCGGTGTACGGTTTCCCGGTGGCCGGCACTTGATGATGTTGGCGATATACACATCCTCGCGCCGGATCCCCATGGCTTTGATCATGTTGTTAAGCAACTGCCCGGCGCGCCCGACGAACGGTTCGCCCTGCTGATCTTCATCCGCTCCCGGCGCTTCACCGATGAACATCAACTCGGCCCGCGGATTGCCCACGCCAAACACGATCTGCTTTCGTCCTTGTTTGTGCAGAGGGCAGCGGGTGCAGTCTCCCAAATCTTCTCTGATCAGTCGCAGCGCCACGGCCGGATCCGTCGTTCCTGCCTCGGGTTTAGGCACAACAAACAGACTATCTTCTGTGCTGGATACAGCGACCGCTACAGCAGCTTTACTTTTGGGAGTCATTTCGTCTCGTGATTCCGGCTGGAGTTCCTGGGAAGATCCCGCCTCAGCGACTGGCCGCCGATAAAAGTCGTAAATCCCCAATTCGCGGTAGTAGCGGACACGTTCAGTAAGATCGCGTTTGAGCTGGGGATCGAGTGTCCGTGGCATGTCCGAACGAGACTATCAGGAAAACAGGTGGAAAGCGGAGGCTACTATCACAGTAACGCAAACAATTCTTGGCGGAGCCTTTCCACAGGCTCTGTGTAGCCCCGTTTCCAATCCTGGAAGGGCAGCCAAAAGCGAAAAGTTCTTGCTCGACGGAATGGCCGAAACAGCACAACGAGTGGATTAAACTCTCGGTTTCCGCCAAAGGTGCGAAATAGGTGGACTCCAAATGACCATCTCGGCCACTTGTTCCGTTCTGACCAATTCAGAACAACGGCACGCTCCCGCACCAACGGAAATATTTCCGACACCATGTAATCGTGCCAGATGGGGCTGTCTGAATACACAAGCAAGGTGTCTTTCCCCCTTGGAAGCCACAATGCCCAAACCAGCATGTACAAAGCGATTCGGTACGGCAGGTACAGAGCTAGTGTAATCAATGCAAGAGGCAGGACAAGCGGGAGAACAACGAGCACAAGCGCAGCATTTCGAAGCCTTCGGAGGAACGGGTCTTTTCGCCGGGTCATTGGCAAGCGCTCCCGACCACTTTGCCTCTAGATCTTCAATGCCGGCTTCCGTTCACGCAGCCGTACCACCTGATCAAGCACGCGCTGCGCCACTTCCCACTTCGTAGTTTCCGGCACTTCGACCACGTCGTGTTGCGTGATGATAGTCACAGCATTGCGGTCGGAGTCGAAGCCGACGCCTTCGCGCGATACGTCGTTGACGACAATCGCGTCGAGTGATTTCGAGGCCAGCTTCTTGCGGGCATTCTCCAGCGCGTTCTGGGTCTCGGCCGCAAAGCCGATTACGATCTGCGAACTTTTGTGACGAGCCACTTCTCCGAGTATATCGCCTGTCGGCTCAAGCTCAAGCGACATCGGGCCAGTGCGTTTGATTTTCTGCGAAGCCGCAGATTTCGGCCGATAGTCGGCAACCGCGGCAGTTTTAATCACGATGCTAGCTTCCGGCAAGAGCCTAAGCACTGCCTGCCGCATATCTTCAGCAGATTCCACGCGTGTGACCTCTGCCGCCCCCGGTGGTGTCAGTGCAGTAGGCCCGCTCACCAGCAACACGCGCGCTCCCCGGCGAAGCGCAGCTTCCGCCAGAGCATATCCCATGCGGCCGCTGGAGCGATTGGTCAGATAGCGCACCGGATCAATCTTCTCGCGCGTCGGCCCGGCGGTAATCAGAACTGTTTCGTGCGCCAGTTCCTGCGAGGCACCCAGAGCCTCGAGTGTCGCTGTGACAATCAGCTCGTTCTCCGCTAACCGTCCCGGCCCAGTCATCCCGCAAGCGAGGTATCCTTCGCCAGGTTCGACGATCTTCACGCCGCGCTTCTTCAAGATGTCGAGGTTCGCCTGGGTCGCGGGATGGTTCCACATGTTCACGTTCATAGCGGGCGCGACAACGACAGGTGCTGTAGTAGCTAGATACAGCGTGGAAAGAAAGTCGGAAGAAATTCCCTGCGCGAAGCGGGCCAGAACGTCAGCCGTGGCCGGTGCGACCAGCAGCGCATCAATCGATTGCGCTACCGCAATATGTTCGACCGCGGAATCGATATTGGGTTGCTCGTTCCCCGCCGCAAACATGTCAGTGATAACTTTTTCGCCGGAAAGAGCCGCGAAGGTGAGAGGCCGCACAAACTCTTGAGCGGCGCGGGTCATGATGACTTGCACCCGGATGCCGCGTTCCTGCAGCAGCCGCACGATCTCAGCTGCTTTGTACGCCGCAATTCCGCCGCTGACGCCAAGTGCGACCTTCATAAATAACGCCTACTCCTGGCCCAACACCTTTTCCAGGGTTTCGTTGGCAATCTCTGCCGGTGACTTGGGTGTCTCCGGAATCAGCCACTTCACCTTGCCGGCGCGGATTTCATCCTGCGCAATGCGGCAGGGTTTGCGGGAACTGGTATCAATCACCGGCGGCGCTCCGCCCTGCAATTGTCTGGCTCTGCGAGCCGCCACCAAAATGTAGCGATAGTTACTGTCAAATCCCTCTATCAACTTCATGGTGTTCTCCCTTGTTGCTAACGTCCACCGGGGTTGCGGTTGCTACAAACGAGGCCAAGATCGGCTGCAGGCGGTCCCGCACGTTGCTTAAACGGCACCGCTCAGCTTTGGCCAACAAATCTTTGTCGGCAACCGATAACTGCGCTCCTGAACCTTTTAACCGTTCTCCCAGAAGAATCGCTTGCAGAGTCTCGACCGATTCTTCCAGACGGTCATTAACCAGAATATAGTCGTATTTCATGTAATTCTCAATCTCACGGCTGGCCGTGGCCAATCGGTGTTGAATCACCTTTTCCGCATCCAGACTGCGCTTGCGCAGGCGTGACTCCAGCGTCGTGCGGTCGGGTGGCAGAATAAAGATGCTTACCGCGGCCGGAAGTTTGCCCTTGATCTGTGCCGCTCCCTGCACATCGATGTCGAGAAGCAGGTCATGCCGATTCTTCGTGGCATTCACTAGAACTTGTCTGGCGGTGCCGTAGTAATTGTCGAAGACCTCGGCGTACTCCAGGAACTCATCCTTTTCGATCATCTCCTCGAATTGCTCACGCGTGATGAAAAAATACTCCCGTCCGTTCCGCTCATTGCCACGCGGCGAGCGCGTGGTATAGGAAATGGAAAAATCCAAGCCCGGAACGATCTGGCGCACCTTGTCCACGAGGGTGGATTTGCCCGATCCCGAGGGCGCTGAAATGATGTAGACCTTGGTCATTCGAGGTTCTGCACCTGTTCTCGGGCTTTTTCGATATCGGCTTTCATCGACAGCCCGGACTCGGTGACCTTCAAGGCTTCGCCCGCCAGCCCTGAGGTCTTCGACAGTAGCGTGTTGGCCTCACGGTTCATCTCCTGCAATAGGAAATCAAGTTTCTTGCCCACTTCACCGCCCTCATCGAGCAAGCCAAGGAAATGCTTAACGTGCGCATCCAGGCGGACCAATTCCTCCTGGATATCGCTGCGGTCCACTAACAACGCTGCTTCCTGCAAAATTCGTTCCGGCTCTATCTGCGAGCCAATCAGTTCCTGCAATCGCGTTTTCAGCTTGTCGGCATAGGTACGCAAGGTGGCGTGGCGATGTTTTTCGACTTCTTCTCTGGCCCGTTGCACGCCAGCCATACGCTGCCGCAGCTCCCGCTCGGTGCCCCGCCCTTCTTCTTCGCGCATCTGGTTCAGGCGCGCAAGGGCATCCTCCATTTTCGCGAGCACCACTGGTTCCACTTCACCGTCGGCTGGCAGTGCCGCAGACTCCAGCGCGCCCGGGATGCGCAGGACAACATTGAGGTCGGGATCCGCTGCCAGTCCGAATTCAGCCGCTGCGGCACGGAACGCTTGAATGTATCCGCCGACCAGTTCACGATTGAGCGAGAAGTTTTCGGTTGTACCGCGTTCCAGGCTCAGAGTTAACTCGACATGGCCGCGCGCCAGTTTTTCCTTCAGGCGGCGGCGAAGTTTCATTTCCAAGTCGTCGCTGTCCGACGGCATACGGAAATGCAAATCCAGAAAACGGTGATTCACCGACTTGAGTGACAATGTGAAGCTGAGCTGGCCGTTGATTTGTCCATTTACTTGGGCAAAGCCGGTCATGGAGCGGATGGTCATATCAGTCGTTGCCCACCGGAGCCGCACTCTGTCTTGCCGGCTCCACGTCCAGGAATTGTAGATCGTACAAGCGCCGGTAAGTGCCGAGCTTTTTCATCAGATCATCGTGAGAGCCAATGTCCGCGATGGTTCCATTCTCCAGTACCACAATGCGGTCTGCCCTCCGCACTGTAGACAAGCGGTGAGCGATCACGACTACCGTGCGTCCGGCCATAAGGTTGTGCAGAGCGGATTGCACCAGCGACTCCGATTCGCTGTCCAGCGCAGAAGTAGCTTCGTCAAGAATCAATATGGGAGCATTCTTCAGCAAGGCGCGAGCGATGGCAAGCCGCTGCCGCTCGCCGCCGGAAAGCCGCACCCCGCGCTCGCCGATCACACTGTCATACCCTGATGGCAGTCCCAGAATGAAATCGTGTGCCAAGGCAGCCTTGGCCGCAGCCTCAACCATTTTCTGAGGAACATCCGGCTGTCCGTAAGCAATGTTGTTGCGCACGGTGTCGTTGAAGAGGACTGTGTCCTGAGAGACGACCCCGATTTGCGAGCGCAGCGATGCCAGCGTAGTGTCGCGAACGTCGCGGCCGTCAATCAGTATGCGGCCAGAGCTAACGTCGAAGAAGCGGGGGATCAGATGGACCAGCGTCGTCTTGCCTGCGCCACTCGATCCCACAACCGCGAGAACCTCGCCGGCGTTGACTTCCAAATCGATGTCGCGCAGAATCTCTCGACTCTCCTCGCCATTCCCGTCGTAGGAGAAGCATACATTTTCAAAACGAATACTGTGCGAGAACGGGGGCAACGGTTTGGCGCCTGGTCGTTCACGGATCTCGTCCTGAGAGTCCATGAACTTGAAGATTTCGGACGAAGCGCCCAGGGCCTGCTGGAAGTTGTTGTTGAAAAGCGCGAACTTGCGTACGGGGTTATACAGGCTAAACACTACGGCGATAAATGCCCCAAAGGTGCCCAGGGTAAAGTCACCGTGGGCTATCTTTGAACGTCCCAGCAACAAGAGCAAGCCGATGGCAATAGACCCAAAAATATCCATCAAGGGCGAACTTATAGCGGCCGCAGCCACTGAGCGCAGGTTGGCGCGGAACAGGCGGGTGGCAGCTTTGCGGAAGCGCGCGATCTCCCAGGCCTCCATACTGAAAGCCTTCACGATGCGGTTGCCAGTGATGGTCTCTTGCAGAATATTTTGAATATCTGCAAGCTTGTCCTGCCCGCGCCGCGTGGTGTGACGCACCCGGCGCCCGATTCTTGCCGCGGAAAAAATGATGAATGGAATGAATAACAGCAGCACCCAGGCCAGACTGCGACCCAAAAAGACCACAGCCATCGCGGTGAACGCGAAGGTGAACAACTGTTGCAGGAACTCCGCCAGCACACTCGACATCGCATATTGCACTCGCTCAATATCGTTAACGATGGTGGAAATCAGCGTTCCGGTGGTATGTTTTTGAAAAAACGCCGCCGAGCGCCGCAATATCGAATTGTAGAGATCATTCCGCAAATCGGTGATCATGCCAAAGCCGGCATGGTTCACCAGGTAAGTACCACCGTAGTCAAACACGCCTTTCAAAACCGTTGACGCAACCAGCGCATAGGCCACCATCGTTCCCGCGTTGTGCAAGTGGGAAGGAACGAATTGTTGGAGGTACACGATGTGTTTTGTGCCTGGAATGGTAAAGAGCTGTATGCTCTCGGATCCGGAGGCGGGATTCCACACCCGATCCAGAACGGGCTTGACCAGCACCAGCCGGAATGCTTCGAGGAAGCCGACCCCAGCCAACAGGAGCACGCCGGGCACCAACTGCAGTAGATAGGGCAGCACATAGCGGACGAGACGTGTCAGTTGCCGCATCGGGGGCTCCCCATGCGCAGCCAGGCGCGGCCTGCAGCGAATGGAATCAGTATGCGTAGCAAGGTTTCATTCTACTTGAGTCGTTGGTCGATCGTCGTTGGTCTTTGGAATAACGTCAACCAGCGACTGTTCCTACACTGGACTATCTCGATGAACTACCTTCACACGATAGCCTGCCTTCCGCAGCCGTTTGCTTACGTCTTCAGCGATCATCACGGACCGGTGTTGGCCACCGGTACAGCCGAAGGAGATAGTCAAATAACTCTTGCCTTCCCGAATGTAGTGAGGCAGCAGATAGACAAGCAGACCCGAAATCCGCTTGATGAACTCCCGGGTCTGGGGAAACGAACGAATGTATTTCGCAACCTTCGGATCGCGCCCGGTTAGCGGCCGGAATTCCGGTACAAAATGCGGGTTCGGAAGGAAACGCACATCGAACACCAGATCCGCATCTTCCGGTACGCCATGCCGAAAACCGAAACTTACGCAAGAAACCAGAATGTTCTTGCCTGACTCGCGTTCCTGAAAACGCTCCGTAATGTGAGCGCGAAGTTCGTGGACATTAAACTTGGAGGTGTCAATGACCAAGTCAGCCATAGCCCGAATTGCACGCAA
>Ga0210398_10006703_pt1 | contig 10543 bp, 7 predicted proteins | sample IncBWC4OmetaG_FD_161047 | JGI IMG/M metagenome (GOLD analysis project Ga0210398, IMG submission 161047) | Forest soil microbial communities from Barre Woods Harvard Forest LTER site, Petersham, Massachusetts, United States - Inc-BW-C-4-O | ecosystem: Environmental > Terrestrial > Soil >... | reverse complement strand
GCAAGTTTCCATAGGCGTTTCCAGGAGCGTTTGGAATTTGCTTCGGGTCAACACCTCATATTCATGCGTGCCACGCACGCACACGGGTTTCTGCCCTCCAAAGTCTCCCCGCTCTGTGGAAGCAATGATGGTATTCACGCCTTCTCTCCCGAGAACTGGGCCGAGTCCCAGCTAATGTCTTGGCAAGGGGCGGTTTTTTCTCGCACGCTTCCCGTTTCTGCCCAGAATCCATGAATAAAAAATAATATTCAGATGGGGAGGAATCAGAACAAGTTTTTGCCCATTAGTAATAGTAGGGGGCCATTCTCGCCGCACACCTCGCCGTAGTAGAGCACGCCGAACAGCAACAGATATCCGCGACTCATCCTAGCTTGCTGACAACATTCGGGACTCTGTCATCGGCGATTTGGTACTCGTGTGGCTTTTCGGGCCAGCAAATGACGATGCCGTCCGCCGCTGAATTCGAGCAAGCCGGCCCCGCCGAAATACCTCGAGTTCAGAATCTATCTGGGTGAGCAAAGGCTAATCTGGGCTGCAAAACCTTGACTGACCAGCAGAAGTGCACTTCAGTACTAGCGGGGCTGCTTATAACCTCTGCCGATTGCGAAACCTGATGGCCAGAGCCTAAAACGGAGTGTCGATCGGCCGTGCTGAGCAGATAGAAAGCTCCAAATAGCATTTCCACTTCGTAGCAAAAACACTAAAAACTTAGAGCCGAGGGTCTCGAAGCCGGGTTCTTCAACAAACTGCTAGACTCTGTGGGGTCGCTCACGCCTCAGTCACGCGCAGCGCGTGACCCATTTAGCCGCGTCCCAGAGCCGGAGTTGTAAGACAATGTCGATTGCACCTCGTAAGGGAGAGAGGAAGGACACGGATCAAAGCACCCGCAAAACAGCCCAAGAGCACGGTGGAATGTAGGCCGCGTAGAAAATCCCATTTTCATCCCCGTTTTGTGTCAGATGGTAAGAGAGAGCGTTGCTTGGTCATTCGCCATTTGGACAGTTCCGGTGGGATTTTCGGCAGTGCGCAAACCCACCCATTTCCAGGCCATTGCGGAATTTCGTGTTACCTCGTGGAACGATTTCAGGACCATGTAATCGTCTCTCTAACTTTCGAGTTTGGACCGCACAATGGACCGTCGAATCCACCAGATGGCATAGGTTGAAAACAGATACTCTCGTGTGTGCTTGTACTTCTCGGTGGCCTGCATCAGGCCGATGTTGCCCTCCTGAATCAATTCAAGCAGGCCGTAACCATGCTCGATGCGCCGCCTGGCAATGGCCACTACAAGGTACAAGTTCGCCTCGATGAGCTGCCTCATTGCATCCTCGGCGTCCTCTCCGCCGTGACTAATGCGTTTGGCCAGTTCGATTTCGTCCTCCCGTGTTAAGCGTGGTAGGGTCGTCAACTCCCGTAGATACATCTTTATCGCCGAAGAATTGTCGGGTTCTTCAATGAGCTTCTGAAGGCCTTTCTCGGCAAAGATTTTGCCGTCTTCGGTTAGGTCGATATCGTATGTGTCGCCGGGCTCTTCAAGAATTTCGATGCCATTCACGGCGAGCTCGGTCAACACGATGTCCAGGTGGGTGTCCCCTTCTAGAGAAGGAGGTACAAACCCATCGAGTTCGTCGTAGAGGATGTAACCCCTAATCTTTCCAATTTGTACGAGTTGCTTCAGTCGCTCAGACGTGTCGTCAGACTCCACAGAACCTCCCTGTCACCGCCGAGGTTTATGCGAGAGGTCGATGGCTTAGATGCAGGGGCGAGTGCTTGGTTGACGCCGTAATCTTAGAAATGCGTCCCGGCACCTAATTGGGCCGGGGGGTGGAGTGTCATACCCCCTCCCGGCGCGAAAGCGCCGCTCTGCTCCGATGCTCCCTGCGCTCGGCTTTAACCGGCGCTGAGTAGGGCCCTCGGATCGCCTCAAAGCGCGCCGAGCTAGTTCAGTGGTACGTCCCGGCGAGCTTTGAATCTACGAACGACAAGCTCGGCTCCGCGACTCAATAGATACCACCACAACGTGCCAACGACTAAAATCCATGCGGCGGCAACGGCACTGTATTTCCAGGCCAACGCCAACGCCACTGCAGAAATTGGAAAATCTGCAAGCATTATGCCCGCCCACGCTATGCCGAGGTACTGCAACCTCGGCACCAGGTATCCGACCATGCTAATCAAGCAGACGCAAAGGTGAAGAATCGGCAGGAAGTAAATCCAGCGGTTGTGGGCTGAAGAAATCATTTCGCTAACCGTCTCGTCCGTATTCTTTCCTGTCACTTCTGCAGCAGGACCGACCGGTATTGAGGAAGGCGCTCTAATCGACTAGTTCCAAGTTAAGCCTAGACGGAAGGGCTGACCTTCTCACGCGGGTCATTGCGAGGCCTGAATTTGTTTAAGACGTACTCAGCAACTCGGCTCTGGAAATACCACCACAACGTGCCGAGAGTTCCGAACCACAGTAGGGGATGATAATAAATCTGATGGTTGCCGTAGCGAAACATCATTGCGACCCCCACGATCGACACAGGGAAGTCGATGGGGATCAGGTAATGCAACCCTGACTCTAAGCCCGCAAACGTGATCGTTAAACAGACGCACAGTCGCAAGAATGGCCGCAGATGAATAAAAACGAAACGAGTTCTTGACAGCAACCGGTTCATGTTGTTGTGAGTATACGCGCTGCTGTGGCCGTTGAAATCCGTCCGAGAGGACAAGTTTCCATCGGCGTTTCCAGGAGCGTTTGGAATTTGCTTCGGGTCAACTTCTCATATTTATGCGTGCCACACACGCACACGGATTTCTGCGCCCAAAGTCTCCCTGCTCCGTGGAAGCAATGATGGTATTCAGGCCTTCTCTCTCGAGTACCGTGCCGAGTCCCAGCTACTGTTGTGGCAAGGGACGGTTTTTCGCTCGCTTCCCGTTTCTGACCAAAATCCATATGAATAAAAAATAATTTGCGGAAGGCGAGGAATCAGAACAAGTTTTTGCCCATTAGTAATAGTAGGGGGCAATTCTCGGTGCACACCTCGCCGTCGTAGAGCACGCCGAACAGCAACAGATATCCGCGATCATCCTAGCTTGCTGACAACATTCGGAACTCTACTACCGGCGATTTGGTACTCGTGTGGCATATCGGGCCAGCAAATGACGATGCCGTCCGCCGCTGAATTCCAGCAAGCCGGCCCCGCCGAAATACCTTGAGTTCAGAATCTATCTGGGTAAGCAAAGGTTAATCTGGGCTGGCAAACCTCGATGGACCAGCAGAAGTGCACTTCAGTACTAGACTTCAGGCGCAACAGCTGTTCGCTTCAGTTACGAGGGGTAAAGTGGACTTCACTCCAGCACTTCACCCATCGCTTTGATTCGCTTCACCTTGGCGGTGACGCGAAGTTGTAAAAAGCAGCAGAGATACCCCGTGAAAAGAAAGCCAGGAAGGACGCGGCTAAATTCGGATGAGGCGGGAGCGACCCCACCCTTTGACGCACCGTGCGTCACGGCTTCTGCGGGGTCGCTCCCGCCTCAGTCACGCGCAGCGCGTGACCCATTTGGCCGCGTCCCAGAGCCGGAGTTTCGGAGTTGTAAGACAACGTCCATTACACCCCGTAAGGGAGAAAGTAAGGACAAGGATCAAAGCCCCCTCAATACAACCCAAGGCAGCAACCTTCGCAGGTTCATGATGAGCAGGGCATCGAAGGCGTTTTGGACCGGCATGCCTAATGCAGTGATGATCCTGGTTTTCCTCACTGTGGCTCCCTCGTGGCTTCGCAAATTTTCCGAAAAAAACAAACTTTCTGATTGAGGTTTTCCCTTTTCGAGGCCTCTTACTAGTAGGGGGTTCGATTGCTTCAAAGAGCCTCGATCGCTGTTTGCAGTGTGGGAAGGTCGACGGCGCACCCGTGTCGGACGCCATGGAACTGCTGGAGGGAGCCTCCGCGTGGCCGGTCCCCGAAAGAAAAATGGCAAATCACAAAGATTCTCTGTGAGGATTTCTTCTCCCGAGGGCCTCTTAGTAAATAGGGGGAGTTCCCGTTGATATTCCCCGTAGGTCCGGTGAAGCCGTTTCATACGCAGTTTCGGGGGAAGCGTTTGGAAGTTGCTTCGATGGATACAGGAGGGTCAAAGATTCCAGGAGTGGTCCAAAAACGATGGGAGCCCTGGGCACGCTCCGGTGCCGGTCGCGATTTGCCCTTTACATTTTTTGGTTTCCGAGGCCGCTGTAATGGTCGAGGGAAAGATTCTAGTGGGATTCAATGGCCTTTTCAGGCGCGGAAGGTGACGGGTGCGTGAAAGGCACACGTAACCATCCCCGTCACCGTTAACGTCACCCAGGGGCGAGGCGAAATTGTTGGGAGCATAGAGGTTGCACGCGGCGCGACGCGCAGTTTGGACGCGGGTGATGCACTGAAGTGGTCTGGAGCGACCCCACTTCGTTGCCACGGAAACCGTGGCGGTCGCTCCAGACCACGAAAGGGAAGCAGGCAGCAAAGGAGGCGTGTGGTGCCGCGGCGAGCAGCGAGAATCCAGTCGGAGCCAGTGAAGAGGGCAAGAATTGCGCACTGCGCTTTTGGCTTCTCTAATTTCTTCACCCAATGAAGCAGGTAGCTGCCAGAAAAGGAGAGGGATAAGCGACATCACGAATGGAAAAGTCGCAGAAAAAAAAAGACCAAATCGGGCGGTAGCGACCCCACTTTTTGGCGGTCCATCCGCCCAAAAGTTTCGTGGGGTCGCTACCGCCCCTCACGCAAGACGCGTGACCGTGTAATGGCCGCGTGCAGGAGCCGGAGCAATCATTTTGTAATGCAGGATGTAATGCATCGCGAATAACGAAAGGAGGAGAAACACTTGGCACTTCTGAAAGCACCGTCAAAGCAACCGAAGACTTCGACCCTCCAGGTCCGCCTGGAGGAAGAAGTCCGACATAACCTGGACAGGTATGCGGAATTCATTGACGCGAACCCGTCCTACGTCGTCAGCGAGGCCCTCAAGCTGTTGTTCAAGAAGGACAACGAGTTCAAGCGCTGGGCAGGCCAACACACGAACGGCCACAGCCAAGAACAAATCAAAGGAGAGGCTCTTACGAAGACCCCATAACAAACATGAAGACACGTCCAACCCAATTCGGCGTGCGCGAGAATACAGCGCCCTCAGGGCAGCATGCCTCGCGCGTTGCGATGAGTGGAATGCAGTCTTGTGACCCTAATTTAACAAAGCTTGAGTCTGGTCCTTCTGCCGGGCAAACATCCTTAAAGCCAACCAGCGGGGCCACAGTGAAAGAAGAGGAGAACGATTCCCGAGAGTACATGGTGACGCCACGAATATCGGTCGTTGAGCACTATGTGGGCGCATCTGAGGCGGCCAAATTCCTATCAATACACTCGCGTACTCTGACGCAAATGGCACGGAGAGGTGACATCCCAGCTCATCCTTTGGGTAACGGTCAACGGCGAGTGTGGCGATTCCTTCTATCGGAGCTAGACGTCTGGATGCGTGAGCGGGTACACTCGCGTTGCCGTCCGTGCTCTCCGAAGAGGAGGGAAATGTGAAGATGAGAGCACGGTATCAGAAGGGAAGTCTGAAACGGATAAAGCGCAAGAGTGGCTATCTGGTTTGGATCTTTCGTTGGCGAGAGACCGATGCAGATGGCAAGCGACGACCGAAGAAGATTGTGGTCGGCCCGGTCAGCGAATTGCCGACCGAGTCCGACGCCCGGCGTGCGCTGCAAGCCTTGCGTATTAATGTAAACCTGGACCTCTCCGAGCAGGCGCGTCCTCCACGTAATTTTAAGACCCTTGTGGATCACTACCGCCTGAAAGAGCTGGTCTATCAGCACGACGAACGGAAGGCATACTCGACCAAAAAGGGCTACGAGTCCTACCTCAAGAACTGGATCGTACCTCGATGGGGCGAGTATATGCTGGCGAGGATGGAAAACGGCATTGCGGTTCATGTCGAGGAATGGCTGGGTACCATCACACGCAGCCGTGGAACCAAGGCAAAGCTCCGCAACATCATGAGTGCCGTTTGCACCCACGCGATCCGTTACGGTTGGATGACGAACAATCCGATTCGCGTTGTTCGCCAGAGTGCGAAACGAGAACGCATCATAGATCCCTTGACGGCAGAAGAACTTCAAAGACTGTTTGCCGAATTGGGACCGCGAGAGCGGACTCTCGTTCTTCTCGATGTTCCCACCGGGATGCGCAGAGGTGAAGTGCTAGCCACACAGTGGCGTGACATCGACTTCGGAAAGAAGACGCTAAACGTCCGAAAGTCGATTTGGCAACAGCACCTCGGGCCGGTGAAAACAGAAGAGAGCGAAAAGGTCATGCCGCTGGACGACGAAATGATTGCTGATCTTTTGCGATGGCGTTCTGAAACGCCTTACGCCGGAGACCAGGACTGGATCTTCGCCAGCGGGCGCATGAAGGGTCGTCAACCACTTTGGCCGGAAGCTATCGAGCGGAACTACATCCGACCGGCAGCGGAACGGGCAAAGATCACCAAGCACATCAGTTGGCACGTATTCCGCCACACATTTTCTACGCTTCTTGCCGAGAATGATGAGGATGTGAAAACGGTGCAATCGCTGATGCGCCACGCCAACAGCAATATCACCATGAACATCTACACCCACGCGGTCAGCAGTAAGAAGCGGCGGGCGCAGACGAAAGTGGTGGAGATGATTCTGCCGGAAGGGAACAAGGCGGTGGCCACAAAAGGTGTCGCTTAATGTGCACCTTTTTGTGTACCACGCTATTCTTTCAAAGGTGGTGTTAAGTCCTTTAGAAAGAATGGCGGGGACGACGAGACTCGAACTCGCGACCTCTGCCGTGACAGGGCAGCGTTCTAACCAACTGAACTACGTCCCCAGCCGTGGAATCAATAACTTAGCGTAAACCTTGCAAACAAGGGTTTGCAAGATTCGCATACAGCGCACGGTTCGCCTGGATTGCCTGCAGTAGCAGTTCTTCCTGGAAAAACCGCACATAAACCGCCCATAGAAATCAGCGCGCTCATGCGAGATTTATCCTAACACAGATACCTGCTACAGGCGAAGCTGAGTCCGATGAATCTTTCAATGAATCTTGACGAGAGCGCCTTCTATCCCAGTGCTCTTCGCTCTGACGAAGCTAATTAAGAAATGACCACAGCCCAAGGGTTGCCGGCGAGCGGGGCCTGAGCGGCCTGACACATGGGTGACAGGATAGCAACGAGAAGTAACTGATTGAAATCAAGCGCTGCTGGCTCAGGTCGTTTGACGTGAAGGGAGCCTTACGGCACTTCTTAACGTCCCCGGAATTGAAGCGTCCAAATTCAATCACGACAAGCGCGTTTTGTCAGGACTAATGGTCAACGAGGCTTCTGCGCTTCCCGGAACCAAACACTCCACGATCATCTCACGCGTACTCCGACCTCGATAGCGGGAACAGAGCGGATGCACCCATAGCGGCTAATCTAATTCCACTGAAAACTGGTGAGTACTTTGCTGCATTGCCGGTGCGGGGGAGGGCTGTTCACGGTAGAAATGCCGCCCGCAGTAGCAGTAGACTGACTCAGCCTCGCAAGGCTGTTTGAAGATGGACCACCCGTGGCGCGACCGGCGATGGATTCAATCTCACCGTTCTTTATCGTCAATCGCGTGCATCGGTCCATCTCCTTTTATCGAGACAAACTTGGATTCGAAGTGATGTTTCAAGAGCCTCCGGCGCCGGGATCAGGACCCTTTCTTTGCAAACGTCCGCCGGGACGGTGGGATGATCTTCCTCAAGGGGAGTGGCGATCCTGTTCCCAATCCGAAGCGCTATTCCTGGGCCAGGTGGGACGCGTATCTTAATGTACCGGATCCCGATGCACTTGCCGTCGAGTTCTCCAGCTCAAGCACGGGTCTTAGTGAGCCTCAAGGATACGCACGATGTACTGCGCGGCTTTGAGATAACCGATCCAGACGGCCATGTCCTTTTCTTCGGCCGACCGAGAAAATAGACCAAATCAGGAGCAGATGCCATGGCCGATGCACCCAGACGGACGACGCCACGTCCCACTTTCAGCTCAATCTCGGCGCAACTCTTCGTTTCGAACATCAAGAGTTCCTGTGACTTCTATACGAACAAGCTCGGCTTCGCCGTCGAATTCATCTATGGCGATCCACCATTCTACGGGCAGGTCTTCCGCGATAATGCGCGACTCGACTTGCGGCTGGTCTTCGAACCTGTGTTCGTTGGCGATGTTCGCGAGCGCGAACATCTGCTTTCCGCTTCCATCATGGTCGGCACCGAGAACGAAATCAAACAACTGTTTCTGAGTTATCAGGCTGCAGGAGTCTCCTTCCATCAGACACTTAAGAAGCAGCCATGGAGTGCCAGAACCTTTATCGTCTCGGATCCGGATGAGAATCTCATCCTTTTTGCCGCCCCGGCAGCTGTCTGAAGTACTCCAATTTAGAAATGCGGGGCTCCAGACGCAGACGATTGCTGCCTAGAACGGGACAGGCTGATCGGTCGGAAGGTCTATACGGTTGTCCGCCGAAGGTCGAATATTCTCTGACACCCGTGGGCCGGCTCTTCATCGAGCCGATCGAGATGCTTGATGCGTGGGCGACCAAGAACGACGACGCGTTGTTCAAGCTCAGTAGGAGGAGGCGGAAGAAGGACATTGCTTCGACAGGCAAAGCGAGGAAGGTTTAATAATCCTCAGTCACGACCGGCCCGACCGCAGGGTGTCTACTAGCGCGCACTGGGGGGCTGCTTGCTTCGGAGGACCTCTCAAATCTCGCTAGGAGCTTCGCCAACGCCGCGTTCACTTCCTCCGCGTGGGTCCAATTCACAGCGTGCGGATCATCTTCTATGGCCATCAACCTGGCTCCCTTGACCAGGTTGACCAGGTTGGCGGTCTTTTCGCCTGACGTCTTGAAGGGTACGATGCGGTCGGCTCACTGTGGTCACCGTGACTGACCAGTGTCGCAGGTGAAATAGGCGCCTGGCCGACGATAATCGACGGTCACGATAGGAGAAAGCGTACAATCGGGTCTGCTTGGTACTCCGGACGGCAGCGCTCCTGAAAGCAAGGTAAGGTCATGCCCGATATAGTCGACTGGCAGCAACCCCCGCGGCGCCACCACCGCCTGTTTTTCCTTGTTCTTGCCATCGTTGCCGTCGTCATTTTCAGCAGCCGGACGGCGTTATCGTATTACGTCGACAGCCTCTGGTTTGCATCTCTCGGTTACGGGGACGTGTTCCGGAAGACACTCATCCTTCAATGGGCGGTCTTTGCGGCATTTTTTGCTGTCACGTTTCTTTTTCTGTACGGATGGTTCCTAGCGCTGCGGTGGGCGTGCCAGTCCGATTTGCCGGACGATCACAGGATCGTCATCGGGGGGCAGCCGTTGAAGCTTCCTGTCGCTGGCATTCTGCGCCTCCTTGGTCTCGTGGTCTCCCTTGTCATCGCCGTCGTGACCGGGGCCAGCGTCATGATGGAGTGGCCGACGTTCGCGCTCTATTGGTACGCGCCGCGCACGACAGGTGGCCCTGTGGATCCGATCTTCGGGAAGGCGATCAGCTTTTATCTATTCACTCTGCCTGGATGGCAGTTCATCACCGGCTGGCTGCTGACGCTGGCCACGATTGCCTGCGTGATCGCCGTGTTCTTTATTTTCATTACTGGCGGCACTCGCATACTCACCCGACGCCAAGGCAGATACTTCTCACTGCCGTGGCGCGGATTCTCCATTGCGTTTGCCTTCTTGTTGCTGATTCTCGCGATGCGCGCCTATATCGCCCGATTCGAGCGATTGTTCGACGAGCATACGATCTTTGGCGGGGTGACTTACACGGATGCGCACGTCATGCTTCCTGGAATGCTCGCCGTCTGTGCCGCGCTCGTTCTTGGAGCTGCGATTGCAACCATCAACGTCGTCTCGCTGCCGCGCGCCCGCTGGTTGCTGGCAGCAGTCGCTCCAGCCTCCGTCTGTTATGTCATCCTTCAGATAATCGGCTGGTACGTCAGCAGTTTTATCGTGAAGCCAAACGAACTGGTTCGCGAGCGACCCTATATCGCCTACAACATTGACCTAACGCGGCAGGCCTATGGATTGGATCGTCTCGCGCAGCGCGAATTTCCGGCTGAGACGACCGTCGAAGCGGCCGATCCAGCGAACAATCAGGCTACGCTGCAGAACATCCGGCTGTGGGACTGGCGCGCACTCCAGGACACTCTGCGTCAAATTCAGGAAATCCGCACCTACTATGACTTTCCCGACATCGATATCGATCGCTATGAAATCAACGGCACCATGCGCCAGGTAATGCTCGCTCCACGCGAACTGAACGTTGATAAGCTCCCGGAGAGCAGCCGCAATTGGATCAACGAGAAGCTCATTTACACGCACGGGTACGGTATAACCATGAACCCTGTGAACGGGTTCACACCCGAGGGACTGCCGACACTGATTCTGAGTAATATGCCCATTCAGAGCACGGTGCAGAGCATTGTTGTAAGGCGGCCAGAGATCTATTTCGGCGAGCTCACCAATACCGACGTGTACGTG
>Ga0210398_10006700_pt1 | contig 10549 bp, 10 predicted proteins | sample IncBWC4OmetaG_FD_161047 | JGI IMG/M metagenome (GOLD analysis project Ga0210398, IMG submission 161047) | Forest soil microbial communities from Barre Woods Harvard Forest LTER site, Petersham, Massachusetts, United States - Inc-BW-C-4-O | ecosystem: Environmental > Terrestrial > Soil >... | reverse complement strand
CCGACATGGTCCGCGCTTTCTCCCAACGAACGCGCAGCGAAACTGCACCGTTTCGCGGAGCAATTGGAAAAGCATTCCGCCGACCTCGCGTTACTCGAATCACTGGACGTCGGCAAGGCCATCACGGCGGCGGAAGGGTTTGACGTGCCCTTCGGTATCGAATGCCTGCGCTATTTCGCCAACCTTTCGACACAGGCGCACTATGATGTTCCGTTGGCTATAAAAAACATCGAAGCGCGCGTTCATCGTGCCCCGTATGGCGTATGCGGCTTTGTTTTCCCGTGGAATTTTCCGTTCACGCTGCTGCTATGGGGCATCGCACCGGCTCTGGCAGCGGGAAACACGGTCGTCGTCAAGCCATCAGAAGTGACACCTCTAAGTTCACTTTTCGCCGCAAAAATGGCGGCGGAAGCGGGCATTCCCGATGGCGTCATCAATCTGGTCATTGGTGATGGTCCATCAGCGGGTGCAGCCCTGGCGGCGCATCCCCGGATCAAACGCATGTCTTTTACCGGTTCGCCGGAAGTAGGCAAAAAAATCGGTGAAGCCTGCGGACGCAATCTTGTCCCCTGCAAATTGGAACTTGGCGGCAAGGGCGCGGCGGTGGTCTTTGACGATGTGGACGTGGATTCGGCAGCGCAAAAAATTGCCGGGGCCATTACGTTAAATACGGGACAGGTTTGTTGCACTGCGACGCGATGGCTAGTCCACGAAAAAATCTACGATCGCTTTGTGGACAAGGTGGTCGCTGCATTGAAGGAAACCAAAAGCGGGCCGGGCCCGGAGCGCGAAACGCAAATGGGTCCGCTCGTGAGTGAAACCCAGCGTCGGCGTGTGGTGCGCTATCTGGAAAATGGCGTGAAAGAAGGCGCGGAGGCGATTTTACCTGGTGGCACCACGGCGCCGCGAGGATATGAAGGTGGCTTTTATGTCCAACCCAGTTTGCTGGCCGGTTCCCCGGAAAACGTCTGCTGTCGCGAAGAAATCTTTGGGCCGAGTGCCTTCCTGCTCAAGTTCAAGGATGAAAACGCCGCTGTGAGTCTTGTTAACCGGCTTGCTTATGGCCTGGCCAATAGTGTCTGGAGCACCGACCTAAAACGCGCCGGCCGCGTTGCTGAGCAAATGGTTGCCGGAAATAGCTGGATCAACGCGCACAACGTTTTCGCCTACGGACTGCCCTATGGCGGCATAAACCTGAGTGGTTTCGGTGGCGGCGTGAACAGCCCCGAAACATTTAACGATTATTTGCGCCCGCAGACGATTGCCCGCCCGCTCGCTTGAGATGAATGAACCAGGGACTTTTTTGGAATTGCTCCGGCGTGATAGCATCGTGCGTACACCTAACGCGCGGCTCATACCGTTGAGCGGCGGCGTGTCTTGCGAAATTTATCTCGTCGAGGACGGAACCGAGCGGTTCGTCGTAAAACGGGCGCTGGCCAAACTGAATGTAAAGGTGGACTGGTATGCAGACATAATTCGCAATCGCCACGAATGGGAATACATCCGTTATGTCTCTAAATTTTTGCCGAAGGCAGTTCCAGCGCTTCGACAATGTTCTGCCACGGACAACTATTTTGCGATGGAGCATTTGAATGGGAGCTTTTCAAATTGGAAAGAACAGCTGCTGGCGGGAAAAGTAAACTTGGAACATGCGAACCTTGCAGGAGAAATCCTCGCACAAATTCACGGGCACTCAGCTGGTGATGCGGAGGCGATGAGTCTTTTTGATACGACACAAAATTTTTCCCAATTGCGGATTGAACCGTATCTGCTGGCGACGGCCGCAAAACACCCCGCATTGCGTCGGCAATTCGAAGCCGAGGCCGCGCGACTGGCCGGTGCGCGCGAATGCTTGGTGCATGGTGATTTCAGTCCGAAAAACATTCTGGTGAGCAGCGAACGCATGGTACTATTAGATTGCGAAGTCGCCTGGTATGGTGAACCTGCCTTCGATATTGCGTTTTTATTGAACCACTTTTTTCTCAAATCGTTATTACATGCACCGCGCGACATTTGCATGAGATCGATGATTGAAAAATTCTTGTTCAAATATCAAAAGGCCCGGCCTTCGCCGGAAATCGAGCCACGAGTGGGCCGATTGCTGTTAATGCTCATGCTGGCGCGTGCGGACGGCAAGTCGCCGGTCGAATATTTGGATGCGCCACGCCAACAGTTCATTCGCAGCTTTGTCTCGTCGGAACTCCCGAAGGAGAATTTCTCACTACCCCACATTGCCGATATGTGGTTTAAAGGACTGGGTGTATTTAATAAATGAAAATCGCTTCTATTTTAGCCAGACAGATTTTTGATTCGCGCGGCCATCCCACCGTTGAAACAGAGGTGACCCTGGAAAATGGCGTGCGTGGCCGCGGCAGCGTGCCTTCCGGCGCGTCCACCGGCCAGTTTGAGGCATTGGAGTTGCGCGATCGAAATGCAAAATCTTTTCGAGGTAAATCGGTTTATCAGGCCATTGCCAACGTCCAGGAAATTATTGCCCCCGCCCTCTTGCGACGCGATGTGTTGGATCAAAGCGCGTTGGACGAAGTCATGATTACCTTGGATGGTACACCAAATAAAAGTCGGCTTGGTGCCAACGCAATTTTGTCTGTCTCGATGGCGGCCGCAAATGCGGCGGCTTCGGCGCGCGGCGAGCCGCTTTTTGCCTGGCTCGGCCGGGGTTCAGGAAATCTTTTGCCGTTGCCGGAAATTCAAATCCTCGGCGGCGGCGCCCATGCAAATTGGCGAACAGACGTCCAGGATTTTTTGCTCATTGCAACGGGCGCACGAACTTTCGCCGAAGTCATGGAAATCACGCATAATGTTTACCATGCTGCTGGTGATATTTTAAAGGAACGTGGAAAACTTTTTGGCGTGGCCGATGAAGGTGGTTACTGGCCTGAATTCAAGACAAACGAAGAGGCGCTGCAATTGATGGTCGAGGCCATCGAACATGCCGGCTACGAACCGGGACGCGACGCGGCGATTTCACTGGATATTGCGGCGAGTGATTTGTTCGATGAAAAGACGGGGAAATACCGCTTCACGTTGGAACAAAGGGCATTCTCCAGCACGGAATTTGCCGCTTTGCTGGAGGATTGGTGCGACCGGTACCCAATCATTTCTATCGAAGACCCCATGGCCGATACCGATTGGGATGGCTGGCAGATGATTTTCAAAAGCCTCGGCTCGCGTTTGCAGATCATCGGAGACGATTTGTTCACTACCAATCTTCAGCGCATTCAGACGGGCATCGAGAAAGGTATCGCCAATGCCGTGCTGATCAAACTCAACCAAATTGGCACCGTGACAGAAACAATGAAAGCCATCCGGTTAACGCAGGAGGCCGGCTGGCTTCCGGTGATCTCCGCCCGTTCCGGCGAAACCGAGGACGCGTTCATAGCACATTTAGCCGTGGCCACGAACGCTGGCCAGCTTAAGGTTGGTTCATTTTCACGAAGCGAACGGATGGCCAAGTGGAATGAGGTAATTCGTATAGAAAGCGAGTTGTCAGGCCGCGCGCAATTCATCGGCGGCAAAATTTTTCAGAAAATCCTCCAACTTGACGGGACCCTGACTTTATGAAGCGATCACAAATTAACAAAGCACTTAAGGACGCTATACACTGTTTTCAGGCAGCCAATTGGGCGCTGCCGCCAAAGCCACGATGGGATGTCACGGATTGCGGACTGGGAAGATTTGACGACATCGGGCTGGTTTTACTTAATTTGGCCGAACACCCGGAATACTGCGAGAAATTGATGTACTCAAAAAAAAGTCAGGTCACGCCGATGCACACACATCGCAAGAAAAAAGAGGACATCATTTGCCGGAGCGGCCGCCTGGCAATCGAACTTTGGAAAACGCATCCCGGCCACGCAAACAAGGGCGAAGTCTTCCAAATTCTTCTCAACGGTGAGAAAACACAAGTCTATTCGGGACAGCCGATTGTTTTGAGCCCCGGTGAACGGGTCACGATTGAGCCCGGGGTATACCACGCCTTTTGGCCAGAAACTAGCGAAGCCATCATCGGCGAAGTTTCCACAGCCAACGATGATGCGAACGACAATTTTTTTGTAGACCCGGACATCGGCCGGTTTCCGGAAATTGACGAGGACGAACCTCCTATCATGGGACTCTTATGGGAACAACCCGATGAAACTCCAACGGCCAACAAATAGCTCACGCAACGGCATCCTTGCCGCTGGCCACTGGATAGTTGATTACGTCAAACAGATTGACCGCTGGCCCGAACCCTCTACGCTGGCACGAATTCAACAGCAGGAAATGGCCAACGGCGGGTTTGCTTTTAATTTGCTTTCCGATTTAGCGGCGCTGGATTCCTCATGTCCGCTCTTTGCCGCCGGCTTGATCGGTTATGATGCCAACGGCCGCTTCGTTCGCGAACGATGCCGACGGTTAAAGATCGATGATACGATGTTGCGCGCAACCAGGGACGCACCGACCAGTTTCACCGACGTCATGACGGAAACACGCTCCGGACGGCGGACATTTTTCTATTGTCCCGGTGCAAACGAAAAACTGGCTGAAAAACATCTGCAGTCACTGGCTACGTCAGCAAGGATTTTTTGTCTGGGTTATCTCGGGTTTTTACCGCTTCTGGATGGGACGATCAATGGTGATGGCTTGAATGCCTCCGCCCGATTGCTAAGGGAGGCGCAAAAAAATGCTCTTCTCACAGCCGCCGACTTGGTTAGTGCACCAAACCCGAACCTGCGCGCCCAGGTTCTGCCGTGCCTGCCATATCTGGACATTCTTTTTTTGAACGAATGGGAGGCCAGCCAGTTGCTGGGGATAGAATTGCCGGCGACGTTTACGGCAGGCAAGGCCAAAACATTTGCGGAGAGCATCCGCAAGCTTGGGATGCGCGGCGCCGTCGTCCTGCACTTTCGCGAGGGCGTCGTTGCCGCCATCGAGGATAGCCCATGTCTCTTTCAAGGTTCCGTGAACCTGCCGGATTCTGAAATTCAAGGCACGGTCGGCGCGGGAGACGCGCTGGCGGCGGGTGCTTTGTTGGCGCGGCATCATGAAATGTCCTGGCCGGAAGCACTGAAGCTGGGAGTTTGTGCTGCCACAGCGTGTTTGAAATCGCCAACAGCTTCCGATGGTGTGCTGCCTTGGAGAAAGTGTTTGGAATTGGGACGTGAATATGGGTTCAATACACTTCCAACCCTTGGGAATAAATAATCAACACTGCAGAGCAGCGCATCGGTTCGAAGGCGGCTGGTGAATTTCAAAAGAGGTTAACGTTTTGAAATGTGGGCATTTCATGGAGACGGCCGACCGGCAAAAAAGAGATTCTTCGTTAAGTTCTTCTCCAGGATCATCGTTTCTGGGTGGATATAAGACAAGTTTACCGTTGTTTTTTCCCATTGGACTTTCGAAACTCTGCCTGCTTGAAAACATTGCAGAAATACCTGACAACGCAGGTGCTCGCATCTTTGCTGTTGACCGTGGCGGTCTTCACTTTTGTGCTCCTTCTGGGTAACGCGCTCAAAGACATCCTTGCGCTGCTTATTGCCGGTCATGCCCGATTTGGCCTTATCATCGAAGCCATCGTTCTGCTTATTCCTTTCGTTCTGGTTTTCGCGTTGCCGATGGGCATGCTAACAGCCACTTTGCTTGTTTTTGGCCGTTTTAGCGCTGACCAGGAGCTTACTGCTGCCCGTGCCAGTGGCATTAGCCTGCTTTCCCTCATTACACCCATTTTACTTTTGAGCCTCCTTTGCTGCGCCATCAGCGCTTTAATGAGCATGGAATTGGGACCGCGCAGCCGCGTGGCTTATATAAATTTGCGTTTTCAATTGCAGGCAGATTTGGCGAATGTGCAACTACCGGAAGGCCGGTTCATTAACATTTCCACCAATTACATTTTCTATACCGAAAAAAACCAGGGTGGAAAATTGGAAAACGTAATGGTCCAATGGCTTGACCATAATACCATGCTGGAAGCGCCCCAGGCTGAAGTCGAATTTGACGCAACCAACAAGCAATTTATTCTAAATTTACACGAGGCTCGCTGCGTTACCATGCTAACCAACGACGAACCCAAATTCACGTCCTTTGGTCGCTTCCAGATACCGATCAATCTCAATCTCGCTAAAAATCAGTCATCCAAGCCGGGCATTACCGATATGACTTTCGGAGAATTACAGGATGAACTTAATCAATTGGAGCAACCCGTTCCCCAGTCCACCAATGAAACCGCAGGGGCACTTCACGGAGAGCCAAAAACGCCGGAAAATTTCATCGAACGGGTCCGCGTCGAGATGCAGCGTCAGCTTGCTTTTTCCTTCGCGTCTTTTGGATTTGCGCTCGTGGGCATTCCTTTGGCGATTCGTGTCCACCGGCGTGAGACAAACATTGGTATAGTCATGGCCCTGATCCTGGTGCTCATTTATTACAGCTTCATTATTCTGGCAGAGGAACTGTCCTTTCGACCCGAATTTTCACCGCATCTGATTGTCTGGCTTCCGAATTTTATCTTCCAGGCGGTCGGCGCGGTGCTCCTTTGGCGGGCAAACCGTGGAACTTGATCCTCAAAACCTCAAGGTTTCGCGATTCATTGTCCAGATTTTGGAAAAAACAACATCGTTTTTTAAACCTGCGTTTTGAAATAAATTTTGGCCCTTTCCCTCGACTTTTGAGGTTGGCTTGTGAATTGCTTTATCACTATTCAAATGACATCGTCTTTGGATTCAATTTACAAAAAAATGACTTCGTCGCTGGATGGCAACCTGCCCCAGACGCGCGAATCATCACCCGGGTTTGACCCGGCAAAACACGTGTCCCCGGTCATTGCGCACGAATTAAATAACATCCTTGCCATCGTTCAGGGTTACGCCGAACGTTTGCTCATGAGGTATCCCGATGACGCAGGATTGCAACCTTCATTGAAGTTAATCTCGGAGTCTGCCCGGCGGGCTGCAACTATCATTCGCGACGCTACTCCGCCAAATGCCAAAGCTCCCGTTCGTGAAACAACCCCGTCCCAGCCGGAACCTTCGGTAGTAGTATAGCCACCACCGGCATCCTGCCATACCGCGAGCCAAACTCGTACTGGCATAATTCGCCTTTGCCACATGGCCGGGCAATCAGTCTCTGAATTATTCCGTAATTAATTTGCCCAGCCACGCGTTTTAAAATATTATTTCTGGAATTGGCATGAAAATTTTCATCGATGGCAAATTTTGCAGCGAACGCGATGCGAAAGTCTCCGTGTTTGACCACGGATTACTTTACGGCGATGGCGTTTTTGAAGGCATCCGCGCCTACCATGGCCGCGTGTTCAAATTAAAAGAACACGTTGACCGGCTATTTTATTCCGCCAAGGCCATTCTGCTCGATATTCCCATGACGCCCGAAAAAATCGCCTCGGCCGTCTTGGAGTCCTGCCGCATCAATAAACTTCGCGATGGCTACATCCGCCTTGTGGTGACACGCGGCATTGGTACGCTCGGGCTGAATCCTCGCAGTTGCAAAAACCCGTCAGTCATTGTCATTGCTGATAAAATCCAGGTCTATCCAGCGGAGCTTTACGCGCGTGGCATGGAAATCGTCACCGTGCCAACCGTGCGCAATTTGCACAGCGCCGTGAACCCGGCAGTCAAGTCGCTGAATTACTTGAACAATATTCTTGCGAAAATCGAGGCCAACAACGCCGGCGTCGAAGAGGCCGTCATGTTGAATGCTGAAGGTTTCGTAGCCGAATGCACCGCGGACAATTTGTTCATTGTGAAAAATGGTGAAGTGTTCACGCCACCGCTTTCCGCCGGCGCGCTTTACGGCATCACCCGGCAAACCGTGATGGAATTGGCGAGGCAGGCTGGGCTCAAAGTGTCCGAGCCAAACCTGACACGCTACGACTTGTTCTGCGCAGACGAGTGTTTTCTCACCGGCACGGGTGCCGAAATCATGCCCGTCATTAAAATTGACGGCCGCGTCATCGGCTCCGGCAAGCCCGGCATTGTCACGCGCCAGCTCGTTAAAGATTATCACGCCCTGACGGAAACCTCGGGTGACCCGATATAAATGGATTCCGGCTGTCCGAAATCTCAATTTAATTCGCTTTTTCCTTGTCCCCGTTGTAGAATGAAATCGTTCGATATTTAAACGATTTATGCAGTGTTCCATTTGCAAAGAGAAACCGGCCACAGTGCACCTCACCCAAATCGTTGGGGACAAGATGCAAAAGCTGGATTTGTGCGAGGATTGCGCCAAAGCCAAAGGCGTGAACGACCCTGCTGGCTTTGCTCTCGCTGACTTGATGCTCGGCCTTGGCGCCGCCCAGGAAATTGAACAGGCCGCCGGCGGAACGGAATTAAAATGTTCGCGTTGCGGCTTCACGCAGGCCGATTTCAAAAAGTCCGGCCGTCTCGGCTGCCCCGAATGTTACAAGACCTTTTCCGAAGGTCTGAGCGGCTTGCTTAAAACGATGCATAAAGGCACGCGGCATGTCGGTAAGGCCCCGGAAACGATGCGGATTAGCGAAAACGCCGATCGCCTGAAAACACTGCAAAAGAAACTGGAAAAGGCTATTGAATCCGAAAATTTCGAAGAGGCCGCGCAATTGCGCGATGAAATCAAACACGTGACTGAGCGCACAACCGCGCCCAGGAATTTGACGAGGTAATACACATCTTTAAAGTCCGTTTGCCAAAATGAACGACCTTCATTCCTTCCTTTCGCTTCCGGCCGAAACGGCCCAGCGCCATGGGCCGCACGACCGTATCGTCATGTCGAGTCGCGTCCGCCTCGCGCGCAATCTTAGAGATGCTGCATTCCCCGGTTGGGCCAAAAAAGCCGAGCGCGTTAAAATTTTGGAAACCATCCGCCCTGCGGTTGAAAGCCTTCCGGAAATGAAAGACTCGTTCTCCGAGGCTATGGACAACCTCGGCGCGCTCGACCGGCAAATTTTGGTGGAACGCCATCTTATCAGCCGGGAACATGCCGCCAAAAGCGCGGGCAGCGGCCTGGTCTTGAACCGCGAAGAAACCTTTTCCGTGATGATTAACGAGGAAGACCATCTGCGGATGCAGGCGCTCCGTCCCGGCCTCCAGTTGAGACAGGCGTGGACAGCCATTGATACTTTTGATTCCGAACTCGAGAAAAAATTAAACTACGCGTTCGACCCTGACATCGGTTATCTGACGGCCTGCCCCACTAATCTCGGCACAGGCATCCGCGTCAGTGCTATGCTGCATTTGCCCGGGCTGGTCCTCGGCGAACAAATCAATCCCATCATCCAATCCGTCAACAAGCTCGGCCTCGCCGTGCGCGGGCTTTATGGTGAGGGCACCGAGGCACTCGGTAATGTTTTCCAGGTTTCCAACCAGATGACCCTCGGCGAAAACGAAACGATGATCGTCGAACGGCTGGAAAAAGTACTGTCGCAAATCATCGAGCACGAGGAAAATGCCCGCCAGACACTTTTGGAGAAAAAGCCCAAGACGGTTTATAACCATATTGGCCGCGCCTACGGTATCCTCGCCAATGCCCACAGCATTTCCTCCAAGGAAACTATGAACCTGCTCTCGCTCTTGCGACTGGGCGTGGATTTGGGCCTGTTCCAGGGCGCTGAACGCTCCCTCGTGGACGAACTATTTTTGATCACGCAGCCGGCGCATTTGCAGAAGCAATTTTCCGACAAACTCTCCGCCGAGGAGCGAGACCTGGTGCGTGCCGACATGGTGCGCGAACGGCTGAAAAACGTCAGCCGCCCGGCCGTCAAACCTCGCCCGCCCAATACGTCGAACTAAAATACGTTTGCTATCCTGCGCAGGCAGGATTCACGTCTCAACTCTTCCGCTTGTGGATCAGGATGGAATTGCCGTCGGGATCACGGATGATGCCAAATTTGCAGAGCGGCGTATCCATCGGATCCATCACAACTTTCACGCCCTTGGATTTCAAACGCGACATTTCTGCGTCCAGATCGTCCACTTCAAAGGCCACGCACGTCCCGTCCGATGACGGTTTCCAGACGTCGCCGTAGCAGCCGATGGCAAAGGTACTGCCTCCCATGGTATATTCCACCCACATACCGCCTGCCGATTCCATGGTCGGCTTGAGCCCGAGGATGCCTTCGTAAAATTCGCGCGCGCGTTTGATGTCCGTGACCGGAGTGCCGGTAAATGAAATTTCGGTAATCATAAGGCCGTTTCAATAACCTCGAACCGCACCGGTTTCAATCCTTAAAACAAAACAGCGCCACGGTTCCGTGGCGCTGTGCAATTATTGTTCGAAAACTTACACGCTCTCGCCAACCTGGAAGCGGACGAAACGGCGAATCGTTATTTCATCGCCAAGCTGCTTGGCGACTTGCGCGACGTGTTCTTTCACGCTCACTTCGGAATTGCGCTTCACGAAGCCCTGGTCCACCAGGCAATAGGTCTGGTAAAACTTATCCAGCACGCCTTGCAGGATTTTTTCCATGGCCTGCGCCGGCTTGCCTTTGAAACGGTCCGATTGCGAAGCAATATCGCGTTCCTTGGCGATAACATCGGCCGGGACGTGCTCGCGTGAAACAGTG
>Ga0210398_10006699_pt1 | contig 10549 bp, 6 predicted proteins | sample IncBWC4OmetaG_FD_161047 | JGI IMG/M metagenome (GOLD analysis project Ga0210398, IMG submission 161047) | Forest soil microbial communities from Barre Woods Harvard Forest LTER site, Petersham, Massachusetts, United States - Inc-BW-C-4-O | ecosystem: Environmental > Terrestrial > Soil >... | reverse complement strand
CGCTCATCGCCGGCCGCGGCCTGACCGCCGGTGCGCTCTCCTACATCAGCGAGCGCGGTCTGCTGCGGCTCGCCCTCGGCGCAACTACCCTCTTTATCGGCTGCCTGCTGCGCGCCCAGGGAGCCTTGGCGCTGACCGCCTGCGCGGTGCTGCTTGGTCTCTCCATGGCACCGTTCTTCCCCGTCTGCTTCTCGATCCTGATGGGCCATGCTCCCCGTGCGCGGCAGGCCGGCCTGGTAATCGCCGTCTCCGGCATCGGTGCCGCGCTCTTTCCCTGGCTCACCGGGCGCATCTCGACCTGGAGCGGCTCGCTGCATACCGGCCTGATCGTTCCGCTGCTGGCGGCGGCCACGCTGCTGGCCATGAGCCTCGCGCTTCCCCGCCTCCGCACCGCACCCAGCACCTGAAACATTTCCAGATGGGGCCAGCGTAAAGTTGTGGAGATGCCCTCCCAGCCGCCACTGCACACCGCCGTCTTTGCCGCTATGGACAGCGGTGCGCTTGTGCTGACGGCAAACCAGCGCGCCGCGCGCACATTGCACACCGCCTATGCCCGGCGCATGCGGGCCGAAGGCAAGACCCTCTGGCAGCCGCCACCGATCTCCACATGGGAGAGCTGGACCAGCACGCTCTGGCAGCAACTCGTTCTGCGCGGAACTGAGACGCGCGTCCTGCTGAGCCCGATGCAGGAGCGTCTGCTCTGGAAGAAGATTCTCGCCGCCGACGCAGCCGCCAGCACCCTGCGCTCGCCCGAATCGCTCGCCTCGCTCGCCGTAGACGCATGGAGCCTGCTATCCCGCTTCGGCGGACTGGACGCAAACGGTGGTCTCAGCCGGCTACGCGCCCAGTTCGAGACCGCCTCCACCGATACCCGCATCTTTCTGCGCTGGGCGCAGCAGTTCGAGCGCCGCTGCCGCAAGGATCTCTTTCTGCCTGCGGCGCAACTGGACGCCGCGCTCGTCTCACACATCGCGCAGCAGTCGTTATCCATAGAAGCAGCAACCATTGTTCTCGTCGGCTTCGATCGCATGACTCCCGCGCAGACAAAGCTCTGCGAGACTCTCCGCGAATCCGGCATCGCTGTCAGCACGCTGGCATCGGGCCACGAACAGCCGAGCATTCGCATCGCGGAGACAGCGGACGAAGATTCCGAGATGCGCTTTGCCGCCCACGCCATCCGGCAGAGGCTCACCAGCGGCCCGCAGGCGCGCATCGCCGTCATTGTGCCCGATCTCGCCTCTGTCCGCAGCCGGTTGGAGCGCGTCTTCCTCGGCGAGCTTTCGCCGGAGCTGCTGATCGCAGGCGCACGGACCCAGCGTCCCTTCGAGTTCTCGCTTGGCGTCACCCTCAACCGTATCGCCATGACACGCGCTGCGATGAGCCTGCTGCGCTGGACGGTGAATCCCCTGCCGCTCGAGGAGGTCAGCGCGCTGATTCTCTCGCCTTATCTCGCCGGCTCGCAGAGCGAACGCTACGCGCGCGCCGCATGGGATGCGCAGCAACTCCGCAAGGCAAAGCTGCTGGAGCCTGAGATTCCGCTGGCGTGGATGCTGCGGCAGCCGCACCTGCCGCCCATGCTGCACGCACAGCTCGGCGTGCTGCAGAAACTCGCCATGGACGCCGTGCGGCAGCGAAAAACCGCGCCCGCGAGCTATTCGGGCTGGATGGAGCACGCCGCTGCATTGCTGGCTGCCGCCGGATGGCCGGGCGCCTCTGCGAGAGACGATGAGCGCCCGCTCGACTCTACGGAATTTCAACTGCAGGACCGCTGGCAGGAGATGCTGGACGAGATCACCACGCTCGACTTCACCGGCGAACGCGTCGACTTCGCCACGGCCCTCGCCGCCATCGAACGCGCCGCCGCCGAGACGCTCTTCGCGCCGCAATCGCACAATGCGCCGGTGCAGATCATGGGCGCGCTGGAGTCCGCTGGCTCTACCTTTGACAGCATCTGGTTCCTCGGCGCGACCGATATGAAGTGGCCCGCCGCCGCACGCACGCATCCCTTCATCCCATGGACGGTGCAGCGCGACCTCGCCATGCCCGGCAGCGATACCTCACGTACATTAGCCGAGTGCATCGCCGTCACCCAGCGCATCGCCGCCTCCGCGCCCGAGATCACCTTCAGCTTCGCGCGCCACGGCAGCGAGGGGGAGCAGCGCGCTTCCACCTGTCTGCATTCACTCGATGGTGCCGAGTGGCTGTCCGCGGCCGGCGCTGAACCCGCCGCGGAGACAGCCATCCTATTAGAAGACGTGGCAGACGATCTTGCGCTGCCGCCGCTGCCCACGGGCATCGTACGCGGCGGCGCGCATATTCTCGAGCTGCAGGCGCAGTGTCCGTTCCGCGCCTACGCGGAGCGGCGGCTCGCCTCCACTGCGCTCGACGCCGCGGAACCCGGCTTTGATGCCGCCATGCGCGGCTCGCTCATTCATCTCGTCATGGCAAAGTTCTGGGGCGCGGTGAAGACGCAGCGCGCTCTCGTGGCGATGACGCCCGAAGAGCGGAGTAAGCATCTCGACGCAGCGATCCAGACGGCTCTGACCCCGGTACGCACCGAGTCTGAGTGGGACCGCCGCTATCTGCAGATACAGCGCGACTGGCTTGCCCGGATGCTGCCGCAGTGGCTTGAGGTGGAACGGACGCGGCCTCCGTTTGAAGTGATTGCCACCGAGCGCGAGCTGCGCGAGCAGCACATCGGTTCGCTCAGCATTAACGTGCGCGTAGACCGCATTGACCGCGTCGAATCTAAGCCGGGTGAACCGGACGAGGTCATCCTGGACTACAAGACCGGAGATGTCTCGCGCAGTGCATGGTTCGAAGATCGCATTGAGCAGCCGCAGCTCCCGCTCTATGCGGTGCTGACGAGCAGCCCTGAGCAACCGGATCATGCCAGGCTGACCGGCATCGCCTTCGCCAAACTGCGCACCGGCAAGATGGGTATGGATGGCATCAGTTCGCAGCCACACCAGATCAAAAAGACGCGGATGAAGAAGGACGGCACGCCCTATGCCAATAGCGAAGTGCGCGATCTCGAGTATGAGATTGAGCTCTGGCGCAAGAAGCTGACCGCTCTCGCCGAGGAGTTCGCGGCCGGACACTCCGCCGTGACACCGAAGCACTACCCAAAGACCTGCGAATACTGCAGCCAGATGCCGCTCTGCCGCATCCAGGAGAACGCCGCGCGAACCGGGATCGAGGAGGGACTCGATGACTGAGCTTGCAGACGCAAAAGCGCGCGCCGCCAGTCTGAATGTGCGAAGCTCCTTCATCATGGAGGCGCCCGCCGGCTCCGGCAAGACCGGCCTGCTCATCCAGCGTTATCTAAAGCTGCTGGCCGAAGGCGATGTGGACGAGCCGGAGGAGATTCTCGCCATCACCTTCACGCGCAAAGCCACCGCTGAACTGCGCGAGCGCATCATGAAGGAGCTGAGCGATGCCGCGGAGCCGGCAGACGCATCTCTGCTGCAGCCCTTCAAGCTGGCCTCGCGCACGCTGGCGCAGACCGTGCTCGCACGCAGCAGCGAACGCAATTGGGACATCCTGCGGCAGCCGCAGCGCCTGAAGATCCGCACCATCGACTCGCTCAGTCATGAGATTGCGCAGCATCTGCCGCTGCTCTCCGGACTCGGCGGTGGCCTTGCGCCCGTCGACGATGCTTCGCTCCTCTATAAAGAAGCGGCGCGGCGTACTCTGGGCGAGATTGCCTCCACCGACGCAACACTGGCAGCCGCCGTACGTACGCTGCTTCTGCATCGCGATGGCAGCCTGCGCGAGTGCGAGCGCATGCTGGTGGAGATGCTGGCGCGACGCGATGAGTGGGCGCGCGCCCTCCCGAAGGGTGCGGAGTGGAACGATGCGCATCTGGAGGGCATGCTGCGGCCCCGGCTTGCTGCGATGGTGCGGGATCTCTTTCCCGATGCGCCGGAATGCTCCGGCGAAGAGTGGGAGTTGCTGCGTGCCTGCCTGTATCTGCTGCGCCACGCGATCGCACATCTGAAGATCATCTTCGCCGCGCACGGGCAGTGCGACTTTACCGAGATCTCGCTCGCCGCCATCGATGCGCTCGACCAGGGGGGCGGTGAGCTGGCCGCCGCCATGGGCGTACGTTTCCGCCATCTTCTGGTGGACGAGATGCAGGATACCTCGCTCTCGCAGTATGTGCTGCTCGAACTTCTCACCGCCGGATGGGACGGTGCCAGCCAGACCGTCTTTCTCGTCGGCGATCCGCGGCAGTCGATCTATCTCTTCCGCATGGCGCGCGTGGAGCGCTTCCTCGCAGCCGTCAAGACCGGACGGCTCGGCGAGGTACCGGTCACGCACTTGAAGCTCACAACGAACTTTCGCTCTCATCCCGGGCTTGTCGACGCCTTCAACCAGCACTTCGCCGTCATCCGCCCGCATGAGATCGGCGCAGACGCCGAATCGCATACCGATGCCGTAGCCGGACGCGCAGGAGAGAGCGCAATGCCGCCGCGCATGCGGCTCCACTGGCACGCGCTTGTGCTGGACTCCAACGATGGCCGTGAGCGGGAGACGGCGGATGCTGTAGCCGTGATCGACGCCGCATGGCAGCGTCTGCGCACGACGGAACACGAACACCCGCCGATTGCTGTACTTGTCCGGGTGAAAAGCCATGCCATGCGCATCGCCGCGGCGCTCCGGCAGGCGGCCATTCCCTATCGCGCCACTGAGATCGAATCGCTCGCCGGGCAACAGGAGGTTCTCGACGCGCTCTCGCTGCTGCGGGCGATGCTGCATCCTGCAGACCGCGTAGCGTGGCTCGCCGTACTGCGCGCTCCGTGGTGTGGTCTGAGCGTACGCGACCTGCATGTCATGGCCGGCGAAGATGATCCCTCTCTCGCCACGCACTGTATCGACGAGCTGCTGACCCAGCGCGCGGCCCGGCTGAGTAGCGAGGGGCGCGCGTGTGCCCTGCATATGCAGGCCATACTGCACGCCGCACAGACACAAGCTGGGCGGCAAGCCATGGCGCTCTGGCTGCGCAGCGCATGGCACACGCTGGGCGCGCCGCTCTATCTGGATGCGCAGCAGTGCGCTAATGTGGAGGCGCTCTTCGATCTCATCACCGCCAGCGAGGAGCGCGGCGAGATCATCGACGCCAACCTGCTGCTGCAGCGCCTCGAAGACCTCTGCGCACGCGACCTGGCGACACAGCTGTGCGCCGTCGAGATCATGACCATCCACAAGGCCAAGGGGCTGGAGTGGGATACGGTCATCGTACCCGGACTCGATCTCCGCGGCAGAACCGGCTCCGCTCCGCTTCTGCATGTGCTGCACGAAGGCGATACGCAGCTGATGGCGCCGGTCTCGCCCAAGGGCGACGACGCGGACTCGCTGCATCGCCACCTCGGCGAGCGCCGTCGCGACTCGCTGCGGCATGAGCTGCGCCGTCTCTTCTACGTGGCGGCCACACGCGCCCGTGAGGAGTTGCATCTCTTCGCCCAGCTCATCCCAAACGCAAAAGACGAGCTGCGCCCGCATCCGAACTCCCTGCTGCATGCAGCGTGGCCCGCGGCGGAGCCGTACTTCGATGTGCCGGTCACGGAGCAGACGCTTGCCATCGCCGCGCAATCTTTCCCATCGCGAACCGTTCGCCGCATTCCCGCTTCAGTCGATGTCGCGGCGCGCTATGCGCGGCATGCGTCCGCGCCGTTGCCCGCCGGCGATGCGTCTGGGCCTCCGCAGCGCACCTACCAGCGCGCCGAAGGCTCGCCGAGTGCGCGCGCACTCGGCTCCGTCGTACATGCTTATCTCGACAAGCTCGCGCAGGAGTTCGCCGCAGGCGCTGCTATCGAAACGAGTGCGCTCGAGAGCTGGCTACCCGGCATCGCCGCCATGCTGCGCGCGCACGGACTTGCGCCCGCTGAGTTGAAGCCGCGAGCGGATCAGGCGCTGGCTGCTCTACGTTCCACGCTGGCTGATCCACAAGGCCGGTGGCTTCTCGCGCCGCATCCGCAGGCCGCCAGCGAGTTCGCCATCAGCACATGGATGGGCGACGGAGCGCTTGCCACCTACCGCATGGACCGCGTCTTTCGCGCAGGAGATGCCCCGCTTGCCGATGGTGAAGATTTTCTGTGGATCGTGGACTACAAGATCTCCGCGCACGGCGACGATGCCAATGACGCCTTTTTTGCCGTGGAGTCAGAGAAGCATCGCAGCCAGCTTGAAACCTACGCCCGCGCACAGCAACCTGCGCTGGCAGATGTAAAAGGCATCCGTCTCGCCGCGTTCTATCCCCTGCGCAAAAGCGGCGAAAAGTTGAAGGTGTGGAAGTACGAGCCTTAGGTGTCCGTAGGCTCGGAAGGCTCTGTCGCATTCGCTGCGGCAAAGCTGCCGTGATGCCGCACATCGGCGCCGCGTACCCAGAAGATGACGTCTTCGGCGATGTTGGTGGCATGGTCACCCACGCGCTCCAGGTTACGCGAGATCATCATCGCGTTCAGCGCCTGCGGCGTCACCGACGGCGTGTTCTTGATCAGCGTGCTCAGCGCATAGAAGGCCGCGTTATTCATCTCATCCACACGGTCATCCAGCTTCAGCACCGCGGCCGCGGCCTGCGGGTCAGCGTCGATAAAGGCCTGCAGCGCCTTGCGCACCATGGCCGAGGCGAGTGAGGCCAGCCGCGGTATGTCTACCGGCAGGTCCACATTTGAAAACGCGAGCATCTCGCGCACGCGCACGGCGATGTTCACCGCCTGGTCCCCCACGCGTTCCAGATCAGCATTGATGCGGATGACGGAGAGGATGAAGCGCAGGTCGACCGCCGTCGGCTGCTCCATCGCGAGCATGTCCAGCGCCATCTGGTCGATCTCGCGCTCGAGATGGTTGATGGAGGACTCACCCTGCAGCACGAGCTCCACCATGGAGATGTCGCGGGTGCGGTAGGCCTCGGTAGAGCGTTGGATCGCCTGCTCGGCCAGACCGGCCATCACCAGCAGCTTCTCCTTCAGGTCGCCGAGGCTCTGTTGAAAGCGTATGCGGCTCATCCGAACCTCCCGGTGATGTAATCTTCTGTGCGCTTGTCCTGCGGATTGGTGAAGATCTTGTGCGTCTGGTCGAACTCCACGAGCTTTCCGTTCAGGAAGAAGCCGGTCTTCTCCGCCACGCGCGCGGCCTGCTGCATGTTATGCGTCACGATCACGATGGTGTACTGGCTCTTGAGCTGGAAGATGAGATCCTCGATCTTTGAGGTCGAGATCGGGTCCAGAGCCGAGGCCGGCTCGTCCATCAGCAGAACCTCGGGGTCCACCGCAAGCGCGCGCGCGATGCATAGTCTCTGCTGCTGGCCGCCGGAGAGGCTGGCTCCGGATTTTTTCTTTAGATCATTTTTAACTTCGTCCCACAGCGCGGCATTGACCAGCGAGCGCTCCACCACCTCATCCAGCACACGGCGGTTGCGGAAGCCGTTGAGCTTCAGCCCGCTGGCCACGTTGTCATAGATGGACATCGTGGGAAACGGATTGGGCCGCTGAAAGACCATGCCGACGCGGCGGCGGATCTCCACCGGCGTGACGTCCTTGTAGATGTCCAGGTCGCCCATCTTCACCACGCCGGTCGCTCGCGCGATGGGGTTGGTCTCATGCATGCGGTTCAGGCAGCGCACAAACGTGGACTTGCCGCAGCCCGATGGCCCGATCAGCGCCGTGGCATGGTTCGCGGGAATGTGCAGGTTGATGTCCTGCAGTGTATGCGTGGAGCCGTACCACGCGTTAAGATTCTCGACCTGAATACCGACGCCCACTATTGATTTCCTTTCAGTATGCCGCGGCTTGCCACCACGCGCACCAGCGTGACCGAGACCATGATCAGCACGATCAGCACCAGCGCGCCCGCCCATGCCAGCCGGTGCCACTCGTCATACGGCGAGATGGCGTAAACGAATATCTGCAGCGGCAGCGCGCCGATGGGCTGGTTCAGGTCCGAACTCCAGAACTGGTTGCCGAAGGCGGTAAAGAGCAGCGGTGCCGTCTCGCCAGCCACGCGCGCGAACGCCAGCATACAGCCGGTGATGATGCCGGGCGAGGCCGTGCGCAGGCTCACCGACATCACCGTGCGCCACTTGGGAACGCCCAGCGCAAACGCCGCCTCCCGCACCGCATGGGGCACCGTCATCAGCATCTCTTCCGTAGTCCGCGTCACGGTGGGGATCATCATGATCGCCAGTGCCACGCCGCCGGCGAAGGCGGAGAAGTGTCCCTGCCGCACCACGATCAGCGAGTAGATGGCGATGCCCATCACGATGGACGGCACGCCGTTCAACACGTCAGCCGTGAAGCGAACTAAATTCCCCAGCATGCGGCCGCGGCCGTACTCGGCCAGATAGACGCCGGCAGCGATGCCGACCGGCACGCCCATCGCGCTCGCCAGCATCAGGATGATGCCGGATCCAACGATGGAGTTCGCCATGCCGCCGCCCTCTTCGCCGACGGGCGCCGGGATCTTCGTGAAGAAGGCCAGGTTGAGCGAGCTTGCGCCCTTGAAGATCAGATAGACAAGGATCGCCACCAGCGGCGCGATCACCAGTATCGTGCTCAATATCGCGAGTCCGCTCACCAGATGGTCAGTGATGAAACGGTGGTGATAGTTGAACTTGCTGCTGCGCAGCGGCTCCGGCCCAACCTTCAGCGGTCCGCCGCCCATCATGTCCAGCTTGGTCTGTTCCACGCCCTCGATCATGCGGACCTCGCCGGGGTTCCGCGCGTTACCGCCCACACCAGAAGCCGCGCTATGCCGTTCACCACGATCGTCACCAGGAAGAGCGCGAGGCCGATCTCCACCAGCGCGCTCAGGTACATGTCGTCGGTCGCCTCGGAGAACTCGTTGGCGATCACGCTGGCCAGCGTATATCCAGGTGCAAAGAGCGACTTCGCGATCACCGGCCGGTTGCCGATCACCATCGTCACCGCCATGGTCTCGCCAAGCGCGCGGCCCAGCCCCAGAATGACCGCCCCCACGATGCCGATGCGCGCATTGCGCAACACGCCGATGCGGATCATCTCCCAGCGCGTGGCGCCAAGCGCCAGCATGCCCTCGCGTTGGTTGATGGGCACGGCGCGCATCACGTCGCGCGTGATGGAGGAGATGACCGGCAGGATCATGATGGCCAGAATGATGCTCGCCGTCAGCATGCCGATGCCGAAGTTGTCGCCTTCGAAGAAGCCGGTCCAGCTGAAAAGTTTATAGAGCCCGGGCCCGAGATGGTCGCGCATCAGCGGCACCAGCACAAAGACCGCCCACAGGCCGTAGACCACGCTGGGAATCGCCGCCAGCAGTTCGGTTAAAAACGAGATGGGCGCGCGCAGCGGCCCCGGGCACATCTCCGTGATGAAGATGGCGACGCCGATGGCCAGCGGTACAGCCATGCAGAGCGCGAGCAGCGACGAAACGACCGTGCCGAAGATGAAGGGCAGCGCGCCGAAGCTTCCGTCGACCGGATCCCAGTCGCTCTGGACGAAGAACTTCCACCCAAACTCATGGATCGACATCTTCGAACCCGAGGTCAGCGTGTAAACGATCAGCGCAACGATACAGAAGATGCTGAGCGCGGCCAGAAGCATGGTGACGCCGAAGGCGCCATCGATCAGCCGGCCGGAGCTGCGCTTCTGCAGATACTTCCGGACGATCGATCCTTCGCCTTCCGGCTCCAGTAAAGGCGTTGCAGGAGGCAGAGGCTCGCTCACCACGATCTGCGGTACTTGTATTCGGGAGGGATCGGTCATGTGGGGTGAAGTGGTCACTAAAGTCCTGAGCCAAGACTAGAAAATGAATGTGAATAGGAGGTTAATTTATGTGAATAGAAGGCGAAAACCGCCTTCTTTTGTTGGACTTTGCCCATTAACCTTGCTGCGCCAGAGGCAGCGTGAAGATAAAGGTGCTTCCCTGGCCCAGTTCGCTCTCCGCGCGGATGGTACCCCCGTGCATGGTCACAATATACTTGGCGATGGCCAGGCCAAGCCCGGTGCCCCCTGATTCCCGCGACCGCGCTTTGTCCACGCGATAGAAGCGCTCAAATATCCGGTCCAGGTGTTCAGACGGGATGCCCGCGCCGAAGTCGCGCACTCTGAACTGCACCATGCCCTCACTTTCAACCGCGCTGAGCTCCACGCGTGTGCGCTCCGGCGCAGGCGCGGGCTCCTCGCCGCCGAGAAAGAGGCTGGGGCTGTAGCGGCTGCCGGGATTCCCATACTTGACAGCATTCTCGATCAGGTTCGTCAGCACCTGGTGCATCGCGTCGCGATCGGCCAGTACCAGCCGTCCGCTGATCGGACCAAAACTGAGGAGCGCGCCGGAGTCCTGTATCAGCGCGCTCATCGCGTCGGCAGCGTCGCCCAGCAGCTGCGCGGCCGCCACCGGTACCGGATTCAGCTTGGACTCCTCGGACTCCACATGCGCCAGCGCCAGCAGATCTTCGATCAACCGGTTCATGCGCGTGCCGTTCTTCAGAATGATGCCGAGAAACTCCTGCGCCTGCGGCGAGAGATCGGGCTCGTGGTCGAGCAGCGTCTCCACGTAGCCGGAGATCGAG
>Ga0210398_10006698_pt1 | contig 10549 bp, 14 predicted proteins | sample IncBWC4OmetaG_FD_161047 | JGI IMG/M metagenome (GOLD analysis project Ga0210398, IMG submission 161047) | Forest soil microbial communities from Barre Woods Harvard Forest LTER site, Petersham, Massachusetts, United States - Inc-BW-C-4-O | ecosystem: Environmental > Terrestrial > Soil >... | reverse complement strand
AAGTTCGCATTTTTCCTCACCGTGGCGTTGGCAGCTCTGAAATTGACAGATACGAGTGATGCGGCGAGCTGGCTGGCTCATCGACTGGTCGTCTCCTCCCTCGAAGTGAGCCTTACCTAGCACGCTGGTGCACGAACGGGCTAGTCGGAAAAATGCGAACTTCCGCCAGGAAACTCTCTTAGCGTGCCTTCTTGGGCCGATGGCACTATATATTAACGGAGGTGCTCGCTGGGGTGCTGGCTAACCCGGACAAATTCCTCCTAGTTAAAGGCATCACGGGCCTGGGCGATCGCATTCTCTGCGCGCTGGGTGGTATCCTGTATGCGCAACTGAGCGGGCGCACACTGTTGATCGACTGGAGCGACCCTTTTTATTCTTCAAAGGGCGACAACGTATTTCACCGTCTCTTCACGTCCCCGTTCTGTTCGCCAACCGATGATATTCCGACGACGGACTCCGTCTATCCTCGTATCTGGCGTGGCCGCCTGCTTGAGCATGCAACACAAATCGCACGTGAACGCGAATTCAATCCAGACGAAATCCGGCGTGCGCTCTCGATCGACGTCGGCAAGCTGGATTACATGGAAGATCTCCTGGTCCTGGCGGAGTACGACGCGCTCGTGGACCGCCTGAGGCCGAATTTTCACCGCGCATTCCAGGAGTTGGCCCAAATGCCAACCGCGGGCATTCTGGCCAAGCTGCTCCGAGAGGATCTCCTACTGCAATCAGAGATCCGCGCACGAGTTGATCATTTCAAGAGTAACCGATTCTACGCGCGGACCGTAGGAGTACACGTTCGTTACTCAGATTATCGGGTTCGGATCTTTGCGATCATCAAACAGCTCAATGCGCTCCTGAAGCGGAAGCCAGATTTGCAAATATTTCTGGCGACGGACAATATCGAAATCAAGAAGATGTTCGAGAGCAACTTTCCTGGCGTAATCAGCGCCCCTCACTGGTATGCGAAACCGGGGTCTCCGATCCACGTCGACCGGGCGAGACCGGATCGTACCGAGACTGCTATTGAAGCTCTGATAGATCTGTACCTGTTGGCGGACTGCGATCACCTGATTTTAGATGGATCTTCAAGTTTTGCGCGGGTGGCAAACTTGCTTAGCCCTGCACCCGCCCACAACAAGCTAGACGTCGACCCCAGTGGCCACGGCAGAAAGAAGCGTCGCTTCCGCAGCGCCATTACGCGAATATTGCGCGGCGCTAGATTCTCCTCCTGGGGCTTTCGCCTCCTGCCGAGGCTTGTGCCGATACGTCGGTTGTAAGCCCGTCTTTCAAGGCATCGGTTTGATCCTCCTCTCCGCTTCTCTCAAGTTCGGCGATCTCAGCGCTAAAGCAGATACCCATTCCGCATCTTTCACCAGTCGAGCATGTACGATGAATTTATTTTCGGACGCGTACATTGCATCGATGATTCCGTGCAACCATAGAGGACTGCTGCGATGGGGATCTTCTCAGGGAACTAGTAGGCATTGGGAACCAAAGTTACTTTGCCACGGAGAGGAAGGCGCGGAACTCCTGAAACAACCAGAGCTTACTTGAAGGTCTACGATCCCCGTTGGTTCTAAATCGTCCGAATAACTGCGGCGGAATTCGCCGTGGACTATGGGAAGTCTCCGTCCGGTGGGACTCAATGGCGGAGGGAAGTCGATTCAACCTACCAATCTTTCAGATATTACAAGGGAGATTTGCTTTTTGACATCAACCGCCGGCGCGCTCGGCATTTTGGCCTGGTAACTATTGCATAACCGGGGAAGTTTGGTGACATGGCAGCGCCAAAAATAGACGGCGCTTTCGGTTGCTGAGAAACGTGGGCTAAACTTTTCTCCGGCATGAGCGCATTCCCACGACGGATTGCTACGATATTTTACCGGCAGGCGGCGAGGTATTCGGCACGCATGCTGGGCTCTTCGCCGATCGTGAAGAGCATCCTGCTTCATCGTAGTGTTGCGACCGGTGAGGTTGACTTCGGACGAAGCGATATCGACCTAATGATCGTGGTCGACGAGGAGAAGGCCGCAAACGGAGCAAACATCGAATCGCTTTACCGGGCAGTGAATCGAGCTCGATTTTTCAATCCAGCGTTGACCGATCTCGATGTCTACAAACCAAGTGCGATCGCCAGTCACGCGCAAATAGATACCTTTTGGGCTTCCACCGAGCGGCGGACGGCGACCCTGTTGCGAGGCGCCCCAGTCCAGATCTCTTTGGATGCGGTCAATCCGGATCATGCGTTAAGCAAGTTCCTGCTCTGGGTGGAGTGGTTCTTCGCAATTTCCCTTCAGCAGCGAAACAGCCGTAATCTGTGGAAGATTTCCCTTGAATGCTGGAATGCCTATGCTTCGGCCGAAGGCTTAATTGGGGAGCCTTACGTGTTGCGCAGCGAGATGGAAGCGCAAGCGTCGCGTATCGAGGAAAACTTGACGACGAAGCAGCTAGGAGAGCCGTCCTACGCGGCGCGCTTCGTCTTTGAACTGGCCGATAGATTGCACCGTTCGCGGCGACCCGCCTTGCGGAAGTTGGATAAGCCGCTGATTTTCGAAGGCACCACGGCTCCATTATGTTTGCGGCGCCTGTTCGTGGTTCTTCCGCGCGCGGACTCTCCGCTACCTTCGCAAGCCTTCGTGAACGGAGCCTTCATCGGAACGCCGGAATTTTTCGATTTGTTTGTCCATGCCAAGAACGCTTTCCTGCACTGGATTTTGCCGCCGGAACTCCTCGCGCTCGACATCCAGCCGCCGGCAGTTTCCGAGTTCTTGCGCGCGTGTCGCTACTACGGTCACAGCCGGTTTCTGTTTCACCCCGGCTTCGCGAACCCCAACCGGCCACTGCAGTCCGCCCGAATGGCCTTGGTAAAATATGCAATGGATTGGGCTTCCAGATGCGAGCCGGCGCCGGCGATTGGGGAGATGAAGATCCGCGAAATGATGGCCGCCGGGGCTTCTACCATCGCAGAGTACTATCGAACGGAATACGAGTCGTTGTCGCGCGATAGCCGGCGAATTCAGGAATCTTTACGGGAGCTCTCGGGCGGCGCTGCGTCCTGCTAGGTTTGCTATGGCTCGATTTGGAATATTCTGCATGCCGTTACTTGGGCATCTAAATCCATTCTCAACCCTGGCCCACGAGCTCATCCGTCGAGGCCACCAGGTCACCTTCTTTCATGTGCCCGACTTTGCCGAACTGGTTCGCAGTCGCGGGGTCGATTTCGAGGCTTTCGGCGAGCGGGACTACCCTGCCGGAACTTTCGCCGAGCGCTATCGGGAAATGAGCCGGCTCGACGGGCTGTCGGCGAGTCGGGCCAGTCTAGATATTCTGACTTCCCAGGCTGACGCGTTGTTTACGACTGCGCGACCGACGATTGAGAAAGCCGGACTGGATTTGTGGCTCGTAGATCACATGGATTACGCCGCATCCACGCTGGCCGCATGCATGCAAGCGCCCTTCGTGTCGGTGATCGTCGGGTTGATGAGGCACCACGAGGACGGCGTCCCTGGATTTAGCGGCGAACCCTACACTGACGACCCCATCGCCCTTGAGCGCGATCGCCGTTTCAATGAGGCGCTACTCGCCACCAGCAAGCCCTTCCGCGATTTCGTCGGAGGGTGGCGTCAGAAGGCGGGATTTGGTCCGTTCAGCTTCGACAACCTCTGGTCCGGCCTGGCGCAGATCACGCAACAGCCGGCAGAATTTGAATTTCCGCGCCGAAACTTGCCCTCATGCTTCCACTTCACCGGGCCGTTCGCTGGTCAGTCCGATCGTCCGCCGACGCCGTTCCCATGGGAGAAGCTTAACGGAAAGCCTCTGATCTACGTCAGCTTCGGTACGACGCAGAACCGCAATCGGCACCTGTACGATGCCGTCATTGAAGTGACTGGGAAACTGGATGCACAGGTGGTCGTGTCCCTTGGCGGCGCGACCACCGTCGAGCTTCCCGAGAGGCTCCCGGCCAATTTGCTGGTGGTGCCTTTTGCCCCGCAACTGGAGATCCTCGGCAAGGTCGTACTCATGATTACCCATGCCGGCATGAACTCGACCCTCGAGAGCCTTGCCGCCGGAGTTCCTATGGTCGCGGTCCCCATAGCTCACGATCAGCATGGAGTCGCGGCTCGGATAGAATGGACCGGCACGGGGGTTCGCGTTCCCGCCTCTGAGTGTGAACCGACACGCCTGCGCAATGCCGTCGACACCGTGCTGGGCAATACTTCCTTCCGGGAGTCGGCCCGGCGGTTTCAGCGGATCATTGAGGAAGTGAACGGTCTGGCGCGGGCGGCCGATATCATCGAGCGCGTGGCGTCTACTGGCCGGGCAGTACTGCGGGGAGAAACCGCGAAAGCTTGATCATGAGCCGCGCGCTGACCCTGAAAGTGATGAGGGTGACTCTAGCGATTGCGGAGCCCTGGCAATGGTGAGATAGAACTCGAATGCGAAAAGTCTCTAAGGGAGCCGTTTTGGGAAAGCGGCGCGAAGCTTGGGCGGAGATTCTTATGAAAGCCGGTTGGTCGCGCTACTCGTCTCGACTACCTTCGGGCACCAGTGCCTATTGGCCGCCGAATAGCGGGAACCGAGGGCAGCCCCATAAATACTATTGACTCGGACGATCTTGCCGCAACGACGAATCCCGCCACCAAGTCGCATTTCTTGGTTCCTCTGTGGTTCGTGGCCATTCGGTGGGCAGTGAGGCCGAATAGAGCCCGACTTTGCTATGGTCTTCGAGCGTCGCCGATTCTATAAACCGGTGCAATGCAAGTCTGCTCGCTGGAGAGCCTTGTCGGGGTCGACTTGAGTCGCGCTCTCGCAGATTTCGGCGACATGGACCAACCGCAAACGGAGCGTCAAAGATCGGTCGCTGCCTGCCGGACGGAATTGAGGATGAAAATGAAATGACCAGGATGGGCGACGTGGCTGAGCATCGAAACCTGTTTTAGCATCTTGAGTTCGGAAGGGCTTATCCCGTGTCCCTTGATCAGCGCCTTGTTGGACGCGAATCGCTGCCAGGCGCTGTCGCTTTTCCTACCTGCTGGCCTGGCACCATCCACCATCTGCTGAGCTTCAGGGTGAGCCAGGACCAATAATTCTTTGGCGCTGAGTCCCAGAGTCTCCGCAAGGCGATTCATAAGTGAGATCGAAGGCTTACGGTGACCGTTCTCAATGTATGCGATGTGGCTGGCCTTGACACCGATGGCCGCGGCGAGCTCGCGCTGGGTCATTCTCGCACCGTCTCGAGCTTCCTTCACCACGGAGCCGAGCGTTCTTTTGTCCATCTGGAATCTCCTATCTTGCTGCTCACAGGGTAGATGTTCGTAAACATCTCGTCAATGGACCATCCGCAGTGGCTGGTCGCCAGCGCAAGCGCAGTGCTAATCGATGATCGCCGGCACTACTTTTCGACTGCGGCGTCGGCAGGATTCCGATAGGGCGAGAATCGATGCATGATGACCCGCCTATCCGAGGATTATTGGTCGGAGAAACCCGCTGGCGCGGTCGCCTTGGTAGACAGTTGGCTCTTTTGGGAGGGGGAGCAACCCCGTGGAGTTACCCGCCGTGCGATGCAACAGCGGGACAAACAATTATAGCCAAAAATGCCCGGCGTCCGAACCTCCTGCTGATGCGGGCGCCCGGGCTGACACGCGAATGTCCGGGTGCGGAGGCCAGTTGTCCGCGTCCGTCATCGAAACGTTGTCTTCGTATACTTACGCGTATAAACGACGTATAAATGATGGAACCCTGCTCGGACGCATCCCTTCACCTAAGCGCCGGAATTCTCCCCGCTTTTATGTTCGCGAGCTTCCCAGCACTAAAAGTAAGGAGGCCAGAAGTGGCCAAAAAGTTGTACGTGGGCAACCTCGCCTATGCAGTCACCGATCAGGATCTGAAGGACCTCTTCTCCGAGTCCGGCACCGTAGAGAGCGTCGCGGTTATCTCCGACAAGTTCTCCGGGCAGTCCAAGGGCTTCGGCTTCGTCGAAATGGCCGATGCTGCCGGAGCCGAAGCCGCGATCAAGTCGCTCGACGGCACCGAGTTCAAGGGCCGCAACCTCAAGGTAAACGAAGCCAAGCCTCGCGAAGGCGGAAGCAGCGGTGGCCCGCGAGGGGGCGGCGGAGGGGGTGGACGGAGTGGAGATCGTAGCGGTGGTGGCGGACGTGGCAATCGCTGGTAGCCGAAAGCGCTCAAATAGGAACGAGCCGTAAGGTTCGTTCGGAAGCTTCGCGGCGGGAAGCAGACTTCGCTCTTCCCGCCGTTGATTTGTTAGGGGCTGATGTGAAATGCGGACGACGCAAACCACGACGTCGTGGGAAAGTCACGACTGAAAGTCAAAACCCTGGAATCTTCAGCGCCGGCGGAGGTTCAAAGCTTGCTTACACCTGCCGCGCTCGCGAGCGCAAATTCCCCTCGTCCAAGTGATGCACTTTTACTCCGGTGCCCTGATGTACTTTCATTCCGATGTTGACACGCTGGTCTTTTCGATTTCCTGCTTAAGCTGCCAAATCTCGTTGTTGACGCGACGGCGTTCCGCTTCGAGAAATAGTGCTTGGTTTGTACGGCAAGTTTGCGCACCGCCGGAATCACAAGTGATGAACGGAGAGCGGTCGAGAGATCAATTTGCCGATTGGCCCGGTTTGTAGTTGACCAGTTCGGCGATCAGCGTTCTTCGTAAATAGAGCGGTAGTCGAATTTTACGAAACGATTGACCTGGGAGTGTACCAGTACACGAGCGTCGCGTCGTCGGCCATCCCGCCTTTTCCGTAGAAGCGCCTCTCTACCTCGACCTTCAGCGCTCGGAAAGATCCGGCCGGCACCTGCACCTCTTCCCATCCGATCACCTTCCCGCGGTCCTCGGCCTTGCCTTTAACCGGGGCGGCTCCCCTCACCTCCCAGTCGTAGCTGTCCTCCCAGGTTTTGCCCGGGTAAAGCGGGAAGGCGAACCACATCCCCGCCTTGTTCGACACACTCGGCTCCAAAGATGAATCGGTCAACGAGCGATATACGAAAACGTTGAGGTTTGGGTCAGTGGTCATCTCGGCGCCCCAGAAGCTCACCTCCATCTTGTCATCGCGGATCGATTCGATGCGAAACTCGCGGTCGGAGCCGGCAATTCTGCCGACCCAAACGTCTTCGCTTTTGAGCGATGGTGACACGATCGGAAAGCTAACGTTAGGTATGATAAAATAGTGTCAGATAGTACACCCATATCTCAGATTTCCGTGAAATTAAATCCGGCCGCACGCAGGACCGCTATCGCTCTCCCGCGAGTATTCGGCGTCAGTGTCATCCGCGGATCTTCCCCGCACACAAAGGCGAAAGGCTTGATGCCGGCCTCTCGAAGGCAATCACAGGCGCGAAGAACCACATCGCCAACTGCCGACGCGCCAGGAACCAGACGGAAGCGAATAACCGGTAACATCACTTCTTTGACGCGGTGATGCTCGGCTTAATTCGTGCGCTGATTTGATCGGGCTGATCACCTCCAAATTTGCCCCATCGCTTTTCATTTCCCAGCGGCTGAATACGGTTGCGGAGATCCGCGAGGTGTGCCGCCGATGGAGGATGAACCGAGTAAGGGCGCCGGCGCCGGGCCCCGACAAACTTCGCGCGGTGCCCGCTATCACGTGAGAGCTCGAGACGCTGCCTATCGGCGAAACGCCTTTTAAGACGCGCGCCTACCAAGCCGCGATTGTGAGGAATTCCGTAGAGAGTGCGGAACTCGTCCGCGCTCATATCGTGACTCGCGGCAAGGTGACGGCCGAGATGCTCGAAGCGTTCACCGCACCGTGGGCATGGGAGGCGATCCCTGTTGAGCCAGGCGTCAACCGCCGCGATCGAATGAAATTGACCAGGATTCAAATTCGTCTCTCCATTGCTCGAATGAAATCTGCACTCGCCGCAGTCTCGTCGAGCGCGGTTTTTTCAGATGAATGGCGCGGCGCGTCAACCGGGAATTTTTTCTTCCGTACTCGCTAGACCTTTAGCGTCTAGTAAAGTTCCGCCTTGCCCAAGCCCTTGCCAAAGTGGACTTCCAGCCTTAGGAGAGCCCCTGCAGACAGCGCATAAGACAACAGCGATTCTCGGCGCGTTAGAGGAGACTATGCCGCAGAGTCGCAGGATGCGTTTCCACGATTCCATCCGAAGGTCTCCCTGCGGTGGTCGTCGACGTGACGCCATCCACGATAATGGCAGTCCATATCGCGGCAAGATCCATCTTGGTGAACCCAGGATCGTGCCGTATTAGCGGGAGCCATGCGGTGTGACGTCAGCGCTTTCTTGCCGCAGTTAGGACAGCGTTCGGTCCTTGTCGATTCGGTTTTCATCGCGTTGAGCCATCTTTCGACGCTCCGTGCCCAAAACGAAGAGGGCGTCCACTGGAACCCACGGGCGGTCGTTCTTGCGTTTTCACAGTTGCCCCCTCGCCACCTGCGAATCGTACGACACTTTCACGACTGAACCTCCAGACGCGACCGACTTTCAATTGGCCTAAGTCGTCGCCCGCCTTGATTGACCTGTAAATCGTGATTTTGTGGACCCTTAGGTACTCCGCAACCTCATCCACGGTCATCATGCGACTGGCCGTGCTAGTAGCGGATCGCTCATTCATAAACTCTCATCCCTAGAAGGCAGTGGCGCTTCTCACCGCCGGAGATCGTTTTTTACCTGCGGCCACATGGCCCATCTGGGAGACTGGCTAACAACGGGTTTACGCCCAATTGCAGATTCAGTCCCGAGACTGCCCGCAATACGAATTAAGGCCCTCTCTTCTGGAAAAAACTAACCTAGTTCACCTGAACCTTGACCCGCTTGGACTCGGGCCGCTTCTCGACAGTTAGCTCTAGTACGCCATCTGTGTACGACGCACGGATGCCGTCGCGGCTTGCGTTAAGCGGAAGCTTAAACGCTCGCCTGAGAGGACCATGGCCTCGCTCTGCTAAATGAATCGCCGCTTCTTGCGGCCACTCCGGTCTCTTGCGCTCCGCTTCCACAGTCAACTGATCGTCCTCGACCTGCACGTCGACTGATGCGCCCTTCAGTCCCGGCATATCGAAGTAAAAATGGTACGCATCTTTGTCCTCGATCACATCAGCACGCGGGTGCATGTGCCCACCGGCTGCCTCCTCGGTGTCGCGCCGAAAGCTATTTAGCCTGTCTAACATCACGCTGTTGCCGTTCCATCCATTTTCGAACACGAGTTCCATATGAATTCCTTTGCCATCGCACAGCGGTGGCATTGTCTTCGTTTCGGGTTGACCGGCGCTTGAGCCGATCAGCCGCGTAGAGGGGTCTACAAAAGTGCGGTTACAAGGTGAGAACGAATTGCTGGCTGCAAATCAAATGTAAGCACGAATCGGCTTAACGGGGTTCGAGGCGCTTGCTTCCCCCCTGCGACTAGAAGAACAGCCGGAGCCAGTTACGAAGCCCAAAATCGCGAAGAAACAGGCCCGTTCCATGCCTTTACGTCGCCCGATATCAGCCTTGCAGGGCCGATCAGCCCTCAGATTCTGCTGTATGACCTCCGTCACCAATTGCTATGAGAGGAACAGACAAATTCGAGCCAAAGTCACGGAATGTTGCTTGATCCAGCGGGCTAATCTGACGCGCAGTGAAGTGATCATGCGCTGGGTTGAGACTTCAGGTCGCCAAAGATTCCCCTCGCAGTGGCTACGCCATTGCCTGTGAACACCCATCGGTCCGTCAGACTGAACGAGGTCCGATTTTTCGGGTCTTTTTTCGAGCCGGTTCGAATAACCGGTGGCCAGCACGGGTCCGGGAGCCGGACCGATTTTCTCCCGTAAACCACCCCATGATGTAAACCGATGCTCGGTAGAAGCTGGGGCGGGTTTCTCGCGGCCGACGGGTAGCGAGCACTGGGCCCGAATCAATGGACGCTTCGGTCGGCTGGTGCGCGATGATCAACTGCATGGGAGCCTACTCCACGAGCTTCCTCGATTAGCACGGGCGGGCCCGGCATCTTGACCCTTCATGTCGCTCTGATGGACGCTACCACCGCAACCCCGGGCTGCGGACCATTTCGGTGGTAGTGCCGCAGGTGCGCATCCTCAACGCCGCGCAGTCGCTTGCAACCGACAGTTACGCCTTCGCGGGTTCGGCCGACGCCGAGATGAAAGTCACCGACTCGGTCACCGGCGAGATACTGGCCGAAGCGCTCGACAAGCAGGCCGGAGGGATGGGACTCAAAGGAGCTGCGTCGTTTCAGTGGGGCGATGCTCAGAATGCGATGGACTATTGGGCCCAGAAAATCCCGAAACCCATGCTCGAGCTACAGAGCAACAGTACCGCCAAGAGCTAAAAGGTGATCGTGGAAAGACACCAGCTGACCCAATTGACCATCATTTCCGTCGCACGAAGAATCGATATCCCTCTTCTCTGGAGCGCGCAGCAGCAGGTTCTAGGGCTACACATCGCCATCTATTCGCCGAAAACCATCGAGCACGATGGAATGTGAATCAGGCAATGGGGGACCGAGCCATTCCGCCCGCAGAGAGAAACTAGCAGAATTCCCGACGCAACCGCCGGTTAACCAACC
>Ga0210398_10006697_pt1 | contig 10549 bp, 12 predicted proteins | sample IncBWC4OmetaG_FD_161047 | JGI IMG/M metagenome (GOLD analysis project Ga0210398, IMG submission 161047) | Forest soil microbial communities from Barre Woods Harvard Forest LTER site, Petersham, Massachusetts, United States - Inc-BW-C-4-O | ecosystem: Environmental > Terrestrial > Soil >... | reverse complement strand
CGCCCACCAATAACGCAGCATGCCCCGTCGAACTCACATGCCCCAGAAAGTTGATCGGATCTTCAAGGAGCAACCATACATCCGCACGTGCCTTTACTCCACACAGAAGCACGAACAACAGAGACCAACGCAGCGCCCGCAGTGAAAGAGCAAAACGCATGACAAAAGTTGGATGAACCACACAGCCCTCCGGATTCGTCATGCTCACGGCCTCTAGCACGACGACATCCCCGCCTAATCCCCCTGGGCGGGAACCGCTTTGCGTTTTTTGTAGATACATAGGTGTGAGACGGGACTCGTCCTCTCAATCCAGCTTCGAGAAGCCGAGCGCGAGCTTCGATCGGAACCACCTCGCAAACATCTATATCTTGCGTGCCTCGACGTAGTCCATATTGCTGCGTGAGCGCAAAGCCACCAAAACAAGATAGAACAGTTGGCTCGCCCGCAATTCTATCGAGTTCCGTGAGGAACGAGAGCCAGGGCTCAGGTGGTGTAGTGGGCAAGATCAACCTCTGATAAACGGGTATCGAGATTCCAATGTGCGGCAAGCTTTGATCGCTTTTCGCGAGCTTAGGCGCGCTGACTTGGCGGCCAAGAATCTTGGCAGAATGTATCAACTTTAGCCAAAGGAGCTTCGTTGAGTTCTTCCAAAACAGGAGTTAGTGATTGAACGACTACTGTTTTGGAGACTTGCTTAGCCACCTTCTGCGAAAGGGCCACTACGAATCCAAGACAATTCTGTCTGTTTCGCAGCTTTACTTCCTGGGTTAACCATTTCCAATCCAAATGCGGATAATGCAAGGGCACCCAAGGCAGACCTTCCGCAACGCGAAGCTATAAGGCGGGAATTGTATCGAGTACCAAGGTCTTTATTCATCAGCGCGCGACCAAAGCTAGCTATCTCTATGTTTCTAAGCATCTTTCAAGGCAGAATGAATGTCTTAGCCTTAATCAGGCTGAAAGGTTGATTGTCTCTCAAAGCCGATAAAATGGCTGCGCCAGAAGCATGTGCGCCCAAGGGAATGCCAGTTTGCTCAGTAATATTCCTAGACGACAATCCGAAACGTGAACTTACCTGACTGGGCATCTCCCTGGTTCTGCACCATCATCATCGGACGGCGGCATTAGTTTTGTATCTTTGCTTCTGGCCTGAAAGCATGGCTGGCATGATAAAGGCCGCCCCAATGGCTTTAGCCTCAATAGTTATTGGATTCTTCCTTATGACTCCTCTGGCTAACCAGCAGGGTTATTTCTGCCGAATAGCTCGTATTGCCCCATATGCGGCCACGCGATGATGAATGAGCCATGAGCCAGCCCTCAACCAGTGCATCGCATTGGACACCATCCAAAACGGAGTCGAGTATTTAATTCCTCAAAAATACCCCTGGAATCGCCTCAAAAGGCGAGAACCACCCCAAACACATTCCCCTGAAAGGAGTAATTGCGACTGAACTTGGTTCCAAACTGCGGCTTATACCCCTCAAGTCCTTTTCGCGTCACCGCAGGAGTTGAGATCGAACAGTTCGAATCCGGAGAAGCGAGCTTGCTCTTCCAGCCGCCGGCGATCATGTTGCACAACTCCCCGATCGCATCGTCGACCATCGGATCATGAGGCTCCGAAGGAGTGCCTAGGAGAGCCTCAGCCGTTACCGAAGCCGTCGCTTGACTTGCATACAGGAGGCACTCGCCAGCGACAGCGCCGGTAAATTGGATCCTCGCCACGATCTTTTGTTCGACCGTGTCGACCTCGCCCTCCATCGGATCGCAGCTTCGCTCGAGCATCGTCTCAAATACCTCCGAGACAGCCGAGTCGAGCCGGGTCATTGCCTCACTCTTAACGTCGGTCACGCTAGTCCTCTTCCTGTTTCAAAATTGAAAATCCGTCGAAGCAACCACAACTGGTTAAGCCGCCCGCAGCAACGGCAACACGCGAACCTTCACCTGCTCTGCGGTAAACGGCTTGCAGATATAACCCTGGGCGCCCGCAGCGATCGCGCGCAGAACAAACGACTCGTTGCCCTCCGTTGTAATCATCACGACCGGAACCCCCTGCGCCAGATTCTCCTGGCGGCGGGTCTCCAGAAACTGCAGCCCATCCATCACCGGCATATTGATATCGCTCAAAATCAATGCCAGAGGAGTGGACGCAGCTTGATTGTCCCGCAGCATCTGCAAGGCTTCCTCACCATTTGAAGCTTGCAAAACTTCAGTGAGCTCCAAGCCAGCCTGGTACAGCGCTCGTTCGATTACCTTCCTCATCACTGCAGAATCATCAACGATTAGTGCTCGCAACCGACCCTCCCCAACTTTGCGTCCAGATCTGCATCTGGTCTGACTTCACTATCGGCAACCAATCCCTAACCTTGAGTCGAAGCTCGTCTTAACATCCTCTAACCCGTGTCTTCCAAACTTCGGCCACCCAACTGCATAAGCCTGTGGCATGGACAGTGGACTCTACGCCGCATACACAGGCCTGCTCGCACGAACGCAAGCGCTCGACACGGCGGCCAACAACCTCGCGAACGCAGGAACGACCGGCTTCCGCGCCCAGCGCGACTACTTTAGCGGCGTACTGGCTGGAGGCATCGATCAAGACCCGGAAACCGCCTCTCAGGTTGGTCAATCGGTCAACGGCTTTGGCGTTCTCGGCGGCAATCGCCTCGATCTCGGAGAAGGCGAGATCAAAGCCACCGGCAATCCACTCGACCTCGCCCTTGAGGGTCAGGGCTTCTTCGCCATTCAGACGTCCAATGGGGTTCGCTACACACGCGATGGCTCATTCTCCCGCTCCTCCACTGGAGTTCTCCAGACTGCCAAAGGCGAACCCGTCCTTGATGCCAACCAGAAGCCCATCAGCATCCCCACCGGTACTATCTACGTCGCCCCAGATGGCAGCATCTCCGTCTCTACAAGCGATGGCAGCGTGATCGTCGGTAAGGTAGGAGCCTTCGACTTCGCTGACCAATCTGTTCTATCCGCAGAGGGAGCGAATCGTTTCTCCGCGAATGGCGCAAAGCCGGTTCCAGCAGCCGTCTCAATCGAACAAGGCGCGGTCGAAGGAGCTAACCAAGACGCAGTCCACGGAACCATGCAGCTAGTGCTCGTGCAGCGACAGGCAGAGATGATGCAAAAGGCGCTTAGCGTCTTCAACAATGACTTCGACAAGACCGCATCGGAAGATCTTCCCAGAGTCTGATGCTTACCAGATTTACCAGCATAGGAGTTTGACATGATTCGAGCGTTATATACAGCAGCAAGCGGAATGAGTGCCCAGCAAACCAATCTGGACACAATCGCCAATAACCTTGCCAACTCAGCCACTGCCGGATTTCGCCAGCGTCAGGTTCAGTTTGAGGACATGATCTACCAAAACCTGATTACTCCAGGCTCTGCACAAACCACGCAGACCCTTTCAGCAGGCTTGCAGGTCGGCCTTGGAACGAAATCAGCCGCCAGCGAAGTGATCATGACTCAAGGTGACTTCAACCAGACAGGCAATACACTCGACATCGCCATCCAGGGCGCGGGCTTCTTCCAAGTATCAAGACCCGATGGAACCATCGCCTACACGCGCGCCGGCAACTTCCACATGAACAACCAAGGAACGATTGTAACCTCAGATGGCGACCCGATCCTGCCTGCGATTACCGTTCCATCCAACGCAACCTCCATCACAATCTCTCAGTACGGAGTTGTCTCGGCAACGCTCCCCGGACAGACGAACGCGGCACAGCTGGGCACCATGCAACTGGCAACCTTTGCCAACCCCGGTGGCCTTAACTCGGTCGGCAGTAACCTCCTGGAACAAACAGCATCGTCTGGCAACCCCATCACGGACACCCCGGGAGGGACCAGTGGAATGGGTACATTGCAACAGGGCTATCTGGAGAATTCGAACGTCGACGTGGTCGCTGAATTCGTTCAGATGATCCTCGCCCAGCGCGCCTATGAGAGCAATTCCAAGGTGATCCATGTAGCGGACGATATGTACTCGCAGATCAATGGCCTGGTCCGATAGGAATTCTATGAACAGCCGTCTTCATTTGCAACTCAGATTTGTCAGGTTGATCTTCTTACTTACGCTCCCAGGAGCATTGGTGACCACTCTGACTCAAGCAGCTTGTTACAAAACGCCGCGCACTGCAATCGACGCACTCCGAACCGATTCCTCGGTTTCTTTCTCATCCGAGACCAGCGGCTATCGAGTAACGAGGCTTCAGTCTGATCCAGTGCTAGGACAGAGATGGGCGATGATCGCAAACTGCGGCCATCCGGAGTGGCCTGTATTCGCTCTTCCAGCGAACGAAGTAATCTCGCTAGAAAAAATTCAAGAGACGAACCACCCTTTGATCGAGAGTGCCAAGGTTCCCCCTGTAGTACGCGTTGGCGATCTGGTTAGACTTTGGAAGCAGGAAAGCCTTCTACGGATCGAAGTCGCTGGAGTTTCGGAAGAAAGCGGCAGCGTAGGTAAAACAATACGAGTGCGGCTATTGCACAGCAACACGGACGGCCAATCGGCACCGGAAGAGTTCTCTGGCGTAGTTCGAGGCCCGTCAGATGTGGAGATACAGCCATGATGAGATTCGTAGAGACAGCTTCATTGCCACCCGATGACCGCGGCCAAGAGTGTGTCGCGATGACTATTACAATTTCAGTACTCTTACTATGGACAACCTGTTCACTGTGGGCACAAGCAAATAACGCCCCTAAAGTACCTGACTCGAAACCCAATGTCGCGGCCGCATCGCTGTCCTCGTACCTGGAACGGGTTCGAACGGAAAACTCAAATATTCAGGCCGTTCCCGGTTCTATTTGGACCGACAGCGGGCGCTTTACCCGCATGGTTACCGACGTGCGCGCTATGCGGCCCCATGACCTGATCTCTGTTGTGGTCTCGGAGAGTTTGGCTGCTTCTACCGACGGAACGGTGAAAAACTCCCGGGCTTCCAATGCAAGCTCCGGACTCTCAGGCTTGTTCGGTACCTTGCACGCTGGAAATGCCCTGCAGAATTTGATCAACCAAACCTCAGCCTCGGGGCTGAATGCGCAAGGAACAAGCGCGACGAATTCCAGTTTGAGCACGACTTTCGGCGGACAAGTGATTGAAGTGCTTCCAAATGGAATGCTTGTGATTGAAGCGGCCAGGCAGGTTGAATTCAGTCAGCAAACGCAAACCATTGTGTTGCGCGGCTTGGTTCGCCCAGAAGACATCTCTCAGCAAAATCAGGTTCTGTCGACCGCCATCTCAAGCCTTGAGCTCGAGGTACGCGGGAAGGGAATTATCAACGACTACACTCATCGCCAGAACGTTCTCGTTCGGCTGTTGCAAAAGGCACTGATCTTCTAGTGGGGAACTATGTTGGCTGAAATAAGCAAATCGAAGGCGTCAAGGGTAGCGAGAATGGGTTCCCGTGATCCGTATTTTCACCGCAGATGCATATTTGCCATGCTCCTGACCTTAGCTGCCAGTGCTTTTGCCCAAAGTCCAGTGCCACCAACATCAAGACAAGCCCAAGCACGGGTGAAGGACATTTCTTCGGTCGAAGGCATTCGCGACAATCAGCTGGTTGGGTACGGCATTGTCGTAGGCCTCGGAGGAACTGGAGACAGCCAACAAACGACCTTCCCGGCACAAACGTTAGCGGCCACCCTTCTTCGAATGGGGGTAAGCGTTCCGGCATCGGCAATTCGCGTACAAAATCTGGCTGCGGTTTTTATCTCTGCAACACTGCCACCTTTTGCCCGGTCCGGCACGAAATTGGATATTACGGTCTCTTCGGCCGGCGATGCGAGGAGCCTTGAGGGCGGCCTGCTTTTGATGACTCCACTTTATGGAGCCGATGGCAAGATCTACGCCCAGGCACAGGGCTCGCTTGTGGTGGGCGGCTACTCGGTGACCGCTAATGGCAATGTGAAGCAGTTCAATCATCCCAACACTGCCAGAGTTCCTTTTGGAGCAATCGTGGAACACGGAGTTCCACTGGAATTGGAAGGTAAGAGTCAGCTTTCGCTTTTGCTAAATGATGCCGACTTTCGCAGTGCTGAGGCCATGGCGTCAGCAATCAATCAGACACTTGGTCGTCCGGCAGCACATGTACTCGATAGTCGACGGGTTAATCTGTCGGTTGCTAACGGTGAAGACGTTCCTGCTTTGCTGGCGCAGGTTGAGTCAATTGAGGTGCCGGTGTTTCCTCGGGCCAAGGTTGTGGTCAATGAGCGCACGGGAACGGTTGTTATTGGAGGAACCGTTGTGTTGCAGCCTGTGTCTATTCTGCACGGTGGACTGGCGGTCAATGTAGTCAGTGAGTTTCAAGTCTCACAGCCGAATGCGTTCTCATCTGGAGGTACGACCCAGGTCGTGCAGCAGACGCGAATCGACGTCCAGGACAAACCGGCCAACCGTATCGAGCTGAAACAGGGGGCAACTGTAGATGACCTGGTGCGTAGTCTGCAGACGATAGGCGCATCGGCGCGGGATGTCATCTCGATTCTTCAGGCTATGAAGTCAGCCGGCGCGTTGGAAGCCGAGATCGAGGTGTTATGAGGATCAGCTCCGATGTTTCAGTTCAGCCGACCTCTGGGATTGAAGCTCAGAAGCAGGCAAAGTTAGTTGATGCCGCTCAACAGTTCGAGGCAACGATGCTGCAGGAACTTCTGAAGCCCATGCAACATGGGCAGAGTAGTTGGGGAGGTGAAGGTGAAGAGGAGAGCAACGACTCAGCCACCGACACGATAAGCAGTTTCGGAACTGAGGCGATCGCAAAGGCCATCGCAAAAGGGGGCGGTTTCGGGATAGCAAATCAGATTGTGTCAAAGGTAACGCTCGAACACGAAAGAAGGTCCCAAAAGAAAATCTAGCAGTTACTAAAGTTTGTGTATTTTGCGCCGATACATTCAAGTAGACGGAGGATCACAGTGAGCTATACCAATGGAATCGGCGTTTCGCAGCAAGCGATCAATTCGATCACACCCTCTGAGGCGAAGCCAACCGTACCGAGCAGACAACCGCTTGCAAATGTGCAACATACCGACGAAGCAAACCTGAGTTCCACCGGAGGCCTGGTCGCTCAGGCCCTTGAGGGCTCTGATACGCGATCAGCAAAGGTTGCGTCTTTGCAGCAGGCAATCGCCACTGGCAGTTACAGTGTCTCCTCGTCGGATGTGGCGGACAAGATTATCCAGTCTCTTTTGGACTAAGTATGACGATCAATCAAACCCTGGCAGAAGTATTGGATGAGACCATCAAGGCCGTCGCTATTCTGGATCCGGCGAAGCTTCAGATTTTAGAACAACAGATGGTCTCTCTTGCGAAGTCCAATGTGAAATATGACAAAGACCAGATCCGAATAGCTCTACTAAAAAAACGCCAGCTCGAAATCATCCTTCAGAACTTTCAAGTGAATCTCGACGCGCTTAGGCGTCTCCACGTCAGGAATATGAGGAACCAATGGGCACAATAACGTCGATAATGGATATCGCTCAACAAGCACTGATGGCCGACCAGGACGCTCTGAACGTGACGGCGAACAACGTCGCAAATCAGAACACTCCGGGCTATACACGTGAGGTTGTGAACTTTCAGTCGGTTGACGCAGTCACCCTCAGTGGCCTCTCCGTAGGTTCCGGTGTCACGGTGACTGCTACGTCGCAGCGAGACAGGGTTCTTGAACAAAGGGTGCAGCAACAGACGCAGGTCGAAGCGCAGTCCGGCGCGCTCGAATCCGCTTTACAACAGATACAGAACATCTTTGGTCTGAGTTCGACGTCGAGTTCCGCCAGTGCAACAGCTCTCGGTACGGCAACGACTTCGTTCTTCAGTGCGCTTACCGCGCTGTCGAGCGATCCCGCCGATACAGCGACGCGGCAGAACGTGCTGAGTGCTGCGAACGCGTTGGCAGGAGCTTTCAACTCTTCAGCCAATCAGTTGGCGCAGGTGTCTTCGAGTCTCAATCAGCAGGTGGTCGGCGATGTCAGCCAGGTAAACTCACTTACAACGACGATCGCTTCGCTGAACGCCCAGATCACCTCTATCAGCCCCAATGGAGATGCAGGGACCCTCGAAGATCAGCGCCAGTCGGCGATTGCTCAGCTTTCGCAATTGGTTGGACTGGATCAAATTTCAACCGAAAACAATGGCATTACCTTGACGACCAGCAACGGCGCCGTGCTGGTCAGTGGTAGCAAGTCGTTTGCATTGAGCACTACCCAGGTGGGTGGAACTACCCACATCCTTGCCGGTCTTAACGGACAGGACGTGACATCGAATCTTACCGGCGGCGATCTTGGCGGTGTCTTGCAAGCAAGAGATCAGCAGTTGCCGAGCTACCAGAGTTCTCTTGATAGCCTGGCCTTCAATATCGGGACACAGGTGAATCAGCAGAACGAGCAGGGAGTCGACCTGAACGGCAACCCTGGGGCGGCTCTGTTTACTCTCTCTCCGACGCAGAGTGGAGCCGCGGCGTCGATTCAGCTTGCGACGACCGACCCCAGTGCTATTGCGGCGGCCGCACCTGGCGAAGGGTCAGCGGGCAACTCGAATATCCTTGCCGGGCTGTCGAACCCGAACGTCGACGGTGGTCAGGTTGCGGCGCAGTTTTTAGCCTCCTTTTTTGGCCAGATCGGCAGCGATACCTCCGCAGCGTCGACCAGTAATAGCGCGGACCAGGCGACGCTCACGCAGTTGACTACGCAGAGAGATTCGCTCTCCGGTGTGTCGCTCGACGAAGAGGCCTCGAATCTGACGCAGTATCAACGGGCCTATCAGGCCGCTGCGCAGGTGTTCAATATCGCTAACACCGTTATGGCGAGCGCACTGAACCTCGGCGTAGAGACGTCTGTGACCTAAGGCGGGCGATGAGCCACTATCGAATTCCACGATTAAAACTCAGGAGAACCATCATGCGGGTCGATCCGAACTACATCACGACTTTGACTGCATCGCTCGATCAGTCGACCAACGAGGAGGACACGCTCACCTCGGAGTTGTCCAGCGGTTTGCGTGTTGCTACGCTCTCCGACGATCCGGTGGCGGTAGCGCAGAGCACCTTGTTGGGCAATTCGATTGCGCAGGACGACACGTTTGTCCAGACGGCTTCTAATGAATCTTCGCGGATGCAGGTTACCGATTCAACGCTGGGTGAGGTTGTCACGCAGGTGACTTCGGCGATATCTACTGCCGTTTCAGGCAATAACGGTACGCTTAACGCGAGCGATATTGCCAGCGTCGCCCAACAGCTCAGCGGGATTCGCGATCAGGTTCTCTCTCTGGCCAATACGAGCTATCAGGGACAGTACCTATTTGGCGGAAGCCAGGGGTCGACGCCCCCGTTCACTCTTGATACCTCGACCAACCCTGCGACGGCGACCTACAACGGAGATAACAACGTGCAGTTTATTCAGACTCCGAACGGGCAGAACATCCAGGTAAACCTTCCCGGGTCGTCCGTTTTTGGGGCGGCAGGCACCGGCGTGCTGGGTGCGCTGAACCAGTTGATCTCCGATTTTTCGGGTGGTGCGACGACTGCTACGCTTACGGCTGATACCTCCGCGCTGACGACAGCACTAGGTCAACTTTCCTCGCAGCGGAGTACGCTTGACAGCGCGCTGAGCCGGCTGCAGTCGAGCAGTACGTATACACAGACGGAAGTGAGCCAGTTGACGGTGGCGCAAAGCAATCTGGTCGCTGCAGATCCTGCGGCTGTGGCGAGTCAACTGTCGACGGCGGAGACTCAGCATCAGGCGCTGTTGAGCGTCATCAATACTCTAGGTAGTCAGGACCTGTTTAGTCTTATGAGGTAGGTGTGTTTTTCCATCGATAACAAACCCTTCCTCGACCCAGGCTGAAAGTCATTTGGATTCAATGGCTTGTGCCGGTAATACGACACTTGACTTACGGTCTAATTCGCCGACTTCTCTGCTCAGCGCAAACGTGGGCTTTTTCGGATGGTTTAAGGTCTCTCTCTGTTGCTCCTTTGGCAACCGTGAGACAGCAGTTCGGGCAGATTGACTCGACATAGAAACCGCAGTAAAAGTGCCCGAATTCGAATCGATCGTCCCTCATGGGATGCCTTGACAGGGCAAGTAAGCGTTTGGAAAAGGAATACACCACCCGAAAGCAAGAGTGATTGGTCCAACAATGAGGGGCAGCGTGATCATGTTTCGCCTCTTTGCCGTGACGCGGAGTCAGCTTCCCATAACTTATAGAAACTACGGGCAACGGATGGCACCAATAGGCCCTAAAAGGAGCGCCGCTAGAGCATCGAACACCGTGTCCAGTCGGGTATCAGTTGCAGAATTCTCCAAGCAGAGATAGTGGCTTGTCGGAGATGGATGCGGGAGGCCAATGCCTCTTGGGAGAGACCAACCTCCTTCCTTCTACGGCGGAGGATTCTGCCAAGCTGTTTCGGCGTGCGCGTAACCTGATCCATGAATTTCCGCTCCATACGGTAATCCGTAAATCTCCGAAATATACGCTATAGCAAATAATTCGTTTTGGGCGAACCGGCCGTCACATTAGCCCCACATACGAGCGTTGATGGGTGGGCAAAGG
>Ga0210398_10006696_pt1 | contig 10549 bp, 9 predicted proteins | sample IncBWC4OmetaG_FD_161047 | JGI IMG/M metagenome (GOLD analysis project Ga0210398, IMG submission 161047) | Forest soil microbial communities from Barre Woods Harvard Forest LTER site, Petersham, Massachusetts, United States - Inc-BW-C-4-O | ecosystem: Environmental > Terrestrial > Soil >... | reverse complement strand
TGCTCCCGGTAGCGCACAAGGCGGCCGATCCGGACAAATAGCGGGCCCGTGCCTGCGGAGCGATGACGCTCAAGCGTCCGTTCCGAAATACCAAAGATACGCGCTGCTTCGCGCTGAGTTAAAAGAGTATCCACCGATGCTGCTCCTTTTCCTGCTGGACGCCCCAGTGGGGACCCAGCGCTCAACAGTTTACGAAGCCACCGCGGGCGCTGAACGAGTCCAGCACAACCGACGATAACTTCGCTCGCGAACGGCTCACGCCGCCACGTTCCGAGGCTTTCAGATTTCTGTTGAGCGCGGCGTGCCTAGCGGGGACCCAATTGGCCTCTCCAATTGAGCAAAGGCACGCGGCGGAAAACTAGTTTAAGGTGATAGTGGCACCAGAAGAACTTTAAATATGATCTCGCCTGCTGAGGATTGCAAGCTGTGACCACGCCCAAAGTACATCAAGTGTCATTCTGATACGCAGCGCACGCACGCTCTCCGAAAGCGGCCGACAGAAGCCGCCAAAAACCGTCAGGAGCGCCAATGCAGAAGCTATGCGTCGGAACGGACTCGTTCGCTCGTACCCGGTGTCCCGAGAGCGGCCATTACTGCAACCGTGCCGGAACCAGCGTGGCGTGATACCCGGGTGATACCCGGAGCCAAATAGCAATTACACCGAACGGCAGATGTGCCTGAAATTCCTGGCTGGGGCGCCAGGATTCGAACCTGGGAATGGCGGAATCAAAATCCGCTGCCTTACCACTTGGCTACGCCCCAATACCGTCGGATTGGCGCCGGCCGCTGGCGGCCGGCCGCCGCACCATAGCGATGCGGCCTGTGCCGATCAATGTTCGGCCCGGCCGTGCCGCTATCCACACCCGCCAAGCGCCATATAATAGCGCCATATAATAATGTCCGGTCAGGCGTGGATCCGAGCGCCGGCTGGATTTTCGAGTTGAGGGCGACCCCATGTCCGATTCTATCGTCGTGACCGACGACGGCGCCGTTCGCATCATCCGGATGAATCGCCCGGAAAAGAAGAACGCGCTGACCCAGCCGATGTATGCCGCGATGACCCGCGCCATGCGCGAGGCGGAGGCGAACGAGGCGATCCGCTGCCTCGTGCTCGCGGGCAGCCAAGGTGCGTTCTGCGCCGGCGCCGATATCGGCGAGTTTCTCGAATCGGCGCAAAGCGGCGGCTTGCGCCCGCATACGCTGGACTTTCTCAAAGTGCTGGCCAACAACCAAAAGCCTCTGGTCGCCGCGGTCGGCGGGCTTGCGGTCGGCATCGGCACCACCCTGCTGTTCCACTGCGATCACGTCGTCGCCGCGACGGAAGCCACCTTCACCACGCCGTTCTTGAAGCTGGCGCTGATCCCCGAAGCGGCGTCGAGCCTGTTGGCGCCGATGCGCATGGGCTATGCGCGCGCGTTCGAGATGCTGGTGATGGGACACCCGCTTTCCGCCGAGCAGGCGAGAGAAGCCGGTATCGTCAATAAGGTGGTCGAGGCCGCCGCGGTCGAGGCCGTCGCGCTGCAGGCGGCGCGCGAGATCGCTGCGCTGCCGGCCGGCGCCGTCGCGGTGTCGCGCCGGCTGTTGCGCGGCCATCTTGACGCTGTGGTCCGGCAGATCGATACCGAAGTAATGCATTTCAAGGATCGTCTGCAGTCCGACGAAGCGCGCGCTGCGTTTTCAGCGTTCCTTGCGCGCAAGAAGTGAGGCGGCGATGTCGCTTGCCGGAAAAACCCTGTTCATCACCGGCGCTTCGCGCGGCATTGGGCTGGCGATCGCGCTACGCGCGGCGCGCGACGGCGCCAGTATCGCCATCGCGGCGAAAACCGCCGAGCCGCATCCAAAACTGCAAGGCACGATCTATACCGCGGCCGATGAGATCCAGCGTGCGGGCGGCAAGGCGCTGCCGCTTGTCGTCGACGTGCGCGACGAAGCTGTTGTGCGAGATGCGCTCGACCAAACGGCGCAAAAATTCGGCGGCATCGACATCGTGGTCAACAATGCCAGCGCGATTCAGCTTACGTCCGTGGTCGACACCGACATGAAGCGGTTCGACCTCATGCACCAGATCAACGCGCGCGGCACCTTCGTCGTCTCGAAATGGGCGATTCCTTATCTGGCGAAGGCGGCCAATCCGCACATCCTCATGATCTCACCGCCGCTCGACATGAAGGAGAAATGGTTCGCGCCGCACACCGCCTACAGCATGGCGAAGTTCGGCATGAGCCTGGTCGTGCTGGGCTTGGCCGGCGAGTTGCGCAGCCAAGGCATCGCAGTGAACGCATTGTGGCCGCGCACCATCATCGCCACCGCCGCGATCAAAAACTTGCTCGGCGGCGACGCGCGGATGCGCCAGGCGCGCAAGCCGGACATCATGGCCGACGCGGCTCATGCGGTTTTTTCGAGCCCGTCGCGCGATCTGACCGGGCGCTTTCTGATCGACGACAATTTTCTCGTCGAACGCGGCGTCACCGACTTCGACCGCTATCGCCTCGACCCGCAAGAGCCTCTGGCGCAAGACTTCTTCTTGCCCGACGACATCCCGCCGCCGCCAGGCGTAACAACCGTTGAAACTTACGGAGACCGCCGGTGACCTATCGGGCCCCGCTCGCCGACATCGGCTTCGCGCTCAAACACGGCGCCGCGCTGTCATCCGCGCTCGACGAAGGACTGTTCGGCGATCTCACCATGGATGTGGTCGAGGCGGTGCTGGCCGAAGCCGGCCGTCTCGCCGGCGAAGTCATCGCCCCGCTCAATCGGGTCGGCGATACGTTCGGCACCCAGTTCAAGGACGGTGCCGTCACCACCGCGCCGGGCTGGAAGGAGGCCTACAAAACCTGGCGCAACGGCGGCTGGAACGGGCTGGCGGCGCCGGTGGAATGGGGCGGCCAGGCGTTGCCGCAATCGGTCAACATCGCCTGCATCGAAATGTGGAATGCCGCGGCCATGGCGTTTGCCGTCGGTCCGCTGTTGACGATCGCTGCGATCGACGCGCTCCACGCCCACGGCAGCGCAGAGCTCAAGCGCATTTACCTGGAGAAAATGGTGACCGGCGAATGGACCGGCACCATGCAGCTCACCGAGCCGCAGGCCGGCTCCGACGTCGGCGCGCTGCGCACCCGCGCCGAACGCGCAGCCGACGGCACTTACCGCATCAAAGGCCAGAAAATCTTCATCACCTATGGCGAGCACGATCTCACCGAAAACATCATTCACTTCATCCTGGCGCGCTTGCCCGACGCACCGCCCGGCACGCGCGGCATTTCGCTGTTCCTGGTGCCGAAATTCTTGCCCAATGCCGACGGCACGCCGGGCAAGCGCAACGACGTGCGCGCCCATTCGGTCGAGCACAAGCTCGGCATCCACGGCTCGCCGACCTGCACCATGATTCTCGGCGACGAAGGCGGCGCCGTGGGCTTTCTGATCGGCGAAGAGAATGCCGGCATGGCCTGCATGTTCACCATGATGAACCGCGCGCGGCTGGCGATCGGCGTGCAAGGCGTCGGCATCGCCGAAGCCGCCACCCAGCAGGCGCTCGCCTACGCCCGCGAGCGCAAGCAGGGCCGCACGCCCGGCATGAAGGCGACGGACTCCGCACCTCTGATCGCCTATCCCGACGTCAAGCGCATGCTGCTCACCATGCGCGCGCTCACGGGTGCCGCTCGCGCCATCTGTTATTCGACCGCGATGGCGCTCGATCGTTCCGAGCGATCGAGCGACGAGGCCGCGCGAAAAGCCGCCCATGACCGCCTGTCGTTGCTCACGCCGGTCGCCAAGGCGTTCTCGACCGATATCGCCAACGAGGTCACCTCGCTCAGCATCCAGGTGCACGGCGGCATGGGTTTTATCGAGGAGACCGGCGCGGCGCAGCTGTTTCGCGATGCGCGGATCGCCGCCATCTATGAAGGCACCAACGGCATCCAGGCGATCGATCTTGTGACGCGCAAGCTGCCGCTCAGCGGCGGCGATGCCGTCGCGGCGCATCTCAAGGAGCTGCGCGGCATCGTCGATGCCGTGAGCGCCAGCAACGACCCGGCATTCGGCTGGACGTCGACGCGGCTCAGCGAGGCGCTCGACAGTCTCACCCGCGCGACGCAATGGTTCCAAGGCCAAAACGGCAAGGATGGCGATGCGGCGCTGGCCGGCGCCAGCCCCTATCTGCGGCTGTTCGGCATCACCACCGGCGGCTGTTACCTGGCGCAGCAAGCGCTTGCCGCCATTCGACTCGGCGAAGCGGCGCAGTCCCGCCTGGCGCTGGCGCGGTTTTTTGCCGAGAATTTTGCCGTTCAGGCCGGCGGGCTCGAACGCACCGTGGTCGAAGGCGCGCCCGGCCTGCTCGGTGCCGATGCGGCGCTGGCGTAAGCGCGCCAAAAGATGATGGGTTTCGCTCGCGCTCAACCCATCCTACATTTGTCCGATGTCCACACTCCTGATCAGCCACCCCGCTTGCCTTGAACATTTGACTCCGGCCGGCCACCCCGAGCGGCCCGACCGCCTGCGCGCCATCGAGCAGGCGCTGGAAGCGGAAAAATTCCAGCAGCTCGCCCGCGAGCAGGCGCCGATGGCGGCCATCGAGACCATCGCGCTGTGCCATCCGATGGACTACATCGTCGAGCTGCGCGAAGCCTCGCCCAAAGAGGGCATGGTGCAGCTCGACGCCGATACCTCGATGTCGCCGGGCACGTTCGAAGCGGCGTTGCGCGCGGTCGGCGGCGCCGTCCTCGCGGTCGATGAGGTACTGGCGAAGAAGACGACAAACGCCTTTGTCGCCACGCGGCCGCCCGGCCACCACGCCGAGACCGCACGCCCGATGGGTTTTTGCCTGTTCGACAACGCCGCCATCGCGGCGCGCTACGCGCAAAAGCAGCACGGCATCGCGCGTGCCGCGGTCGTCGATTTCGACGTGCATCATGGCAACGGCTCGCAGGAGATTTTCTGGGCTGACAAATCCGTGATGTATTGCTCGACCCACCAGATGCCGCTGTTTCCCGGCTCTGGCGCGGTCATCGAGTCCGGCACGCACAACACCGTGGTCAACGCGCCGCTGCACCCCGGCGATGGCGGCGAGGCGTTCCGCGCCGCTTTCGAAGATAGAATCCTGCCGCGGCTGCGCGAGTTCCGGCCAGAGCTCGTCATCATCTCCGCCGGCTTCGACGCCCACATGCGCGATCCGCTCGCCAGCATCAATCTCACCGAGGACGATTTCGTGTGGGTGACGCAAAAGCTCATGGACGTCGCCGATCATTGCGCCGAGGGCCGCGTCGTGTCGCTGCTCGAGGGCGGCTATGATCTCCGCGCTCTGGGCAATTCGGTCGCCGCCCACGTCACGACGCTGATGCGGGGGTAGCGACGCCGCTGCCGCAAACACGCTAGTATCGAGACGTTGCGAGTCGGAGAGCCGGGAATGGCGCAGAAAGCCAACAGCGATATTGCACAATTGCCGTTCGAGCGCGCGATCGAGGAATTGGAATCGATCGTCAAGCGGCTCGAAGAAGGCAAGGTGCCGCTCGAGGAATCGGTCGCCATCTACGAGCGCGGCGAGGCGCTCAAACGCCGTTGCGAGGATTTGCTGCGCCAGGCCGAGGCACGCGTCGAGAAGATCACGCTCGATGCGCAAGGCAAGCCGACCGGGACAGAGCCGCTCGACGTCGAATAATTTTTGGGGCCGGCGCGCCCTCATCTTCGGAAATCCCCATCTTTCGCGAAAAGCTGCCTGGAAATCGCTTGACAATCCAGAACAAATAGTGAACATTAGACGGTTCGAACAAGGGCTGAAGACCATGGATTCGGACAAGAAAAGCGCATGGCTGCGCAAGCTGGATGAGGAATGCCCCTATCAGGTGGTGCTGCCGCGGCGGCAGCTCGCCGATGACAGCGAGATTTTGGATTTCCTCATCCAATACGTCGAGAAATTCGACATGTATGTCGAGGACGATTACGCCGCCTTCGTGCGCTACTGCTTCGCCGACCCGCTGGACGCGGAAATTTTTCGCTCGCGATTCGAGCCGAAGGCGGAGCGCTTCAGGCTTGCGGGGTGAGCGTTATTTATCCGGCAGCTTCTGCCGCACCTTGCCGATGTCGGCCCAGGGATCGTTGCGGAATTGCTTCTTCAAATTGAGCACGGTGAAATCGGCGGCGCTCGTGGTGCGGCCGAGTCCTTCCCACGATAGCGGCGCCGAGACTGCGGCGCCGGGGCGGGCGCGGGTCGAATAGGGCGCGACCGAGGTCGCCTCGCGCGTGTTGCGCAAATAATCGATGAAAATTTTGCCTTTGCGCAGCGCTTTGGTCATTTTGCCGACGTAACGCTGCGGACTGTCCGCGGCCATGCCGAGCGCGATTTTTTGGCTGAAATTCTTCGTCGTGTCCCAATCGGCGCCGGCGATCGGCAGCACCACGTGGATACCCTTGCCGCCTGATAGCTTGGCGAAGCTTTCGAGCTTCATCGCTTCGAGCCGCTCGCGCACCTCGCGCGCGGCGGCGACGATCTCCTTCCAGCTCACGCCGTCGCCCGGATCGAGATCGAACACGATGCGGTCGCAAAACTCGAGTTTTTGCAGCCGCGAGCCGCGGGTGTGGATTTCCAACGTGCCGGACTGCACCAGCGTCACCACGTCGTCGAGCTTTTCCACCGCGATGACGTCGTGCTCCTTGGCGTCGACGGAGTGCCGCAGGGCTGAATCCTTCACATTGTCCGCGATATGTTTTTGGAAAAAACATTGGCCCTTGGTGCCGCCCGGACACCGCACCAAAGCCAGCGGCCGGTCGACCACGTGCGGCGCCATCCAGTCCCAGACGCTGACGTAATATTCGGCCAAATCTTCCTTGGTGACACCGACATCGACCCAATAGACGCGGTCGGGATGGGTCAGGTGAACGTTGCCGACATCGGCCGCGCTGCGCGCGCTTGCCTTGGCCCGCGCTGCCGCAGGCTTCGCGGGCTGTGGCTTTACCGGCGCCTTGTTGCGTGACTTCGCCATCGTCCTTGCCGACTTCCGCACCGCCTGCCGCTGCGTCATTGTTGCCGGAGCGGCCGGAACTTCGCGCACCACTTCGCGCGCCGGCTTGTCCTCGCGCAAACCCTTGAATGACGCCTGGCGCAGCACATTACCATGAGTGACGCCGCGGTACTCCGCCTCGATCACGACCTGCGGCTTCACCCAGATGACGTCCTTGCGGCGCTCGTCCTCCGGCAGCGTGAGCGGCGGCTTGTCGATCTTCAAGGACTTCAGCCGCTGCCACAGCTCGCGCGCGGTCTTCCGGGTATAGCCGGTGCCGACCCGTCCGGCGTAGCGCAGTTCGCCGTTGTCGTGCACCGCGACCGTAAGCGCGCCCACCGCATGCGGATCGGCTGACGCGGGGCTCTAGCCGGCGACAACGAATTCCTGGGCGTTGTGGCACTTGCTCTTGATGAAATTCTCCGACCGGCCGGAGCGATAAGGCGCATCTTTGCGCTTCGATACGATGCCTTCGAGATCCAGGCCGCAGGCGTGCTTGAGGATTACCGGGCCGTCTTCGACAAAATGCTCGGCATAGCGGATGCGGCCAGTTTTGCCCGTCCCCTTGAGCAGCCGCTCCAGCGCCGCCTTGCGCGCCACCAGCGGCTCGCCGGTCAAGTCGCGTCCGTCGAGATACAGAAGGTCGAATACGTAGTAGACAAAACGATCGCCGCGGCCATCCTTCAAATCGGTTTGCAAGAGCGAGAAGCTCGAAACGCCTTTGTGGTCTTCGACGACCAGTTCGCCGTCGAGCAGCGCGGTTTCGGCAGGCAGTGCGGCGACCGCCGCCGCAATCGGCTTGAAGCGGTGCGTCCAATCCAGGCTTTTGCGCGTCAGCAAGCGCACCTTGCCGCGATCGAGCCGCGCCTGGATGCGATAGCCGTCGTATTTGATCTCGTGCAGCCATTCGCCGCCGCGCGGCGCGGCGCTGTGGAGGGTGGCAAGGCTGGGCGGGACGAAGCTAGGCAGGCGGTCGTGCGCGGCCCGTGAGCTCTTTTTCTGCGCGCCGGTTCTGGCCGCGGCTTTGGCGCGCGCCCGCGGTTTTGCCGCAGGCTTGCTGAGCGGCAACTTCTGCTTTGCCGGCGGCTTGGCGTCGCGATTGCTGTGCCAGACCCGCTTCTTGCCTTTGCCCTCGGCAATCTCGTCCATCGAGCGGCCGGTCGCGACCGACAGCGGTTCTTCTTCGAGAATATCCTTGCCACGCGGTCCGCGCGCCGCCTCGTCCTTGCTTTTGATGAGCAGCCAGTTATCGCGGCGCTCCTTCGGCCGCGCGCGCAGCCGCACCAGATGCCAGCGGCCGTGCAATTTCTCGCCGTCGAGATCGAACGTCAGATGCCCCTTGGCGAGCCCCTGGTGCGGGTCGCCCTCCGGAGCCCAATGACCGCGATCCCAGATCATCACGGTGCCGCCGCCATATTCGCCTTGCGGGATGGTGCCCTCGAAGCTGTTGTACTCGACCGGATGGTCCTCGACGTGGACGGCGAGACGCTTTTCGCCGGGATCGAGGCTCGGCCCGCGCGTGACGGCCCAGCTTTTCATGACGCCGTCGAGCTCGAGCCGCAGGTCGTAATGCAGCTGCCGCGCGGCGTGTTTTTGAATCACATAACGGTTGCCGCCGCGTTTGTCCTGGCGGCCGCGCGGCTCCGGCGTGACGCCGAACTTTCGCTTCTTGCGGTAGACCTCGAGAGCCACGTTCAGCTGGCGCGTTTGAGGCGCTTGGTTTTGACGGCGCCGCGCTTGCGTGACGCCGTGCTGGAGCGTGCGGCGCGTTGCTTGCCGCGGTGCGCCGGTGCCTCGCCGCCGCTACGCTCGGAGCGCACCGAACGGCGCAGCGCATCCATCAGATTGATGACATTGCTCGGCCGCTCCGGAGCGGCCGGCGCCGGCTTGCCGGCCTGCTTGGCCTTGATCAGCGCCTTCAGTGCATCCTCGTAGCGGTCGGAGAACTTCGACGGGTCGAAATGACCGCGCTTGGTCTTGAGAATGTGCTCGGCCAGTTCGAGCATGTCCTTCGGCACCTTCACGGTCTCGATGTCGGAGAAATACTCCTTGGCGTCGCGGATTTCGTCTTGATAGCGCAGCGCCGTCGCCTTGATGCCCTTGTCCAGCGGCTCGAGCATCAGCACGTGCTCGTGGTTGTGCAGCACCACGCGGGCGAGCCCAACCAGCGCGGTGGCCCGCATGGCGTCCCGGATCACCGCGAAGGCTTCGACCCCGACCTCGTCGTCGGGGAAAAGGTAATAGGGCGTGTCGAGGTAGATTTCGTCGATTTCCTTGCGTGGCACGAAGGACTCGATCGCGATGGTATGGGTGCTTTCCAGCGCCACCTCGTCGAGTTCCTCGGGTTCCAGCAGCACATAGGAGCCGTCGGCCGCCTTAAAGCCCTTTATCCGGTCTTCTTCGGGAACATCTTCCCCGGTTTCGGCGTCAATCTGCCGGAATCGTACACGATTGCCGGTCTCGCGATTGATGATGTTGAAGCGGACCCGTTCCCTGGACGAAGTGGCCTGAACCAGGCCGATACTGCAGGAGACCAAGGAAAGCTTGAGGAAACCCTTCCAATTCGCCCTCGGTGCCATGGCAAAACTCCCAACGCTACCCAACATATAAGGGACTATAATGCCTGGGAGTTCCGCGGCCGGGAACCGGTTAAATTGCCCTTCCCAGCCGCAATGGTGTAAAGACGGGCAATCATCGTGCGTGAGGATGGGCGCGCACTAGACCCCAATAAACGCCGTTAGGCGATAAGCCGTTTGTCGGTAGTCGTTTTCGGACCCTTAAGGAGCATAGCGTGACTGTTGCCTCCAAGACCCCTTTGCTCGACCAGATCAAGACCCCGCACGACCTCAGGCAACTCGAGCCGGGCCAGCTTCGCCAGGTGGCGGACGAGTTGCGCCAGGAGACCATCGACGCCGTCGCCGTGACCGGCGGCCATCTCGGCGCCGGCCTCGGCGTCATCGAGCTGACGGTGGCGCTGCACTACGTCTTCGATACGCCCCAGGACCGCCTGATTTGGGACGTCGGCCACCAGGCCTATCCGCACAAGATTCTGACCAATCGCCGCGACCGCATCCGCACGTTGCGGACGGGCGGCGGATTGTCCGGGTTCACCAAGCGCGCCGAGAGCGAATACGATCCGTTCGGCGCCGCGCACTCCTCGACCTCGATTTCCGCAGGCCTCGGCATGGCCGTCGCCCGCGATCTGCAGGGCAAGCAGAATAATGTCGTCGCGGTCATCGGCGACGGCGCCATGTCGGCCGGCATGGCCTATGAGGCCATGAACAATGCCGGCGCGATGGATTCGCGGCTGATCGTCGTGCTCAACGACAACGACATGTCGATTGCGCCGCCGGTCGGTGCGCTGTCGGCCTATCTCGCCCGCCGTGTATCTGGGAAGGCCTATCATCGGGTGCGTAAGATCATCCGCCAGGTCGCCAAGCGCATGCCGACGAAGATGCTCGAGCAGCGCGCGCTGGCGATGGAGGAATACGCGCGCGGCCTCGTCACCGGCGGCACGCTGTTCGACGAGCTCGGCTTCTTCTATGTCGGGCCGATCG
>Ga0210398_10006694_pt1 | contig 10552 bp, 11 predicted proteins | sample IncBWC4OmetaG_FD_161047 | JGI IMG/M metagenome (GOLD analysis project Ga0210398, IMG submission 161047) | Forest soil microbial communities from Barre Woods Harvard Forest LTER site, Petersham, Massachusetts, United States - Inc-BW-C-4-O | ecosystem: Environmental > Terrestrial > Soil >... | reverse complement strand
ACGTCATGCGCTGAGGTTCTGTCGGGAGCCGGGCATGACCTCTCTGCTCCAGCCGAACACGGCATTGTATAAGTATTTTCACGGCTTTACCGAGTGGGGCACGGTGTTGAAGGAGGAGGTCGTCGAGACGGTCCGACTCGACGATGTCGCGGAGATCCACAACTTGGATTATCTGAAGATCGATATTCAAGGTGCCGAGCTGATGGTGTTCAAGAATGCGAAACGGCGGCTGTCGGAATGCACTGTTATCCAGACAGAGGTCGAATTCATACCTTTGTATATAGATCAGCCGTTATTTTCCGATGTGGAAAGATTCCTGCGTTCGCGCGGTTTCATTTTTCACCGATTTTGGCCGGCCGCGCGCTCTCGGACGATCCGGCCGATGCTGGTAAACAACGACATTTACAGGGGCCTCAGTCAGATCGTCGATGCCGATGCGGTGTTTATCCGTGATTTCACGCGACTCGATCGCTTGAGCGAGCACGGTTTGCTGTGCATGGCCTTAATCCTGCACGACATCTACAAGTCTTTCGACGTGGTATTGCGGCTGCTGATGGAGCTTGACCGACGGCGCGGCAGCGGCTTCGTGTCCCGGTACGCCGGAGGTTTGCTGCGGGGAATGAGCGCGTAAGGTCGCTTCGCTAGCCACGTCCGGGCAGAGATGCGGCGACGGCTGGGCGCTGGCGGTGGAAATCGGTCGCCTGCTCAAAGGCATGGCCGACGCGCATCACGCCCTGCTCGTCGAACGGCTTGCCGACAATCTGAAAGGCGAGCGGCAACCCGTCCTCGAAGCCGATCGGCACCGACAGCGCGGGCGAGCCGGTCAAATTATAGGGGCCGGTATAGGAGGCGCGCTCGAACGTCGAATAGGTCGGGATCGCGTCGATCCGCGGCGCCGGGCCGGTCGAGTTGGCCGAGACGACGGCGTCGCAACCCTCGATCGCACGGGCGAATTCGACCGCCAGCTCGCGCCGTTGCCGCATCGCCTCGACATAATCGGCCGCTGTCAAGAACGCGCCGAGTGCCAACCGCGCGAACATGTGGTGGCCGAAATCCTGCGGCCGCTCGCGAAAGTCCTTTTCATGCAATGCATAGGCCTCGGCCAGCATGATCAGTCGGTTGGCGTCGAGGTAATCGACCAACGGCGACAGCTTGATGTCGACAAGGCGCGCGCCGAGGCTCTCCAGCGTCCGGCAGGCGGCGTCGAACGCGGCGGTATAAGCCACGCTTGGCGCGCTGTCGGCACCGAAATCGGCGACCGCGTCACGCTCGTGGAACTGGCGGATGACGCCGACCGTCAGCCCGTCGAGCCGCGTCGCCAGCGCCGCGCGGTAATCCGGCACCGGCACATCGGCGGAGGCTGGGTCCTGCGGATCGTAGCCCGCGAGCGCCTGCATCATGATCGCGCAATCCTCGACCGTGCGAGTCAGCGGGCCGCAATGGTCGAGCGTGTACGACAGCGGAAAGACGCCGCGGCGGCTGACCCGGCCATAGGTCGGCTTCAGCCCGACGATCCCGCAATACGCGGCCGGCCCGCGGATCGAGCCGCCGGTGTCCGAACCCATCGCGCCGGCGCAGAGACCCGCCGCGACTGCGACCGCCGAGCCGCTCGACGACCCAGCCGGGTAGTGCGCGGTGTTCCACGGGTTGCGCGCGGGCGCGAAGGGCAGCGTGAAATCAGGGCCGCCGATGGCGAATTCGTGGGTCTCGTTCTTGCCGAGCAGGATCGCACCGGCATTGCGCAGCCGCACCCAGGTCTCGGCGTCCTCGTCCGGAATGTGGTCGAGGTAGCGCCGCGAACCGGCCGTGGTGCGGATGCCGCGCGTCTTGTAGATGTCCTTGAGGCCGATCGGAATGCCGTGCAAGACGCCGCGCGCGGGCGTCTGCGCAGATTTGAGCGCCTGGTCGCGCAGCACCAGCACATAGCTGTGCAATTCGCCGTCGAGTGCCGCGATGCGGTCGAGATACGCCTCGGTCAATGCGACCGGCGACAGGCTGCCGGCGGCGATTGCGCGGATCGACTCGGCGATCGTCAACTGGGTCGGGTCCATCACCGCACCTCCGCCCGCGGATGGACGAAGATGTGCGCCGGCTCGGCCGCCCGGTCGCGCGGTCGCCGCACGATCCGCTGCATGCGCTGCACGAAACGGTACCCCTGGCGCAGTTCGTCGAACTGCTCCGCGGTCAATTTCAACCCCGCCTCTTCAACAAGTGCGCTAAAGCGCTCACGCGAAATCAACTCGTCAGTCATTGTCTTTACCTTTCGGGCGTTGCCCCTCACCCCGGCCCTCTCCCCGCAAGCGGGGCGAGGGAGAGATCGGCGTAGCGGGTGAGGGCGCCAGCATGGGCTACTCCGCCGCCTCGGCGACTGGAGCGGCGCGGAAATTCTTTGGCAGGCCGGCCTTGGCGATGGCGCCGTATTGGACCACGTCGGGCAATGCGCCGTGCACGAGCTTACGCACCTCAACCAGCCGGTCGAGATCGACGCCGGTGGCGAACCCCATCGCCTCGAGCATGAACACCAGGTCTTCGATGACGATGTTGCCGGTGGCGCCCGGCGCGTAAGGGCAGCCGCCCAAACCGCCGAGCGAGGCGTCGAACGACCGCGCGCCGGCGTTCAGTGCCGCCAATACGTTGGCGAGGCCGAGCCCTCGGGTGTCGTGAAAATGGCCGCCGACCGGCAAGGGTGCGACATCGGCCATGACCCGGCGAAAGACGCGCTCGACTGCCGCGGGCTGACCGTAGCCGACGGTGTCGGCGAGCATGATCGCGTCGGCCCCGGCCTCGGCAACCTCGACCGCGATTTGGCGCACCCGCTCCTCGCCCACGGCACCCTCGATCGTGCAGCCAAAGGCGGTGGCAAGACCGCAGGTCAGGCGCGGGCGCTTGCCCTCGGGGGCGGTGTGGCACAATGCCACGACGCGGCGGAAATCCTCAACCGACTCGGCGGTCGAGCGGCGGACATTGGCGCGGTTGTGGCCCTCGCTGACCGACAGCACGAAATTCATCTCGTGCACGCCGAGCGCCAAGCCGCGTTCGGCGCCCTTGAGGTTCGGGATCAACGCCGACACCGTCAGCCCCGGCAAACTCAGCGCATGGCGCACGACCGCCTCGGCGTCGGCGAGCTGAGGCAACAGCTTTGGCGGGACAAACGAGCTGACTTCGATCTCGCGCACCCCGGCGGCATGCTCGGCGTCGAGCCAGGCGATCTTTTGCTCGGTCGGCATGATTTCGGCGAGGCTCTGCAGCCCGTCGCGCATGCCGACTTCGCGGACAAAGGCGGGTTGGCGCATTCTCTCCTCCCGATGATGCTGCGAAAAAGCTAGCCCTGCCGCCCCGCCAGGGCAACGTTCTCGGAAAGGTGCTTCTTTCCGATCCGAGGACCTCAGCCGCCGAACTGCAAGATGTTGGCCGGTTCCTCGGCCCAGTGGCGCTGGCGGTAGAGCCTCCCCGTCATCGCCTCGACATAGGGGGCGGCGGCGCACACAAACGCGAATTGCCGGTCGGTCAGGGTGAGGCCGGCGGTGCGGCAGGCGCTCGCGGCGCGGTCGCGGGTTGCGGCGTCGATATCGGCGGGCGGCGGATCAGGGATCGGCGGCAATTCGGTCGAGAAGCTCGCAGTCGGATCGAGGCTTGGCCGCCGTGCCCGCCACTCGGTTGCCTGCTCATAGGCGTGCGCCACTCGCAATACCGTCGTCTCGGCGAAGGGCCGGCCGACGACCTGCATCGACAACGGCAGGCCGCTGCGGCTGAAGCCAATGCATTGCGCCAAGGCAGGTCCGCCGGTCACGTTGAACGGCGTCGTCAATGACGGCCGCCTCCAGAATTCGATCGTCCGCCACGCATCGAGCCGTGGCGCCGGGCCGCCCGCGGTCGCGGTCACCAGCACGTCGTAATCGGCGTAGACCGGCGCCATTTCGGCCAATATGCGCCGGCGCTCGCGCTGCGCCTGCACGTAGTCACGGGCGCTTATCAGCACCGCCGGCAACACGCGGCCAAGAAAATCCTCGCCGAAATCGCCGGGCCGGGTGCGCACGGCCTCGTCGTGCACCGCCAAGAGTTCGCTTTCGGCGATCGTGACCTTGACGTCGTAATAATCCTGCGCCGGGCGGAGCCGAACCTCCTCTAGGGTCGCGCCGAGCGATCGCAACACCCGAAGCGCCTCCTCCAGCGCCGCGGCGACTTCCGCCGTCACCGGGCAATCGTCCTCGTGCAGATGGCGCACGACGCCGATCCGCAGGCCCCTGATATCGCCAGTCAGCGCCGCGCGGCAATCCGGCACCGGATGCGACGCACTCGCCGGATCCTTCGGGTCACGGCCGGCGATCGCCTGCAGCAGGATGGCGCAATCCTCGACCGTCCAGGTCATCGGCCCGGCATGGTCGAAGCTGAACGAGTTGGTGTAGACGCCGCAGCGGCTGACGAGGCCATAAGTCGGCTTCAGCCCGACAATGCCGCACAATGCCGCCGGCCCGCGGATCGACCCGCCGGTGTCGGAGCCGAGGGCGGCGGGCACAAACCCGGCCGCGACCGCCGCCCCCGACCCGCTCGACGAGCCGCCGGTGAAATGGTCGCGGTTCCACGGGTTGCGCGCCGGCGGCCACGGCAGGTCGAACGACGGGCCGCCATGGGCGAATTCATGGGTCGCGAGCTTGCCCATCAGCACGGCGCCGGCTTTGTACAGCTTCGCGACCGTGGTCGCGTCGAAATCCGGGACCGTGTCGATGCAGGTGCGGGAATGCCCGGTGGTGCGGATGCCGGCGGTGGCGTAAATGTCCTTGAGCCCGAACGGGATGCCGTGCATTGCGCCGCGATAGCGGCCGGCCGCGATCTCGCGCTCGGCGGCGCGGGCCTGGTCGAGCGCGCGCTCCGGGGTGGGCAGCAAAAATGCGTCGAGCTGCGGGTCGAGCGCCTCGGCCCGGCGGATCAGCGCCGTCGTCAATTCGACCGGCGACAATTCCTTCTTCTCGATCCGCCGCGCCACCTCGGCAATGGTCATAAAGGCGAGGTCTGTCGACGGCGATGTCATGGCGTCGGGCACGAGTGCGTCTCCCAAAGAGCGGGTGGCGGATCAGGATACAAGCCTAGGCGGGCGGGGCGACCGATAGCCGGCCGACCACACCGTGGCGCTCGATCAGCCGGGCGACGAGACCGGACTTTTTCGCCTCCTCGACAAAATCGCGCAGAAAGGCAGCGCCGGCGGTGTTGGTGCGGGCGGTGCCGACCGCCTGCTGCACCGCGGTGAATTGCCCGTCGAGGATGCGCGAGCCCGGCCGCGCCTTCTGCACGTCGATCAGACCCGGCCGCAACCCGGCATAAGCGTCGAGCTTCTCGCCGTCGAACGCCTTGAGTGCCGTCTCGGCATTGTCGAACTGTAAGAGCTCGCCCTGTTTGTAGTTGTTTTCGAGCCACAAGCCGTAAGCGCTGCGCGCCGTAACGGCGACCCGCCTCCCGGGCCTGTCGACATCGGTTATGGTGTGCAGCGGCGAGCCCGCCGGCACCAGGTAGGTCGCCTCGATCTCGACATAGGCGGCGGTGAAGTCGATTTTTGCGGCGCGCTGCGGCTCGGCGCCGACCAGCCCGATATCCCAAATCCCGGTCCCGGCGGCATCCGCCAACTCGCCCGGCCGCGCATAGGGTACATAGGCGACCGGCACGCCCAGCCGCTGGGCGATCTCGCGCGCCATGTCGGGGGCGACGCCAACCGGATCGCCGGACGGGGTCTTGCCGGTGACCAGCAGGAAATTGCCCATGTTGATCGCCGCGCGCAAAACGCCGGTCGGGGCGAGTTCGGTGACTGCTTGCTCAGGCATCGGGGGTGTCCTGAAGTTGTGAGGCCAATCGGGCCATCCTGAAGGATCGGGGCCGCCTCGGCACGTAAAAATTCCGCTGCAAGCCGATTGCTCTCTCTATCGCGGTATACTCGATGACGTTGCCGTTGACGGCACGCAAGGACGCGGCCGACCAGCCTTGCCGGCGCTCATTGGAACCCGTGATGACCTTCACCGGGGAAGGCTTGGCCCTCGGTGGCGCCATCCTCGCCCCGTTGCACCACGACCGGACGGGGTGCCGGAGATTTGTGCCGAGGGGCAGATCCTGGAGGGCCTGGGCCCGCGATAGTTGAGCCGGCTGCGACGCGCAGATGGGTCGTTGGGTGACCCGGCGTTGGCCCGATCCAGACCGTTTATCATTGGGCAATCCTGGTCACTTCCCCAATATCGGGAACGAAGCCTTCCGTCGCCGCGACCCCCGCACGAGCCCTGCCCGTAACGGATAATCCGCAGCCCGCTATTGCGCTGGGACCAGTTCCGGCGTCCTGGCGTTGGCGAAGGCCGGCATGACCTCCTTGCCAAAGCGTTCGAGCTGTTCCAGCGCCACCCTTTTCGGTACGCCGACGCTGAGGCTGACCGACACCCGGTCGAGCCCGGGGTAGCGCTTTTCGAGCGCTTTCAGATGCTCGACGATCTGTTCGGGCGACCCGCACAGCACGCCGCCGGCGGCGATCGCGTCCTCGATCCGCGGCAATTTGGCCGAGGGCGCGCGCTTCGGGTCGCGCATGATCTCAATCTGCTGGTCGCTCAATGCCCGTACCAGCCGCAATTCTCCAAACATCTTCATGTTTTCTTCGTAATACTTCCCGGCCTCGCGGATGCCCTGCTCGCGGCTGTCGGCGATGTAGAAATGGAAGCCAAAGCAGAGCCGTTCGCCGAGTTCGAGCTGCTTGCCGATGCGGGCATGCGCCGCTTGCCAGTCAAGCACGACCTTGTGCATTGCCCCGCCCTCGGCCGAGCCACCGCCGATCAGACCTTGGATCCCGTGCTTCGCCATAAAATCGAGCGCCCGCTCGCTGCCGCCCTGGATCGGCTGCCAGCATTCGACCGGCAGCCGCAACGGCCGCGGCACGACCGTCAGTTCTTCGAGCGTATAGCCGCGATAAGGCACCCGCGGCGGCAGAGTGTAGTGCTTGCTCTGGTGCGTGAAAGATTCGTTGTTGAACGCCTTGAAGATGATGTCGACTTGTTCTTCGAACAATTCGCGGTTGGCCGGCTGGTCGAGCAACGGCGAGCCAAAGGTCTCGACCTCGCGGGTGTGATAGCCGCGCCCGACGCCGAACGTAATGCGCCCGCCGCTCAAGATGTCGGCCGTCGCGTAGTCTTCAGCGAGCCGCAAGGGATGCCACATCGGCGTGATGTTGAAGCCGCAGCCGATCCGAAGCCGCTCCGTCACATGCGCCAAATGCAGCGCCGTCATCAGCACGTTCGGGATGCACTCGTAGCCTTCGTGCTGAAAGTGGTGCTCGGCCATCCAAAAGGTGTGGTAGCCGAGCCCGTCCATCAGCTGCGCCATCGCCTGCGCCTTGTCGAAGACGGTGGCGAGATGCTGGTTCGGAAAACGGCGGTCGTTCACCGGGATCCCGCCATAGCCGACATCGTCCATGTCGATATGGCCGGCAAACAGGCTGTCGAATTTTGTGATCATTTGAGGTCCTCCACGGTGACCGCCGGTCGATCGGGTGGGGATTGTACGCCGTGGGGCACGACTGGCAACCGGCATCGCCTATGTTGAGCTCGGGCTGAATCGCCCCGTCGGGCCTGGCTGATTGTCACCCGGTGCCGTCGCCGGTATCCTCGACCGCGCGTGACGTCTCGCGGGACAAGGCGGCGGTGATGCGATCTTGCTTTGTTTGGCTTTTGGCGATTGCCTGCGGCCTTGCCGCCGCCTCCCCTGCCGGCGCCCAGCAATCGGGCGGACGCATTACCGCCGATCAGAACGATATCGGCCGGGTCGAGACCCGCATCCAGAAATACGATCAGGCGCTGGGCGCCGTCAGCCAACTGAGCCGGCCGTCCGGCGCCGAAACCGAGTGCAACGGCGTTTGCTATTTCCCGAGCAGCAGCCAGCCGGTATCGTGGCGGTGCGCGCCCAAAGAGAGCTGCAATCTGAGCTGCGACGTGAACCCGCCGGTCGGCGGCTGCCGCTGAGTTATCGCCGGCCTCGCCCGGGCGCGACGCGCCCGGGCTTGTTTCGGCAAAAACCCGCGCCTATGGTCCCGGCGCGCATTGCAGGCTCATCGAGGCGATCCCCGCGGCCACGTTGAGGCCGGTCGTGCCCTCGATGCTGACCGGCTGCAGCGAGATCGCGTTGCCGCTGCCACCGATCAGAACATTTGCCCCAGCCCCGACCCCGACGGTTGCCTGCGCGGTGGCGCCGCCAAAATTGCCGGCGAGCGCACATGGAGCCGGACCCGCGGTCGGCGCCAGCACCGACCATACCAGCACCCCGCCGTGGATATAGCCGATGTCGACGCCGAACCGGTTGATCGTGCCGACATATCGCTCGTAATGGCCGCCGGCCCCGGAAAAGGTGCAGTTCATCGATCGCGACGAGCCAAAGATGAACCCGAAACCGCTGGAGACGTTGCAGCTGAGCACGCCGACCCTGACGCCTTGGGCGTGGGACGGCGTCGCCGCAACCATGACCCCAAGCAAAAGGGTCAACGCGCTGACCGCAACCGCTAGTCTTTTGTGCATTCGATAGTGCTCCTGTTTGATGAACCCGGCCTGACCTTGGGCGCGCAGCCTCAACACCAAAGATATAGATTGGTTCCGCTATCTTGCGTTGTGATTTCATCCGATCTCGGCGGAACTGCCGTGTGGCTCGACCTATTTTCGGACTTTGGCTCGAGGCGGGATGCAGCGGTCCGTGAACCTTCGGCGGCGCGGACGTTTGGCACGCCGATCATGAATCCCCCGGTCGCGACGCCGGCGGTTTCGCCACGCGGACACAAAATCCAGGGCGGCATGCGAGGCGCCCAATTCGCTGCCGCCGCGCCCGAATTCGCCCGTGATGCGCAACCCGCTCTGCTGCGGCCAGACTCGCCGATCAAGGCAAATTAAGCACTCGCGTCCGCGGCGATTTTTTGGAACAATCAGGCTCCGCGGTCTCGACCGGGCCGCGAATCGACTCGACAGGATACCGACTTGATCAGAGACAGGAATTTCCGTCAGCCGCGCCGCCGCGACTTTGACGATGATGGGTACGATCCGCATTTGCGTGAATTCGGCGGCGCGCCGCGCTTTAGCCCGCCGCCGCGGTTCGACGCGCCCTCCGGCCCGCCAGTCCGTGCCGTTGTCAAATGGTTCAAACCCGAAAGGGGATTCGGGTTTGTCGAACTGGCCGACGGCACGGGCGACGCGTTTCTGCACGCGAGCGTCCTCGAGCGCAACGGCATTGCCGCGGTGCAGCCGGGCGAAACCCTCGAAATCCGGGTGGCGCCCGGCCAGAAGGGGCCGCAAGTCACCGAGATTCTCAGCGTCGACAGCAGCACGGCGACACCGCCATCGGCTCGGCGCGCGGCGTTTCCCGGCGCCGGCGCGCGGCCGTCCTACGAGGCGGCCTCGGTCGAGGAAACCGGCACGGTGAAGTGGTTCAACGCCCAGAAGGGCTTTGGCTTCATCGTCCGCGAAGGCGGCGGCAAGGACGCCTTTGTTCATGCCTCGGTGCTCGAGCGCTCGGGCATCCAGACCCTGAACGAAGGCCAGCGCGTGCTGATCGACATTGCCGAAGGCCGCAAGGGGCCCGAGGCCGTCAGGGTGCGCCTCGCCTGAGAACTTACCGGGCGGCGCCGCCCGCGAGGGGAGAAGGATGGATTACGGCGCGGCGATGTTCTTTACCGACTACTCGATGAGCCCAGCCGATCTCGGCCGGCAGTTGGAGGCGCGCGGTTTCGAATCGCTCTGGGCGCCCGAGCATTCGCACATCCCGAGTTCGCGCACGACCCCGTTCCCGCAAGGCGGCGCGCTGCCGCAAAAATACTACGACGCGATGGACCCGTTCGTCACCTTGACCGCGGCGGCAATGGCGACGACGCGGCTGAGGATCGGCACCGGCGTCTGTCTCGTCGCCCAGCGCGACCCGATCCAGACCGCCAAGCTCGTCGCGTCGATCGACCAGGTCTCGGGCGGGCGCTTTCTGTTCGGCGTCGGCGGCGGCTGGAACGCCGAGGAAATGGCCGATCACGGCACCCTCTTCAAAACCCGCTTCAAGCTGATGCGCGAGCGGATCGCGGCGATGAAGGCGATCTGGACCGAAGACGAGGCCGAGTACCACGGCGAGCTCGTCGATTTCCCGAAAATGAAGACCTGGCCGAAACCGCTGCAAGAGCCGCATCCGCCGGTCATCGTCGGCGGCGCTTTCCCCTATGCGGCGCGGCGCGCGCTCGCCTATGGCGACGGCTGGGTCCCGCATGCCGGCCGGCCGCAATATTCCGACGTGACCGATTTTCTGCCGCGGTTCCGCCAGATGGCGTCCGAAGCCGGGCGCAGTCTCGATGAGGTCCCGGTGACGGTGTTCGGCGTCCCCGAAGATCAGGACCGGCTGAAGCTCTACCGTGACCGCGGCATTGCCCGCGCCGTGGTCAGCCTCCCCTCGGCCAAAGCCGACGAAATTCTTCCGATCCTCGACCGCTGGGCCGAACTGATCCGCCGCGTCGCATAGCGGTTCGTGCCAAAATTCCTGCTGTGTGACCCGGAGCGGCAGAGCCGATCCTTGG
>Ga0210398_10006693_pt1 | contig 10554 bp, 9 predicted proteins | sample IncBWC4OmetaG_FD_161047 | JGI IMG/M metagenome (GOLD analysis project Ga0210398, IMG submission 161047) | Forest soil microbial communities from Barre Woods Harvard Forest LTER site, Petersham, Massachusetts, United States - Inc-BW-C-4-O | ecosystem: Environmental > Terrestrial > Soil >... | reverse complement strand
CATCGGCCGGCCGTTTCTGCCGCGCGCGGTGCTGCACCTGCCCAACGGGCAGCGCTTCACCATCATCGCGAGCGGGGTCGATGATGCGCATCCTTACATCGGTAGCGTCACGCTGAACGGCCAGCCCCTGCGGCGCGTGTTCCTGCGTCACGCCGAGATCATGGCCGGCGGCGAGCTGCGTTTCGTCATGCAGAGCCGGCCGAACCGCGCCTGGCCGGGGAGTGAGGCGCAAGCGCCGTACTCGCTGTCGGCGTCTCAGCCGATACGGCCGTAACGCTCGCCTGCCGGTCCGACCCAGCGCGCCGTGAGCGCGGCGACGTGCGCGGGAAACTCCGCCAGCAGCCGCTCGGCGCTCTGCTGCACGCGCGGCAGCAGGTCGGCGTCGCGCAGCAGATCGGCGACCCGCAGCTGTGCGAGCCCGGTCTGGCGCGTGCCGAGCAACTCCCCCGGGCCGCGCAGCTCCAGGTCGCGGCGCGCGATCTCGAAGCCGTCGGCGCTCTCGCGGATGACCTTAAGGCGGGCGCGCGCGAGCGGCGAGAGCGGCGCGCGGTACAACAGCACGCAGCTGCTCGCGGCGCTGCCGCGGCCGACGCGGCCACGCAGCTGGTGCAGCTGCGCAAGTCCCATGCGCTCGGCATTCTCGATCACCATGAGGGTCGCGTTGGGCACGTCCACCCCCACCTCGATGACGGTGGTCGCGACCAGCAGCTGGATCTTGCCCGCCTTGAACGCCGCCATGGCCTGATCGCGCGCCGCGCCGGGCATGCGCCCGTGCAGCAGCGCGATCGACACGCCGGGGAGTGCGGCCTTGAGCTGCGCCGCGGTCTCCTCCGCCGCCTGCGCGCGCAGCTCGTCCGACTCATCGATCAGCGGACAGACCCAGTACACCTGCCGCCCCTCGCCACAGGCGCTGACGATGCGCGCCACGATCTCGGCGCGGCGCTGCTCCGGCACCACCACCGTCTGCACCGGCGTGCGCCCGGGGGGCAGCTCGTCGATCACCGAGATGTCGAGGTCGGCGTAGGCGGTCATGGCGAGCGTGCGCGGGATCGGGGTCGCGGTCATGATCAGCTGGTGCGGCAGGGTGCCGGCGTTCTGTCCCTTCTCCGAAAGCCTCAGCCGCTGCTGCACGCCGAAGCGGTGCTGTTCATCCACGATGACCAGCGCCAGATTGGCGAACTGCATGCCCTCCTGGAACAGCGCGTGGGTGCCGACCACCAGGCGCACCTCACCTGCGGCGATGGTCTCGAGCGCGCTGCGCCGGGTGCGCGCCGGCTGCGAACCGGACAGCAGTGCGACGCTCTCGCCGAGCGGGGCGAACCAGTCGCGCAGATTGCGCCAGTGCTGCTCGGCGAGCAGCTCGGTCGGTGCCATGAGGGCGGCCTGCGCGCCGCTGCCGAGTGCGCGCGCGGCGGCCGCGGCTGCGACCACCGTCTTGCCGCAGCCGACATCGCCCTGCAGCAGGCGCACCATCGGCACCCGGCCCTTGAGGTCGCGCTCCACGTCGCCGAGCGCGCGCGCCTGTGCCGCCGTCAGCCGGAACGGCAGCCCGGCGAGCAGGCGCGCGCTCAGGTCGGCTGCATCGTTCAACGGCGCCGCCGGATCACTCTGCAGCGCGCGCTTGCGTACTTTGAGCGCCAGGTGGTGCGCGAGCAGCTCCTCGAACGCCAGCCGCCGCTGCGCCGGGTGGCGCCCGGCGGCCAGCTGCGCCAAGCGCGCCTCGCGCGGTGGGGTGTGCAGGTAGCTGAGCGCCTGCGCGAGCGGTGGCAGCTCAGCGGGCAGGCCGATCGACTCGGCCAGCCAGTCGGTGAGGCCCGAGCGCGGCAGCTCGTGCAGCGCTGCCCTGATCAGCGCGCGCAGCCGGCCCTGGGGTACGCCCTCGGTCAACGGATAGATCGGCGTCAGATGGTCTTCCAGCGTGGCAGGCTCAGCGCCCACGCGGCGGTATTCGGGATGCACCATCTCGAGCCCGAGCGGCCCGCGGCGCGCCTCACCGAAGCAGCGCAGGCGCGTGCCGCGCGCGAGATGGGCCTGCTGACTGGCGGAGAAATAGAAAAAGCGCAGCGTCAGCATCGCCGAGCCGTCGTAGATGCGCGTCAGCAGCTGGCGGCGGCCGCGGTAGGCCACCTCGGTGAGCTGGATCTCGCCCTCCACCGCCGCGCGCACGCCCGGCTGCAGGCGCCCGATCGGCGTCAGCTGCGTGCGGTCCTCATAGCGCAGCGGCAGCAGGAACAGCAGGTCCGAGACGCGCGTGACGCCGAGGCGGGCGAGACGCTCGGCGAGCGCCGCACCGACGCCGCGCAGGCTGGTCACGGCGCGTTCGCTGGCGCGTGCGCCGCCGGGTGGGGCAGCGGCGCGGGCTGCGCTCGTCAGCCCAGATACAGGACGCACTCGATCTCGACCTGCGCGCCGCGTGGCAGCGCCACGACGCCGACCGCGGCGCGCGCCGGGTAGGGCTTGCTGCAGTAGAGCGCCATGATCTCGTTCACCTTGGCGAAGTGCGCGAGGTCGGTGAGCCAGACGGTCATCTTCACCGTAGCGGCGAGCGAGCTGCCGGCCGCCTCGGCCACGGCTTTGAGGTTCTCGAACACGCGGCGGATCTGCGCCTCGATGTCCCCCGCCACCAGCTGCATGGTGGCCGGGTCGAGTGGCACCTGCCCGGAGAGATACACGGTGTCACCGGCGCGCACCGCCTGCGAGTAGGTACCGATGGCCGCGGGCGCACGCTCGGTGTGGATGATCTGTCGGGCCATTCGCTCACTCCTTCAACACTTGAGTCTAACCACTGTCTTCGCCATCGGCCTCGCCGTCCGGGTCGCCGTCGCGCGCATCCGCGGCGTCCCGCGCGTGCGCGGCCAGCGTGCGCGTGACACGCGCCACGTCGGGCATGCGGCGGATGACGCGCACGATCTTCGCCAGCTGGCGTCGGTCACGCACGCGCAGCTCGAAAGTGAGTACTGCGGTATCAGAGTCCTGCTCGTCGATGTAGACGTGGTCGATGTTGGTTTCGGTGCTGGCGATGGCTGCGGCCACCGCCGCCAGCACGCCGGTGCGGTTCACCACGTAGACGCGGATCTCGGAAGAGAACAGCCGGTCGGGCGCGGTCTGCCAGCTGACCGGCAGCCAGTTCTCCGGATGCTTGCGGTAATCCTCGACGTTGACGCAGTTCTCGCGGTGGATCACCACCCCGCGGCCGGCGGACAGGAAGGCGAAAATCGCGTCGTAGGGAATCGGGAAGCAGCAGCGCGCGTAGGTGACCAGCAGGCCCTCGGTGCCGGCGATCGCCAGCGGCGCCAGCGGGGCACCGCTGCCGCTCGGCGCCGACGGCAGCAGCCGTCGTGCCACCAGCGGTGCGAGGCGCTCGCCCAGGCCGAGCTTCTCGTACAGCTCATCCAGATCCTTCATGCCCAGCTCGCCGAGCGCGGCGCGGCGCTGCTCCTCGCTGATGTCCTCGAGCGCGAGTGAGAACTCGCCGAGCGCCTGCGCCAGGAGCTTGGCGCCCAGCGCGATCGCCTCGGTGCGCCGCAGGCCCTTGAGGTAATGGCGGATGGCGGTGCGCGCCTTGGCGGTCACCACGAAGTTGACCCAGGAGGGATTCGGGGTGGCACCCTTGGCGGTGATGATCTCGACCGTCTGGCCGTTACGCAGCACGGTACGCAGCGGCGTCAGGCGCCGGTCGACCTTGGCCGCGACGCAGCGGTTGCCGATGTCGGTGTGCACGGAATAGGCGAAATCGACCACGGTGGCTCCCGAGGGCAGGCGCAGGATCTGCCCCTTGGGCGTGAACACGTACACCTTGTCGGGGAACAGGTCGACCTTGACGCTCTCGAGGAACTCCTCCGAGCTGCCCGCCTCCTGCAGCGACACCAGGTTGGAGAGCCACTCGCGCGTGCGCTCCTGCTGACCGGAATCGCTGCCGCCGGTCTTGTACTTCCAGTGCGCGGCGATGCCGGTCTCGGCGACCCGGTGCATGTCGGTGGTGCGGATCTGCGCCTCGATCGGCACACCGTTGGGGCCGAACAGCGTGGTATGGAGCGACTGGTAGCCGTTCACCCGCGGAATGGCGATGTAATCCTTGAAGCGTCCCGGCATGGGTTTGAACACCGCGTGTACCGCGCCCAGGGCGCGGTAGCAGGTGTCGGGACTGTCGACCACGATGCGTAGCCCGTAGACGTCGACGATGTCGGACAGCAGCGCGCGCTTGCGGCGCATCTTGCGGTAGATGCTGTAGAGATGCTTCTCGCGCGTCTCCACGTGCGCCGGGATATGGGTCTTCATGAGCCCGGCGTTCAGCTGCTGCTCGATCTTCTTGAGAAATTCCTTCTGATTGCCGCGCGCGCGCCGCAGCGCCCGCTCCAGCACCTGATAGCGGCGCGGATAGAGGGCCTTGAACCCCAGGTCCTCGAGCTCGAGCTTCATGTTGTAGAGGCCCAGCCGTTCGGCGATGGGCGCGTAGATGTCGAGCGTCTCGCGCGCGATGGCGCGGCGCCGCGCCGGCGCCATCGCCTCGATGGTGCGCATGTTGTGGGTGCGGTCGGCGAGCTTCACCAGGATGACGCGCAGGTCGCGCACCATCGCCAGCAGCATCTTGCGGAACGACTCCGCCTGCGCCTCCTCGCGGCTCTTGAACTTGATCTGGTCGAGCTTGGTGACGCCGTCGACGATCTCGGCGACATCCGCGCCGAAGCGCGCGGCCAGCTGATCCTTGGGAGTCGGCGTGTCCTCGATGACATCGTGCAGGATGGCCGCGACGATGGTGTCGGCGTCCAGTTTGAGATCGGCGAGGATGGCGGCGGCGGCGACCGGGTGGGCGATGAACGGCTCACCCGACAGGCGCTTCTGACCTTGATGCACCGAGGTGCCGAACTCGGCCGCCTCGCGGATGCGACTCACCTGGTCGGGCGGCAGGTAGCCGCCGACGGAACTCAGCAGTTCCTTAAGCCCCGGGGTGCGTCTTCCGCCCGGCAGCAGTCCCAGGAGCGAAGACGCATAGTCCATGGCGGAAGAGGCGAGCCGTCAGTCTCCGAGGCCGAACTGCGGCGCGCGGAAGCTCGACTGATTGTCTGCGTCCGGAACCGGCGGCTCGGGAGCGGGCTCGGGCTCGCGCAGCATCTCGGCAGTGATGTTGCCGGCAGCAATTTCGCGCAGCGCCAGCACGGTCGGCTTGTCGTTCTCGAGCGGCAGCGTCGCTTCCGCTCCGTTCGCCAGGCGGCGTGCACGCTGCGCTGCGAGCAGCACCAGCTGGAACAGGTTCTCGACGTTCTCGAGGCAATCTTCTACGGTAATTCGGGCCATGATCGCTTACAGGGTGGTGCGCACCGGATGCGGTGCGCGGAGCAGGAAACTATAAGCGAAAACGCACCCCCCAGGCCAGCGCCGTGCGCGGGCCCGCTTCGGTGCAGCGCGATACGCCGCCTCAGCCGGCGCGGCGCCGCCGCCGCCGCAGGCCGCCCGCGGCGAGTCCGCTCAGCAGCAGGAGCGCGCTGGCGGGTTCCGGCACGCCGGTCTTGCCACCGCCGCCACCGCTCTTCAGCGTGATGCCGCCGCAGGTGCTCGGGTTGTAGCCCGGCAGGTCCGGGCACGCGCCCCAGGCGTCCTGCACGCCGACGTAGAAGAACCCGACGTTGTTGATCTTGCCGCCGGCGTAGCCCACCAGCGTGGGATCCGTCGGCAGCACGTCGACTGTCATGTTCACGAACCAGCCGGTGCTGCAGACGGCCTGGGCGCAGATCTCGATGTCGTAGAGATGCGAGCCGACCGGTCCTGGTGCGGTCTCGTAGCCGACCAGGGTCATGGCCGGAATCGTCAGGCCATACCCGGGCGTGCCGAACTGGATATCTGCCCCGGTGACCGCGCCGGTCGCGGTGTTGATGTCGAGCGTGCCGCTGAAGTTGTCCGTGACGCTGGTGGCAGCCCCGGTGTCCGGGTTGAAGATGTCGACGGTGCCACTGATGTCGAACACGCTGGGCTGCGCCGCGAACAGTGGCGAGCACGCCGCGGCCAGCAGGGTGGCCAGAAGTTGCGCTGATTTCATGGAGTGTCCCTTCCTCGGGATATTGTTATGCCTACCGCTCTACGCCTGACGGGGCCGCGCGGCAAGGCCTCGAGCTGCCCGCGCTGCGCCATCAGTTCACTCAGACGCCAATGGCGCGGAAAAACAGCCATTCGACTTGCTGTGACAGCCGCTTAGCTTGAGGTTCGGCTTCATGGCCGTGCGCCTCGACGATGCCGTGCAGGCCGTTGAAGAGAAAGATCGCCGTGTCGCGCGGCTCATCCAGCTGCCAGGCGCGCGCGTGCGCCCCGGCGAGCAGCACACCCAGCAGGTGATCGATCAGCGGGTTGTCAGTCATCCCGGTGCTGTCCGGCGGTCGGGCGGCATAGAAGATGAGGTCATGCAGGCGCAGCGACTCGAGGTAGCCGGCGACGGCGGCGCGCACCCAGGCGCTCAGTTTCTTCTTCCAGTCGCTGGCGGGTGCGGTTGCCACCGCCTTCTCGAGCGCGCGCAGCAGCTCGCGTGCGAAGCGCTCGCGCAGTGCCTCAATGAGCGCCTCCTTGGAGGTGAAGTGCAGATAGAAGGTGCCCTTGGCGACGGCGGCACGCGCGGTGATCTGCTCGATGCTGGTCGCGGCGATGCCCTGCTCGAGAAACAGGCGTTGGGCGGCGCTCAAGAGCTCCTCGCGCCGCACCGCGGCGGGCTTGGTACGCGGACGGCCGGATTTGCTACGCGGCATGTTCACTCGCCACTGAACGCAGGTCAGTGTCGACCTTATCCTACGGAGTGACTGCCGGCTACGCCAGTGCCGTCACCTGCAACGGAACCTGTAATCAACCTGCAAACGCGCGTTTGCAGCCCAGCGCGCGCGCTGCTAGTCTACTGACTGGTGGTCAGTCAAATAGGCGATCGATGCAATCACGGGGCTTCAGCCGGTATCTCGCAGCCAGCGCCTGCGGCAGCGTCGCCGCGGAAATGCAGTCGCTGGCGATCGGCTGGCAGGTCTATCAGCAGACTGGCAGCTTCGCGCAACTCGGCCTCATCGGACTTGCGCAGTTCGCACCCTTTGCGCTCTTGATGCCGCTCGCAGGTCCGGTCGCCGACCGGCACGACCGCGCCCGCATCCTGATGCTGTGCGTGCTGCTGCAGCTCATCGGCAGTGTGCTGCTGCTGGCGCTCGCGCACAGCGGCACGCACCACACCTGGCCGATCTACGGCGTGCTCATTTTGTTCGGCTGCGCGCGCGCCTTCGCCATGCCGGCCGCCTCCGCCATGGTCGTGAACCTGGTGCCCCCGGAGCGCTTCAGCCGCGCCACGGCACTGGCCTCAGGGGTCTGGCAGGCGGCGAGCATCGCGGGCCCCGTGCTCGGCGGGCTGCTGTACGCGGCCGGCTCCCAGGTGGTGTATGCGAGCGCTGCGGTATTGCTGTGCTCATCCGCGCTGCTGCTGTCCGCGGTGCGGCCGCTGCGCCGCGTGTCGGCGCAGCCGGTGTCGATTTCCTGGCACAGTGCGCTCGAGGGCCTGCGCTTCATCCGTTCGCGGCCGATCGTCCTCGGGGCGATCTCGCTCGATCTGGTGGCGGTACTGCTCGGCGGCTGCAGCGCGCTGCTGCCCGCCTACGCCCAGGACGTACTGCACGTTGGTCCGCGAGCGCTCGGCCTGCTGCGCACGGCACCCGGGGTGGGCGCGCTTCTCATGGCAGTCGCGCTCAGTTACTTTCCACTGCGGCGCCGCGTGGGTCGCTGGCTGTTCGGCGGCGTCGGCGTGTTCGGCGCCGCGACCGTGGTGTTCGCCCTTTCCCATTCTTTCTGGCTGTCGCTGGCGATGCTCGCATTGCTCGGGGCCGGGGACATGATCAGTGTGTGCATCCGTGGCGTGCTGGTGCAGGGCGCGACGCCCGACGCCCTGCGCGGGCGGGTCGGCGCGGTCAATGCGATGTTCATCGGCGCGTCGGCCGAGCTCGGCGAGTTCGAATCCGGAATGCTGGCGAGCCTCTTCGGGCTGGTGCCCTCGGTGGTGCTCGGCGGCTGTGCGACCCTCCTCATTGCCGCGCTGTGGATGCGGCTGTTCCCCGAGCTGCGGCGCGCCGACGGCTTTCCAGTGCAACCCGCAGGAGCCTGACGGCAGCCGCGACCGTCGAGCGCGGGACTGCGGATCCCCCTCCGCCTCCCGGGGTCAACCCAGGGGTTCAGCCCGCGTTAACATCACCTGAGCCCGCAGGGAGGAAGTCGCATGCGCGTGCGTGATTGGACCTTGGTCGCTCTGGCGGTGGGAGCCGTGCTGTGGCTCGCTCCCGCCAGCGCCCCGGCGCAGCCGGCGACCCCGCAGCTCCTGACTCTTGATTTCCTGAATAAAACTAATGGCTTGCCGCAGGCCTCGCTGATCCAGGCGAGTGACGGCAACCTGTACGGGACGAGCACGGCGCAGAACGGCGCGATCCTGCGGCTGACCCCGGCGGGCACGCTCACCACCCTCTATACCTTCAGCAATGCCGCCAGCGGCGCAGGTCCGGAGTCGAATCTGCTGCAGGGGAGCGACGGCAACCTGTACGGCACGACCACCGCCGGTGGCGCGTATTACAACGGCACGGCTTTCAAGATCTCACTCGCCGGTACCTTCACACTACTCGCCTCGTTCCCCGCCAACCCCTGCCAGATCTTCAACTCCGCCCTGATCCAGGGGAGCGATGGCAACTTCTACGGCACGACGACCGGCGGGACCAACTGCGCCGGAACCCTCTATCGCATGACCCCCGCGGGTCAGCTCAGCACGCTCTATACCTTCAGTGGTCCGGACGGCGCGCTGCCCGGTGGGGCACTGCTACAGGTGAACGGTACGTTCTACGGCACCACCGTGCAGGGCGGAGCCAACAACGCCGGCGTGGTGTTCAGCATCACACCGTCCGGCACGTTCAAGACCTTGCTGTCCTTCAACGGTACCAACGGAGCCTGGCCGGCCGCAGCCCTGGTGCTCGGCACTGACGGCAATCTCTACGGCACCACCTCCGCCGGCGGAGCCGCCAATGCCGGCACGGTATTCAAGATCACCACCGCCGGGGTCCTCACGACGCTCTACTCCTTCAGCGGCAACAGCGACGGTTTTGCGCCCAACGGGCTCCTCCAGGGAAGTGATGGCAACTTCTACGGCACGACCAGCGGCGGCGGCGCCAATGGCTGTCCGATGCTGCCGCCCGGGGCCTGCGGCGCGAACGTCAGCAGCGTCGGCACGATCTTCGACATCAGTGCCAGCGGCAGCTTCGCGACGCTGTACTCGTTCGCCATCGCCGATGGCCAGAATCCGTCCGCCGCGCTGGTGCAGGCGAGCAACGGCGATTTCTACGGCACCACCGCGGTCGGCGGCCTCAACAACTTCGGCACGGTGTTCGAATTCGGCCTGGGGATCGGATTTCCGCCGGTCAACCTCAAGGGCTCCGTCAGCAGCAGCGGCGTCGTGACGCTGAGCTGGGACAGTCCGAATGCTTTGCTCCAGCCGCCGGGCAGTCCGGCGCCGACCGGCTACAACGTTTATGCCGCGAACTCGTGGAACTGGCAGAACAACGGCGGCTTCAACCCGCAGCCGCTCGCGACCGTCACCAGCACCAGCACGACGCTCAGCAATCTGGCACCCGGCACGACCTACTACTTTGCGGTCGCCTGGAGCGATGCCAGCGGCACCAGCGGACTGTCGAACGTGGTCACCCTCACCACGCCCGGCTCGCCCGCGCCGCCCTACTGGCACTGGGGCGGTGGTGCGCTCGGCCCGTGGCTGCTCGCGGCACTGCTGCTCGCGCTGCTGTGGCGCGCGCCTGCGGTGCTCAGGCCGGGGCGGGCGCGAGCAGCTCCTGGAGGAGCGTTGCGAGCTGCGCACGGTCGCTGCGCAGACTCTCGCCGCGCCCCTCGGCGATGTCCTTGAGCTGCGCCACCGCCTGCGCGAAGTCATCGTTCACCACGACATAGTCGAACTCTGAGTAGTGCGACATATCGGAAGCCGCATCGGCGAGGCGCCGTGCGATGACCTCGGCGGTGTCGGTGGCGCGCCGCGCGAGCCGCTCCGCCAGGCTGCGGCGCGAGGGCGGCAGAATGAACACGCTGACGCATTCGGGCAGCGTACGCCGCACCTGCCGCGCCCCCTGCCAGTCAATCTCCAGCAGCACGTCATGGCCCGCATCAAGCTGCTGCTGCACGAACTCGCGTGCGGTGCCATAGAAGTTGTCGAACACGCGCGCGTATTCCAGAAACGCGCCCGCAGCGATCAGCCGCTGGAACTCGGGCACCGTGACGAAGTGATACTCGCGGCCGTCCTCCTCCGTCGGCCGGCGCTGGCGCGTGGTGTGCGACACGGACAGCCGCAGCTGCGGCTCGCCGGCGAGCAGTGCCTTCACCAGTGAGGTCTTGCCGGCCCCCGACGGGGCGGAGATCACGATCAGCCGGCCGCGCTTCATGGGGCGCGAATATAGCCCTCCGTCGCGAGCATCGCGACGAGCGAGTTCAAGGCCTGGGCGCGATGGCTAACGGTGTTCTTCTCGCTGGCGCTCAACTGCGCCGCGGTGCGCTCCCCGCCGG
>Ga0210398_10006689_pt1 | contig 10556 bp, 11 predicted proteins | sample IncBWC4OmetaG_FD_161047 | JGI IMG/M metagenome (GOLD analysis project Ga0210398, IMG submission 161047) | Forest soil microbial communities from Barre Woods Harvard Forest LTER site, Petersham, Massachusetts, United States - Inc-BW-C-4-O | ecosystem: Environmental > Terrestrial > Soil >... | reverse complement strand
GCTTGCACACAGTGTGATCAGGTTCTCCAATGCATCGTCGCCCAACGCGCTCCGCTTATTTAGGTGATGTACGTGCAAGTCTTTCGACGAACCGCAGTCTTGACACCGCCACCCGTCTCGTTCGAGCACGTGGTCGCGAAGTAAATTATATTCTTCAAAACTGAGCTTCAGTCGAGGTCGCCTCTGGCGAAGCTGCTGCATTGTCCTCTTAATCTCAATCAACGGATGAGAATAGCGTCAAAAGGCTGGAGTAGAGTTTGCGAGTGTCTCTGATTCTTTGGTGCTGTTATTGGGGTGAATTGCTGCTGTCGTCAGGACGTCTCTTGAGCACTGGTCGGCTCGGATCAGATTCCGGGCCGGTCTGCATGTCCGAGCCGGCGACGTCGTACACGTATCGTATGACGATGGGCGTTTTAGATCGACCGTTGTCGATGTGCAGGGTTTCGTGTAAATTCCGACCGTCTTGGGACAATTCGAACGTTCGACTCATTTTCCCGCCTAGCGGACTTTTTTCATCCGACACAAGCTGACTTCCATTCCAGTGCGCCGCAACCTCCAGATGGTTGTTGTCCGCGGACTTCTGCAATTGCCGTCCATCCGTGTACAAGATCAGCTTATGGAATTGATCATCCGTCACATCGACTTCAGGGTTTTTCAGTTCGATGTTTAGCGACTGCGAAGAGTAAATCAGCGGCTGCATTTTGGGGTTGTCTTCAATGTCCTGTCCGGTATTTCGTTGTCCTCCGTAGGGTCCTCCACCTCCGCCCCCGGGGTAGGGATTACCTCCCCGACGGCCACCACCGGGATAGCCTCCAGGATAACCGCCGGTGTTGCCGCCACCGGGATAACCACTCGTGTTGCCGCTGCTTGAGCCTTCCGCAGATCGAACTCGCTGCCGGGGATCATCGCTTTCATCGCGATTCAGCTTCCAAGGCCCGGCAAGAGTCGTTCTCGCTGGCACCTTCGGCTGTTTGGGTTTGGCAGCAGGCTGCGGAGCCTGGGCTGGCGACTGCTCCTGTGATTGCGCTGGGACAATCGGCCCGGGCGCGGCCTGTGCATTCAGGCGTTTCGGACTCGTGAGTGAGGCTGCAATCAGGAATCCCCAAAAGACAACCATTGGGGTGGATCGTGCTTTCAAGTTTGTCTCCGACACCAGCGTGACCGGTGAACACCGCACATTTGCTGGATGATGCGGTTCCCATCACTCTAGTTGCCTCTTGCCAAGGCTGATTGCTATATGTATAGCGGACGAACCCGGTAACTTTTGGTCAGAGCTCGTCGAAAACACGGTCGAGCAACGCGGTGCGATTGGCGTGGATCAAACGAATTCGATCTTCCTGGGTGACCATAGTTTTGTCCGACGATTCAAGCAACAAGAGGTAAGGTTGGGTCGAGCACTACGTTCGCAAGCACAATCCGAGGCAGAGTGTATTGCTGAGCAATTCCTAGGGAATTGCACAACAGTCTCACAAATGCTGCCGAAGAGGCCTTTTTGCGGCCTATCAACGGGACGTAAGTCTTTGATGCCGAACACGAGGCAGTGGAATCGGGGAATTTGCTAAACCGTTGACGGTGAACGAGCTACCCAGCGACCGCTATTCCAGAGGCGGCAACGACTGGACTCAAGCTGGCGACCTCCTGCGGGACAGACAAAAGTTCTAGTTATCTGCGCGGATGACTCAGATCTGCTGTGCCAAAACTGTGCCAGAATCCAACGCTTTCAATCCGTTCGAGTTATCGTGAGCGAAAAGCAGATTCCCCGATTTGTTGGAAACGTTAGTAGGTAGAAGAAACGGACGGAGTTGTTGGAGTCGCGGGCTGTGCGCCCAAGGCCGGCGCGCTACCAGGCTGCGCTACGCCCCGACATGAGGTGCTGTATTGAGTTTAAGTCACTTTTGAACTTTGTTGCAGTCGAAATCACGCTACCGGCAGCCGCTCAGTTTAAAAGGGTGACGCTATGAAGAGATTGCAACACAAGTACAGGCGCGATGTAAGTGGGCAACGGAGAATTCCCCGGAGAGCCGGAGTCGTCGTGAGGACATCACTAGTGATCGATGGCCTTCATTGCGGCTGCGGCGTAGCGCTCGCCGGCGATTTCATTTTGGGGAACTGCGGCTTCCAGTTCCGCGACCTCCGCTAGGGTCAATCCGATGTCAACGGCGGCCGCATTTTCCTCGAGGTATTTCCTGCGCTTAGTTCCGGGTATCGGTACCAAGTCTTCGCCCTTGGCCAGCACCCATGCCAGCGCCAACAGGCCGGGCTTTACGCCTTTACGTGCCGCGATGGCCATCACGCGTTGGACCAGCGCCTGATTCTTGTCAAAGTTTTTACGGGCAAACCTCGGCATACGTTGGGTCCGCGCATCACCGTCAGACATATCGCTTGGTTTTGTAATTGTGCCCGTCTGGAATCCGCGTCCTCGATATGATCCACGCCCAAGCGCTTTAAAGAAGCGTCGCACGCGGCACGGACGTATTCCGGTTTGCCGCTAATGGACCATTGATTGGGATTTTCTTTGGTGCGCACGTAGCGAATTTGGTGGCAAGAAAGACTTCATCGCGGCGAGAGCGGATTGTTTTGCCAACCAGTTCTTCATTGTCGCCGATTCCGTAGGCGTTCGCGGTATCCAGAAAGGTGATGCCGAGGTCAAGCGCTCGCAGAATGGTCGCGGCGGACTCTGTGTCGTTCCGCTTGCCGTAGAACTCACCCATACCCATGCAACCGAGTCCCATACGGGAAACGACTGCGCCTTGTGAACCGAGTTTTACTTTTTTCATGCTCATACCTGAGTAGATGGCTTACACAGCTAGGTGGATACTAATGTTTTTGTTTTTACTGCGGTTTTTGCTGCAGCCAGCGGATACAGAGAACCGCGTGCGCCTATCGGTACTCTGCAGGACGAAATTTAAGTTTTTGGGCTTTGGCAGCCGTCAGCGCGCTCTGGATTTGGTGGAAGAGGCGCGCAAACGGGCGCGTAAGAAAGGGAAGTAATTTTCAGGAGATGGAGTTACTTTAAATACGATTCCGGAAGGCAGGGCGAATCGGGATGGGTGGACATCGTTTTATCCACAGAGTAACAGACGGACTCGAGATTGCAATCGACGCATCGCGGTTTGCGGGCCACGCACACTCGGCGGCCATGCCAAATCAGTTGATGCGAGAATTGTATCCATTTATTTTGGGGAATTACCGCCATCAGATCTTGCTCGATTTTTTGGGGTTCGCCCTTTCGGGACAAATCCAGACGTCGCGATAATCTGATCACATGAGTATCGACTACGACGCCGACAGCGATCCCGTAGGCCGTGCCCAGGACTACGTTGGCTGTTTTGCGCGCCACTCCCGGTAACGTCAGGATTTCTTCCATGGTTCGCGGGACTTGTCCGCCGAATTCTTCCACGATCGCCTTACTCGCGCCCATCACCGATTTTGTCTTATTCCTGAAAAATCCCGTTGGCCGAATTTCCTGCTCCAGTTCACTTGGCGTGGCATAAGCGAACGCTTCGGGCTTGGGATATTTCTTGTACAGCGATTCGGTTACCTGATTGACGCGTACGTCGGTGCATTGCGCGGAGAGAATGGTAGAGACCAGCAGTTGGAATGGATTTGCGTGTTTTAGCTCGCAGGTCGCGTTGGGATACATTTCGTCCAGGCCCGCGAGAATGGCGGCAACTCTGCGTGGATCGGTGCCCAGTACACACTCTTTTTTGCCGATCTTGCGAGTTTTCCACGGTGATTGACTTTTGGAGAGCCCCGTTGCCGCCTTTTTGCGCGCTGATTTTTTCTTGGGTGGCCTTTTGCTTGGCATGACGCGTCAGAATAGCACACGTGCAAATAGGGCGTTCAAAGAACGGTCGCGCATCAAGAGAACGCGCCGCTAAGATTAATTCTTAACTCCGAGCGCTTAAAAAGGAGAGCACGCGACGAAACGCCTTGCCACGATGGCTGTACAGGTTTTTTTCTTGGGGCGTCAGCTCAGCAAATGTCTTATCCAACTCTGGCAAATGAAATATCGGGTCGTAACCGAAGCCGCCAGTCCCATGCGGGACTTCCAAAATCTCTCCATCTGCACGATTGCTTATCACCGCGATCGGCAGGCCTTGCCTGATCACGGTGATCACACAACAAAAATACGCGGCACGTTCCGGGCTCGGTTTACCCGCGAGCTCTTGCAGTAATTTATTTATACGGTCGACGCTACTGGCGTCCGGTCCCGCATAACGCGCCGAATGCACGCCCGGCGCTCCGCCCAACGCCGGCACCACCAAACCTGAATCATCCGCGAATACAATCCCGTCACTTAGCTTTGAATAATACAGAGCTTTACCAAGAGCATTTTCGCCAAAGGTTGGCGCATTTTCTTCGAAGGACGGCAAAGATTCGAAACGTGGCAGCATTTCCACGCGAAAAGTGGTTGAAGAAGTTTCCGCCGCGTTATTCTCCGCAAGGGCGCGAAACTCAGCTAGTTTCCCTGGATTAGAGGAGGCGAAATAAATTTTAACGGGCGCGGGCACTGAATTTCATAGGAAGAACGGCAAGCTGATCTTCGGTGAGCCGGCGAATTCCCGTTGCAGCAAGCGCGAGTAGATCTTGCATCTCGCTACCCGTAAAAGGGCGTCCCTCGGCCGAAGCTTGAATCTCTACGAAGGCGCCCGTGCCCGTCATTACCACATTCATATCCACTTCCGCGCGCGAATCCTCTTCGTACGCTAAATCCAGCAGCACGCGGTCATCGACAATTCCCACACTGGTAGCCGCTACCGTATCGATCAAAGGAGAGCTTTTCAAAATTCCCGCCGCCACCAACCGCTCGAAAGCCAACGCCAGCGCCACGAAAGCTCCTGTGATGGAGGCCGTCCGCGTCCCTCCATCGGCCTGAATCACGTCGCAGTCAATCCATACGGTGCGTTCGCCGAGCGCTTCCTGATCGGTCGCCGCGCGCAGCGATCTGCCAATTAATCGTTGAATCTCGAGTGTGCGACCCGACTGTTTTCCCCGCGCAGCTTCGCGGGGCGTTCGCTCTTCCGTGGCGCGCGGAAGCATTCCATATTCGCTGGTCACCCAACCCTTGCCGCTACCCTTCAGAAATCCCGGTACGCCATCGTCGACCGTGGCGGTGCAAATCACCCGCGTGCCACCAAGCTCAATCAATACGCTGCCCTCTGCAGTGGCGATAAAGTCAGGAGTAATTTTTACCGGTCGCATCTGGTCTGGATTGCGCCCGTCACTTCTTTGTCTGGTTGCGATTGCCACTTATGGATTCCTCGAATTCGTTGATGGTTCTGGCGTTGCTGCGTAAGTTTGCCGGGAGGCGCTCATGGGTGTCAATGGCGTGAACGGAATTGCGGACGATGCAAGCGGGTCAATCTCAGGAGCGATTACAGCTTGTGCCGCTCGCGGGCTCACCACAAATGAACCGGTAAGATCCAAATGGCCCGCCAGCGTTTCCACTTCCTGACCGTGAATTAAAATTTTGAGCCGAGTGATCTGGGAAACATTGGCCGCCAGTGTGCGCGTCATGGAATCCACCGCTCGTTGTTCGCTTTCGATCCCGGATGGAATGGAGCTCGCCATCGCCTCGGAAAAATCCGCGATGCCGGTTCCGTCGGGCAACAGGTAGAACGCCAATAACACCGCGTCAGGCGGCACTGTGCGTAATTCGGGGTCGGCGGGGCCAGCCAACAAAGTATTCAACACTTGCTTGGCACGCAACGCCGGCTCGTCGGACAACGGTAGCTCGACGGTCACCGGAGTGAGCGAACCGTCATGCGCGTTTGAGGCCCAAAAAAGTTTCGCGTTTACTCGCGCTTCCGTCGGATTGGCGGTCAGTGATTGCGTCAGTTCCCTGCGTGCCTGATCCTCGGATTGCGGTTGAATTTTGGCGGTTTGCTTTACGCGCTGCTTCAATATCGGGAAGTACAGCCCGGCGATGATCACCGCGCCAAATAATCCTCCCAGGACCATTCCCACCCACCGCGTGTTCAACGTAGTCCTCCAGGGATGCCGGCAACCACATAGGACGGGCGAAAATCAGTGACGCCACGAGCGATGGCGTCAGCTACTCCGGGAGCCATGCGATCCAGATCAAGGCGGTCCTTCACGGCAACGCTGGAAATTTCCACGGCAATGGCGGGCGCAGCGGTGGTTCGCAACTGACGGATGGCTGCAGCTTGTGAGCTACCAGGTGAGCCCCTAAATCGCACCGCCAGATTACCCTGCACAAAATCTCCCAACTTGTGGCTTAGAAAGAGAAAGGGTGCTTGGGCGCGATCCCAAGGAATCAGCCCGCTGGCTTCGCGCCCGCCCGAGGTCGGCGGCAAATCTGAATTCACGTATACGCGGACTGTACCCGGTAGGCCCGTGGAGGATACGTGCAAACTGACAAATACTGCACCGACTTGTGCGTTGGCCATCGCTGAGCGGTCATCAAACGAAGGGTTTTCATTGGCCGTGCGCGTTTGGATCACTTGAAAACCCTGCGATTCGAGCGCGCGACGCACCTGCAGCGCGAACTGCAGAACAATTTCACTCTCCCGGATTCCGCCGGTGCCGCGCGCTCCTGTGTCTGTGCCGCCATGCGCAGGGTCTAGCACGACGATGTTTAGTCCAGGACGGGGCCGCGGTGAATCGGAAAAAATGGTGTTGGGAGTTTGGGGATTAGTATTTTGTGGAGCAACGGACGCCGGAGGGTTCTGAATCGTCGGAGCTCGCGCCGAGGATTGGCCTAAAACGGTAAGAAATGTGGCTGCGAGCAGAAAAAGCGTGAAACCGGCACAACCAAAACTATTATGCCCTATCCGTTGACGCCTGTTGTCGTCGCGATTCTTCACCTTGAGCAGCATACCAAATTAGCTGCCATCGCTAAGGCACGCGAAACGCAATGGAACGAAAAAGGGACGGCCTGCACCGGCCGTCCCTTTTTTTAATAGCTTCGGCAACCGTTATTTGGATGCTGGTGGCTGCTGTTGCTTGGAATCGCGGTGCTCGCGCATATTTTCTTCAAATTGTTTACGTTGGTCCGGGGTGAGCACCTTTTTCACTTGCTCATGGGTATCGCGCCGGAGGTCGCGGATCTTCGCCTCTTTTTGGTCGGCCGACAGTGACGAATCATTCTTCACTGTTTCGGCTTTCGATCGCATGCCTTCGTGGATCTGTTTGATTTGCGCTTTCTGGTTATCCGTAAGGTTCAGGTTGGCCAGCATAGCGTTTTGATCGCCATGCTTTTCATGCATAGCTTGACCCTGGGTTGAGTCAGGCGCATTATTTTGCGCATAGCTCAGCGCCGGGAACACGCTTAGCAGCATGAAGCTGGCGGTTATTGCGAGTTGCTTCGAGATGCGGTTCATGGGGTGTCCTTTTCTTGAGCCGGGTTTTATTCGTTCGTCCATATAACCCTTGCTTGGTGGGAATGTCGCGTTTGCCGATCGCCGCTGATTATAGTGGTTTTAGATTAGCCTTTTGCAACAGGGAATTTACTCGCGTCCGGTCGTGCTGCCAAAGCGCGCCCCAGCGCTCCAGGATGCTCTTTGTTGCACTATCCCATTTTTCAATGGCCACCGCTACATCCGCAGTAGGAGCGGAATCCGCGCTCTGAACAATGGACAGTAATCCGGTTGTTGCATGCAACGCCTCGCGAAACGTGACTGTTTGCGTCGCGGGCACAGTCAAACCGAACACCCCGAACTCATGTTCGACCTGGACGCCCATCAATTCGGCGGTTTTACGATCAAGAGCGCCAAGCGCTTCAGCGGCCTCGCCGTTGGAGGCCAATTCTTTCTCGCGCGTGGCTAAATTCGCTTGAAGTTCCTGTGTGTGTTTCATAGCGAGAAAAAGATCTGCCAGGTTTTTTGCGACGTGAGACTCCGCTCGAAACATTTTCTCGAGGTCAGCTTGCGATGTTTTTATTCGGGGGTCCATTTTCAAGTCTAATGGCTGAGAGTGGCTTCGCCCGTTCACAGTTAACTTGACAGTGTACTTGCCGGGTAACGCCAACGGCGCTTTAACCCCATAAAATGAAGTGTGCACGTCAGCGGGAAACGCGTAATGCAAATCCCAAACAAAGCGGTGCGCTCCGGCTTTTGCCGAGAGGGGTTCTGGATCGTTTACCCAATACATCGGAAATTGCATGTCTTCGGCTTTCGTTTTGGGAAGCACATCATCGCTCGCGTAGCGTCTTACCATCGCGCCCGCTGAATCAAGAATCTCCAATTGCACCGGTGTGGACGGTTCGTCCTTGAGGTAATAATCCAGCACTGCGCCGTCCGGGGGATTGTCCGCGTGCGGCTCATCGAATGGCACAGGAGTACCTTGGTCTGTGCCGGGTCGCATGCGATAGGCGGTGCTGGGTTGAAAAAGCCACGACGCGGACTGAGCCATCTCCGCGGTTATCTGCCGCAGCGGCGCAATGTCGTCCAAAATCCAAAACGACCGCCCGTGGGTCGCGATCACCAAATCGTCGCCGTGAATCACGAGATCGCGTATCGAGGTAGTGGGCAGATTCATCTGCAACGCTTGCCAATGATCGCCATCGTCAAAGGAAACGAACACGCCTTTTTCGGTGCAGGCGTATAACAGACCTTTTCGTACCGGGTCCTCGCGCACGCAATTTAAGAAATATCCTTCGGGTATTCCATTGGAGATCGATTCCCAATTCCTTCCAAAGTTTCGCGTGCGATATAAATAGGTGTGCAAATCATCAAGACGGTGACGGTCAACCGCGACGTATGCTGTGCCTGCCTCAGAATGCGACGCTTCGATGTGCGTTACCTTACTCCAGGCGGTAATTTCAGGTGGCGTGACGTTGCTCCATGTTTTCCCTTCGTCCTGAGTCAATTGGATTAAGCCATCATCCGTGCCCGCCCAAATTTCGCCGTTGCCTATGTAAGAAGGCCCAATGGTGTAGATCACTCCGCGCCGTTTTTCTTTGCCAGCGTCGGCAATCGCAGGAGGATCGAGATTCGGCGGCGCGCCAGGATCTTCGCGCGTCAAATCGGAGCTGATCACCTGCCAGGAATTTCCGCCATCCGCCGTGCGAAACAAGACCTGTGAACCGAAATACAGCACATGCGGATCCTTGGGAGAAAACACGAGTGGTAGGGTCCAGGTCCTCCGGTAATTGCCAGGGTGTGCCGACGTCGGCGGCATTTCCTGAGCCTGTTCATTGCTCAAATCCTGGCGAGTTACAAATCCTCCATAAATTACTCCGGGATTTTCCGGGTCGGGCGCTATGTAACCGTTCTCGTCACCTGCTGCGATCGGGCGCCAATCGTGAAAATCCAACGCGCGATAATTTCCCCGACTGGGCGTCGTGATCGAGCCGCTATCCTGCTGCGCGCCATAAACCCAGTAAGGAAATCGATTGTCGGTGCTCACGTGGTACATCTGCCCAGTTGGTTGGTTATACCAAGAGCTCCAAGTTTCGCCGCCATTGCGCGTGACGATCGTTCCTTGATCGCTTCCCAGAATCATTCGCTGCGTTTCATCCGGGTCGATCCACAATTGGTGATAATCGTCGCCACCCGGACCGCCCTTGAACGCGATGAACGTCTTTCCTCCATCACGTGAGCGATACACAGTTGTATTTGGGAGATACACGGTGTCCGGGTCCTTAGGGTCGACGCTAATTTCGCCGAAGTACCAGCCGCGCTCCCATATGCGCTTGTCTTGCGACATCAGTTTCCAGTTTTGGCCACTGTCGTCTGAGCGATAAAGTCCTCCGGCTTTTGCGTCGACGATCAGATAAATCCGGTTGGGATTGCTGGGTGCGAAAGCAATTCCGATGCGGCCAACTTCTTCGGCGGGCAATCCGTGTCCGGACACAGGTTCCCAATGATCGCCACCGTCATGGGAGCGGTATAGCCCGCTGCCAGGGCCCTTCGATGGCGGATAAACATTCCAGGGCGGCCGGCGTGTCTGGAGCAGTGCGGCGTAAATCGTGCTGGTGTTTCCTGGTTCGAATGCCAGATCAATCGCACCGGTGTTTTCATCGTGAAACAGTATGCGTTGCCACGTCGCTCCACCGTCTTTTGATCGAAACACGCCCCGCTCAGCGTTAGGTCCGTACGCGTGTCCCAGTGCAGCGACAAATACTTTGTTGGGATCGACGGGATCCACCAGGACACGTGCAATCTGGCGGGAGTCGGTCAATCCAATATGTGTCCAGGATTTTCCCGCGTCCACCGATTTATACATGCCGTCTCCGTAACCAATATTTGAGCGCATATCGGCTTCGCCCGACCCGACGTAAATTATGTCCGGATTTGAAGGCGCGACAGTAATGGCTCCGATGGAACCGATCGGCTGCGAATCGAAGATAGGATTCCATGTTCGTCCCGCGTCATTGGTTTGCCATACGCCGCCGTCCACGGAGCCAAAGTAAAACAATTCCGGCTGCCCCCGCACACCGGTGACCGCCAAGGCCCGTCCACCGCGATGGGGACCGATAGAGCGCCAGCGTAGGTCCTGGAAAAATTTGTCGTCAAAGCGTGCAGTAGTGCTCTGCGATTGGGCCGACGAAACTGGTAGAAACGCGAAAGCCGAAGCGATAATTATGGGCA
>Ga0210398_10006687_pt1 | contig 10557 bp, 9 predicted proteins | sample IncBWC4OmetaG_FD_161047 | JGI IMG/M metagenome (GOLD analysis project Ga0210398, IMG submission 161047) | Forest soil microbial communities from Barre Woods Harvard Forest LTER site, Petersham, Massachusetts, United States - Inc-BW-C-4-O | ecosystem: Environmental > Terrestrial > Soil >... | reverse complement strand
GCCGACCGGCACGCCGATGACCGCGGCCTGCGCGAGCAAAATAAATGTCCCGGCAATGGCATTGCCCATGCCGCCGCCAACTTCACCGACGGGTTTGGGCAGTTGCGTGAAGAAAGCCAAATTGATCGAACTGAAACCCTCTTTGATCAAGTGATAAAAAACGAGCAGAAGCGGCGTGACAACCAGAATCGCGCACGCGAACGTGAGCGTCTGCATGAACGCGTTCTTGAACTTGCGCCAGTTGTGGTTTTCTGCCGTCATAAAAAATCAGCCACAAAAAGGCGCAGGAAGCGCAAAAAATCTTTTTGAATAATCATATCAGTTTTCTTTTTGAGATTTTTGTGCATTTTCGCGGCAAAATTGTTTCAGTGTTGCGGTTTCACCGACGGTCCGGCGAAGGTTTTCAGCAGCAGTTGCGCGAAAGTGTTGACGAGCACGGTCACGCCGAGCAGCACAAGGCCGATTTCAAACAGCGCGCTGGGATACAAATCGCCGGTGGCTTCGTTGAATTCATTCGCGATGACACTGGCGAGCGTGTAACCGGGGGCAAAAAGTGATTTGACGATTTGCGGTGTGTTGCCGATGACCATCGTGACGGCCATCGTTTCGCCGAGCGCGCGGCCGAGCCCGAGAATCACCGCGCCGAACAAACCTTTTTTCGCGTAGCTCAAAACGGCGAGGCGCGTCACCTCCCAGCGCGTCGCGCCGAGCGCATAGGCGGCTTCACGTTGAAGGCCGGGAACCGAACGCAGAATTTCGCGGGAGACGGACGTGATGATGGGAATGATCATGATGGCGACAATGATTCCGCCGGCCATCATGCTGACGCCGTAAATCGGGCCCTTGAAAAACGGCAGGAAGCCGAGATATTTTTGCAGCAGCGGGAAAAAGTGGTCGCGCAGGAACGGCACCATCACGAAAATTCCCCACAGGCCGAGAATGACGCTCGGCACGGCGGCGAGGAGTTCGATGAACATGATGAGCGGCTGTCGCACGCGGAGCGGAGCAAGTTCGGTGAGATAAACGGCGGTGGCAATACTAATTGGAACGGCGATGATCAACGCGATGGCCGCCGAGACAAGCGTGCCGAAGATGAACGGCAACGCGCCATAAACGTCGTTGACCGGATCCCAGTCGCTGCTGGTAAGAAAATGCCAGCCGAATTTCTGGAGCGCGAGGTGTGAGCCGCGAAACAGTTCATAGCCGATGAGCGCGACGAGTGCGAAAATGGTGAGCGCCATGGCGAGCGTCAGCCATTTGAAGGCGCGGTCGCCAAATTGCACTCCGTTATTTTTTTGAGCGTTTCCGTCCACAATTTTCCTTCGTTCTAAAAAATCAAACGGACGAAGAGCGGGAGGAATTGCGCTCTTCGTCCGGCCCACGCCCATAAATCATAGGGCGACGGGGCGAGGTCGTCATTTAATTGTTTCGAGCAGGCTCAATTCGCGCTGCTGGACTTCGTCCGGCAGCGGCGCGTAGTCGAGCGAGGGTGAAATTTTCTGGCCTTCGGTCACCGCCCATTTCAAAAACGCGACGAGTTTTGCGCCGTGATCAGCACTCTTTTGTTTTTGATAAATGAGAACCCAGCTTGCGCCGGAAATCGGATACGCGTTCGCGCCGGGCGCGTTGACCATCGAGAAGCGGAAGTCGTCGGGGATTTTTGCGGTGGCGAGCGCGGCGCTGACGGAATCGGGCGCGGGTGAAATGAAATTGCCGGAGGAATTTTTCATGTCGGCGAAGGGGATGTGGTTCTGGTCGGCATAGGCGAGTTCTGCGTAGCCGATTCCGCCGGGAAGTTGTTTGACTTGTCCTGCCACGCCTTCACTGCCTTTGGCGGCCAGACCGATGCCTGCCGGCCATTTCACAGAACTGCCTTTGCCTACGGTATCCGCCCACGCGGGATTCACGCTGCTTAAGTAATCGGTGAAAATGAAACTTGTGCCGCTGCCGTCGGCGCGATGCACGGGGATAATGGCCACTTCCGGCAAATTAATACCCGGATTCAAGGCGGCGATTTTTGGATCGTTCCATTTAGTGATGTTGCCGAGGTAAATATTGGCGAGGGTGTCGCCGTCCAATTTGAGTTTCGGGCTGCCTGGCAGGTTATAGATGACGGCGACACCACCGGCGACAACAGGAATGTGCAGAATTTTTCCGGGTGCGCTGGCGAGAGCCTCGTCTTTCATCGGCGCGTCGGAAGCTCCGAAATCCACGGTCTGGTTGAGCAGGTTTTTTATTCCGCCGCCGGAGCCGATGGATTGGTAATTGAACTGCACGCTGGAATCCACTTTGGCGTAAGCCTCAAACCATTTGGTGAAGGCCGGGTAATCAAACGTCGAACCCGCGCCGGTGATGGTCTGCGCGTTGGTTTGTGCGGCGAGCAGGCAGCCGCCGAGGATTGAGAAGATTATTTTTTTCATTTTGTCGGATCGGATTGTTTTGTTTTCGGGTTAAAATTTCCACATCAGGTCTGCAAAGGCGTGGATGGCGTGGCTTTGCGGTTCGCCAAGCGGGGCGTTCAGTCCGGGGTTGATCAAATCGTTGATGAAGCAGGTCATGCTGAATGTCAGCGAGTCGGTGATGGAATAATTGAACTTGACCAAATGACCTTTGATGTTCGTGCCGCCAAACCATCCGTAACTCGTGCCGGAAAATGCGGAGCCGAGCGGCGCGCCCGTCGGCGCGGTTTGGTAATATGCGCCGTTGTCGTCATCCACAAGCTGGTCATACCACGCGTCCGCTTCGAGATATTCGTAACGATACAACAAATCCCAGGTTTGTTTCTTGCCCGACTTGCCGAACGTGACGCCGCCCCAGTAACCGCGGTTGTTGCCGCTTGCTCCTGGATTTTCCATGTATTCGGCAGCTAGGCGGACGGGAAATGCGCCGTTGTAAAACGGAAAAGTTTCCAACGTGTAAGTCACGCTCGCGTCGGCGATGAGGGGATTATAATCTTTGACCAATGTGCCGCCCGCAGTGCGTGTGTTGCCTTGGTTGACGTAAGGCACGTTGGCTGTCGTGAGCATCTTATCGTTGACGATGTTGAACGCGCCTGCGCCGAGTGAACTGGTCCATTTTGGCGACCATTTTGCATTCCAAACCATCTGGCCCCCATAAAGGAACGGATCCTGACTCGACGCTTTTTCTTCGTCCAGTATGAATGCCGCGCCGACGAATGAAATCGAATGGCTGTCGTTGATTTTGTAACTGCCCTGCGCCGCGCCGCCTTCCGGCGTCAAGTCCGAGTCAAAAACCATCGGCGTGAATTGAAAGGGGTTGTCCATCTTGCCGAAGATCGTGGAGAGCGTCCAATCGCCACCGCTCAATGGCGTCCACTTGCCGTAAGCTGTGTCAATGTAGACGAATTTTTTCGTGCCGTTGTCCTGAAAAGAACTGTTGTTGGAAAGAGGATTGCCCGTTTGCGTACCGAAACCCGTCACCGGATCGCCTGTGCCCAAACGAAAACCAACCTGCAAATTATCCTTCATGTCCACCGTCAACCCCGCACGGAGCCGGTAGCGAAAACGGATACGATCCACGAAGTTCGGGTTGTCGGACGTGAAATCTTCAAACCGTCCACGGAAATCACCGCTTAACTTGTAATCCGTCACCCAATCGGGCATCCCTGTCTTTTTGCTGAATGCGCTGTCAAAGCTGTTCGTAAAATTACCGGCGAAGTCCTGACTGTTTTCCTCGCGTAAATCTTTGGCTTCTTCGGAAGTGAGGATGCCTTTCTGTTCCAGCTTGTCTATCAGCGCGTCGCCCGCCGTTTGCGCCCGCGATGTCGTTGTCAAGGCCATCAGCGCCACAGTGCCTGCAAACAATGCCATTTTTGTCGTGGAGTTTTGTTTTTTGAATTTTTTCATGATTGTTGGATTCAGATTTCGGCGGCAGTCTGAAACCATGCCGTTACAATCATGCGGCGGAATTGTTACGATTGAGTGACAAAACTTTTCCGGGCAAGTTCAAAATCCTGCCACGAAAAATCTTCGTGCCTTTGTGTGACATTCAACCCGCGTTTTCCAGAGGTCTCGCCGAAATTTCCAGCATCCGCTCGATCGGCAAACGCGCCCGCTTCAAAATTTCATCCGGCAACTCCACGCGCGGTGAAAGTTTTTTCATGCAGTCGCGCACTTTTTCAAGCGTGTTCATCTTCATGTATTTGCACTCGCTGCAACGACAGTTGTCCGTCGGCGCGCGCAGCGCGTCGAAAACCGGCGCGCAGATGAATTCCTTGTCCGGACATTCCTTTTGCATCCGATGGATGATTCCCGATTCCGTGACGATGATGAATTGTTTCGCCGGATCATTTTTGCAGAACAAAATCATTTTCTCCGTCGAGCAAACCGTATCCGCCAGATCGCGCACCTCGCGCAGACTTTCCGGATGCACGACAATTTTTGCGTCGGGAAATTGCGCTTTCAATTTCAGTAACGCATCGCGCCGGAACTCAACGTGCGCGTAACAATTTCCTTTCCACAACGTCATCGGCCTTCCCGTTTGCTCCATGACCCACTGCCCAAGATTTTCGTCCGGCACGAATAAAATATCTTTGTCCTTCGGCGCGGCGTTGACAATTTTTTCCGCGGTGCCGCTCGTCACGATCACATCGCACAACGCCTTCACCGCCGCACTGCAATTGATGTAGGCGATCGTCCAGAAATTCGGATTTGTCTTTTGCAGTGCCGCCAGTTTGCCCGCCGGACAACTTTCTTCCAGCGAACAGCCCGCGTCCTTGTCCGGCAGCACGACGATTTTATTCGGGTTCAAAATCTTCGCCGTCTCCGCCATGAAATGCACGCCACAGAAAACAATCACGTCCGCATTTGTCTTCGCCGCTTCCTGTGCGAGGCCGAGCGAATCGCCGACAAAATCCGCCACATCCTGAATTTCCGGCACTTGATAATTGTGTGCGAGAATGACGGCGTTCAATTGTTTCTTGAGCGTGAAAATTTCCTTGGCCAATGGCGTGAATTTCTCTCGCGTCATCGGCGGACGGATTTTCAATCGCTCAATCGGTTCAATGTCGGCAACGCCTGTCATGATCAAAATTTACCGCTTCAAATCTTTTGAGTCAATTAACCCCCGTTCTTGTTCATTCAAAACTTTCCATTTTCCCGCCGCCAAATCGTCAAGCCAAAGATTTCCGATCCGCACGCGAAGCAATCTTAAAGTCGGATGGCCGATGGCTGCCGTCATTTTGCGAACTTGACGGTTTTTTCCCTCAATCAATTCCAAACCAATCCAGCAATCAGGAACGCTCTTGCGAAAACGGATCGGCGGAACGCGCGGCGAAATTTCCGGCTGCGGCTCCAAAATCCACGCGCGGCAGGGCAAAGTTTTCCGGCCTTGAATCAAAATTCCCTTTTCCAATTTCTTCAAACTTTCCGGCGACGGAATTTTTTCGACCTGCGCCCAATACTCGCGCTCGTGCGCGTGGCGCGGGTGTAACAATTTTTCATTCCATTCCGGTTCATCGCTCAAAAGCAGCAATCCTTCCGAATCCGCGTCGAGCCGTCCGATTGAATAAATATTTTTCGGAAAATCGAATTCCGCGAGCGCGCGGTTGGGCGAGCCGTCGCTAGTGAATTGCGACAACACGCCGAACGGTTTGTTGAATGCGATGAGCATTGCGCCGGAAAATTTGCCACAGAGTCACAGAGAACACAGAGAAAATTCTTTGCTTTGTGTCTTGGCGTCTTGCTGGTTTAATTTTGAAGTGATCCGCAACATCATTTTTGACTGGTCGGGAACTTTAGTGGACGATTTGCCCGCCGTTCTAAAAGCGTCCAATTTCGTTTTGACGCAGGCGGGCAAATCCGAAATGTCATTGGAACAATTTCGCGCGGAGTTTTCCCTGCCGTTCAAGAAATTTTACGACCGGCACACGCCCGACGTGCCGATGGAAAAACTGGAAAGCTGGTTTCACGCCGAATTCCGCCGCTCGCAAAGTTCCGTCGTGGAACTGCCTCACGCGCGCGGGTTTCTGGAATTTTGCCGCGCGAAAAAGTTCCGCACATTTCTTTTGAGCACAGTCCACGCCGACCATTTCGCCGTGCAAAACCGCATGATTGGTTTTGATGCTTTTCTCGATAAGCCTTACACCGACGTTTGGGACAAGCGCGAAAAAATCCACGAAATCCTGCGCGAAAACAATTTGAAGCCGATTGAAACGCTTTTCATCGGCGATATGGAACACGACATCGAAACCGCCAAACACGGCGGCATCCATTCCTGCGCTGTGCTGACCGGCTACAACACCCTCAAGCAGTTGCGGAATGCAAAACCGGATTTGATCGTCGAGCATCTGTCCGAACTGCGCGGAATTCTTGAGCAAAACAATTTTTCACATCCCAAGTCGCTCGCAAAAAATTCCCGCGAATCACAGCCGCCGCTCGCCACAGTCGGCGCTTTGATTTTTAATTCTAAAAACGAAGCGCTGATGATTCGCACACACAAATGGTCAAACCTCTGGGGAATTCCCGGTGGAAAAATCAAATGGGGCGAAACTTCTGAAAACGCCTTACGCCGCGAAATTTTGGAGGAAACCGGCCTGAAAATTTCCGGCATAAAATTCGTGCTCGTGCAGGATTGCATCCACTCGAAGGAATTTTATCGCGACGCTCACTTCATTTTACTGAATTACACCTGCCGTTGCGTCGGAAAAAATCCCCGCGTGAAATTGAACGACGAAGGCCGCGAATTCCGCTGGATTAAATTAAACGGCGCAAAGAAATTAAAGTTGAACAAACCGACAAAAATCCTAATTGCTGCGGTTCGCAAATCATAAATGTCTAAAATATCCATCGTTGACCTCGGAGTTCTTTACCGCGTCGGCGTACCGGACGAGGAACGCGCCAAACCGCAGCGGCTTTTGCTGACGGTAGAGATGGAATCCGATTTTTCCGCTGCCGCGCAAACGGATTCGATCGCCGACACGATTGATTATTTCGCTGTTTCGCAACGCCTGCTCGGTTTTGGTGAAGGCCGCAGTTGGAAATTGATCGAGAAACTCGCCGCCGACATTTGCGAAATGATTTTGACGGAATTCAAACCGCAAAGCATCACGGTCGAGGTCAAAAAATTTCCGATTCCACAGTCGCGCCACGTTTCCGTCATCTTGACGAAGAATCGGAATTGAATTTCTGCCCATCCATCGTCTCTAATTTCCAGATGGATTTGTCTGCGACAATTTTTACCGCACCGGAATCGTGCATGTAAATTACGGGAATGTTTTTATTAGCCAATCGATCTTTCAATTCGCGGCTCGCGCGGCGGTCCGCCGGAAATTCCGAATCTGCAATCACAACGACTTTCGGCTGAATCGCGTCAAACAGTGCGTCGCAAAGCGGTTCGCCTTCATTCGGCAAACCTGCGACGATAATGTCCGCACGCAAATCATTCGCGCGTGCGAGCAATTCATTCTGACCGGCGCGTCCCAAATCGGAAAGCAGTAAAACTTTTGCGCCGGAAAAATTTCCGAGCAGCACGAGCGCGTTGTCGTCCGCGCGCGGGAAATTATTTGTCGCTGTTGGCCACAACACCTGCCAGCAGTCGGTTTTGTCGCCAGAATTGAAAATTTTATGGCGCGACGATTTTTCAAATTTGGAAATGACTTCCTTGTAAATGCCCGAACGGAATTTTGCGCCACTCGTCCACAATTCTCCGACTCCGAAAAGTTCATCCAGCAATTCCGCGCCACCACAGTTTTTCGAGTCGCCTTCCGTCAGGACGAGTTGCGGAATTTTGTTCACGCCCTGCGCGCGGAGAAAAGTTTTGAGCGTGAAATTGGCGGCGTCTTCATTTCCGCAATCAATCAGCCAGTCATTTTTTGTTCCGGCGGTGTCAACGAAAACAGAATGCCCGCCGCTGAGTGGCAAAACCGTCAATTTTGTTTCATCACGCAAATTTTCCCAGCGCCAGAAATAAATCGCGGCGATGAAAATCAAAATGGTCGCGCCAAAGATTTTTCTTCGCGCCGTTTTCAGCCAGCCGCTCAATGCGACGATTAGAATTGCGTAATAAATTCCGATCGAAATCCATGACGGCGCAGAAACATAAAAATATGAGCCGGGGATTTTAGTGAACCATTCGCTCGCATCAGTCATCGCAGACATGAAAAACCAGGCGCTGTGATTGAACAATTCCGTCGCGAACGGAAACCAGCTTCCGCAAATCAATGCGCCGAGATTGCTCATCAAGGCGAACGTGCCGAGCGGAACGGCGATCAGGTTTGCGATTGGTGAAATCGGGCTGAACAAATGAAAATAAAGCGCGCTCAATGGAATCGAGCCGAGCCACGCGGCGAACGAAAGTGAAAAATAGCGCGCGAGGATTCTTAAAGTTGAAATCAAAGTGCGCCGCCATTTTGGAATCAGATCATTTGGTAAAAGCGGGTCGTGGCTCAAGAGTTCGTCGGAAATTTTATTCATTCGCGGCAGCAGCAACCCGATGACGAGCATCACACAAAATGAAAGTTGAAAGCTCGCCTCAAAAAGCTGGCTCGGTTCGCAAAGCAAAATAATGAACGCGGCGGCGGCGAGTGAATTGAGCAGATCGCCCGGACGTTTCAATGCCCAGCCGCCGAGCACAATTGTCATCATCACAGAAGCGCGAATCGCGGACGATTCCCAGCCTGTCGCGGCGGTGTAAAACCAAATCAGCGGAATCGCAATCGCGCCGCACCACGCGCGCGAGACTTGAAGCACGCGCAGCAGCGTGACGAGCATTCCTGAAATGAGCGCGATCCGCAGGCCGTCAATCGCGAACAGGTGCATCGTGCCGGCGCGCAGAAATGGATCGCCGATATCGCCGGTGAACGCGGTTCGCCAGCCGAGCGTCATCGCCCAGAGCAACCGCAGCGGTTCGTCTTCCGTTGGCAGACCGAATGCGAGCGTCTTTTTTGACCAATTCAAAAATCTGTCGGTCAGCGGCGGCGAAATTAAAATCGGTTCGCGCAATTGCCAGTCGTTTGTCGAATCAGTTTTGAGTTCGTAATAAATTCCGCGTGTCTGCAAATAATCGCGGTCATCGAAAAGTCCTTCGGCCAGTGGAAATGTCGGCCGCGCGATGACGCCGGAAATTTCAACGGATTGTCCGGCGAAGAAATTTTCGGGCAATGCAGACGGTGTCGTGACGATGATTTCGCCGAGCGCGGTCTGCCAGTTGTCGTCGCCGCGAATTTCGGAGATACGAATTTGCGCCAGTGAATGTTCGGTTTGTTCGCCGTCGCGTTCGGAGATTTTTATTTGCGGCGTTTGTGTCAAAATGCCGCGAACAGAAACAATTTCAGTTTCGTTGCCGATCAAATTTCGCAAATCGTCCGGTGAAATGATTGCCGTGTGAAAAACAAGATTTGTCCAGCCTGCCAAAACGAGTAGCGCGCAAATCAAATTCGGGCGGAATCGCGGTAGCGTGATCGCCAGCGCGAGGGCGGCGAACGAAAAGGAAAAAAGCTGGACGAGCGGAGGTTGAAAAATTTCCGCCAGCAACAACCCCGCCGCGTAGCACGCGACGACTATCCCCAATGGCCGTTTCATTTTTGAGCCTGCACCCGATGCCGTCTGAAAAATCCGACAAGCCAAAGCGCGAGAAGGCCGATTGCGCCGCCCGCCGTGTCAATAAAAACGTCCGAAACGAGCGGTGTGCGGGTCGGCACAAAACGCTGGTGAAATTCGTCGCTGGCAGCATATAGAAAAACAAGCAGTAAAGCACCGCCGACTTTCGGCCACGACCATGTCGGCAGATTGTTTTTTGACAGGTGCAATGCGCGCCAGAGCAGCAGTGCGAGGATTGCGTATTCGGTCAGGTGTCCGCATTTGCGGATGAGATGATGGATTTCTTCAATGTTGACCTGCGGCATTTGTGGAAACAGCCAGCGCAAAAACGGTTCGAAGAAGCGCGAGGAATGTTCGTAGGAATGCGAGTCGGCGGACGCGGAAAAAATCAGCGCCATCCAAATCAAGACCGGCAGCCAGTATTTGAGAAACGCCCGGAGTTTTGGCACGCGGATAAAAAACAGGATTCGGGGCGCGCGGCAATCAGAATCGTAATTCAATTTGCAAATTGGCCGCGCATTTGGCACAGAAAGGCTCTCTGATGAAAAAATTGCCCTTGTTTTTTGCAGCATTACTTTGCGCGGTTGCGGCCCAAGCCGCGCCGCAGCCGGATTTGATCGCGCGAATTCATTTTGCGGGCGTGACAAAAATTTCCGCCGCTGGCAATTCCCCTGCGTTCACAAATGAATTTTGTTCTGCCGAGGCGCAGGCGTTAAAGACGCAGACACTCGATAAACTTTCCGTCGCGCTGGACGGTTGGTTGAGGCAAAAAACGGGCGCGACCGTGGCCGATGGCGCGGCGAAGCTGAGGCCTTTGCTCAATGATCTGCAAAAATCTGAATGGTTTCTCGAGGCGAGTGTCGCGCCGGACGGCAAACCTGAAGTCGCGCTTACAGTTAAACTTGATGACAACCGCGCACAATTTTGGCGTGCGAATTTGTCGGCGTTCTTTGCGCCGGCAACTTTCAGGCAATCCAGCGGCTGGCTGATTTTTGATTGT
>Ga0210398_10006686_pt1 | contig 10557 bp, 17 predicted proteins | sample IncBWC4OmetaG_FD_161047 | JGI IMG/M metagenome (GOLD analysis project Ga0210398, IMG submission 161047) | Forest soil microbial communities from Barre Woods Harvard Forest LTER site, Petersham, Massachusetts, United States - Inc-BW-C-4-O | ecosystem: Environmental > Terrestrial > Soil >... | reverse complement strand
AACTCGTTTCAGTGTTCTCAAAAGAGGGTGATCTTATTGTGAGCATGGCCCCTCTCAGTAGCTATAACGGCAGGCTCCTTGTAACGTAGAGCGGCGGCAGCGCGTATTACTTTCGGGATTTCGCTTATACGGATGGGCGGGTGAAACAGGTTTTGGACGAGAGCTCCAAACTCTCTCCCGAGGTTTTGTATGACGACCAAGGGCGCGAATCAATCCTAATCACCGAGCCACGAATCGACCACGGCAAATGGACATCTGTTCATGGGACCACCAAAGTGTTTCGGTGGCACGGAGACAGTTACGGAAAGATCAGAACCATTCCTTGGGAAAAAAGCTTCTGTCTCACGAAGGCATCCAGTGTGGGACTAAAGATGCCGGCTGCGGGTATTAATTGATTTTTTTGAGGCCGCACCGGTTTGTTGCGCGGCCTTTGCCCTCCCTTAATCTGATTCGGAAGCTGGTCCGCAACATTATCGGGCCAGATACTACGCTCCAGCTGTGATCGCGGTCTTGGCAAGTTGCCGGTCCGGCGGTAACGCCGGCAACTCCAAAATCAACACCCTCGGGCACCATTCGCCGCGAGAATACTGGCTCAAACCACCAATTTCCTAAATTCGGGGATTTCGCAACAGCCTTTAGCTAGCTTAGCTAAGCTAGGAAAATGTGGGACAGTCCCAACACGACCCTTACTTTTTCCCGGTTTCTAGGTTTCCTCAGCCGATGGTGCGCGACCGTAAATCTTGCTCTCCACCTCTTGAAGGAGCTTCTTCGACCGCGGGCTAATACTGCTTGAGATCATTCGAGCGAGTTGCTCGTTCTCAGCGATGCCTTCTAAGAGACTGGAAATCAGGACATCCTTAATTAACGGGTCGTTGCTTTCCGCAAGCTCGTCGATAAACCGCACGACGGACTGAATGAGGTCAAGATCGTATGATCTCTCAATCACTACCCTGGCGAAGGAGTCATAGACTCGGGTCGGCTCCTCAAAACAGTGTTCATCCGGACAGACGAGGTCACGCATCGTGGGGTACCTGCTCAGCAGCAGGGTAACCACCTGACGCGGCGTCATGGTCAGCACCAGAAGAAAATCAACTGCCTTATCCTTGTCTGAACTCATGCGAAATCGACAACTCCTTTCAAAACTATATCGGAGGCCTCGTCGATAGGGCGTCTTGTATCGCTATAAGCAAGCTTCGAAGTAATCAAACGGTCTGACGAGCCCAACCTTCCGCTTCGGTAGATCCTCAATAGCTGCTTGCGTCGATCAATCAGCTTTTGCCAGTGTCTTCTCTCTGCGCCAGTTTGAACCTCTACTCGCAATGCGGCCATGCTACTACCGTCGCCGAGTCTTGCATCCGCGCGAAAGAGGTTATCGATTGCGTCCCGAAGTGCTGGATCTTTGGCTTGTGCCAGTAACTCATTTCGTAGAAAGTTCACTACTGCCGGTGCTTCTTTCAGCTGTTTGATTGCCTTGGCGCCATTTGCTTCTTCGCTTTCGCCGAACGAATCAATCGCAACGAATACTGAAGTCCCGGCCATACCTAAAGCATTAATGCAGTCCCCCCCTCACAGTACCTGTCGGAGTCCGAACTCGCGGTTGGAATAAAGAGAAAATTGGGGATCTCCTTCTTGGCTAAGCGGATAGTCTCTCGATCAATTGGAGCAGTTCCCCTAGTTCTTATCTCCCCGCCACCGATCGCAACAATCACCCGTGGCATGTGTCACCTCACCAAAATTGCGCACCAATTTAAGGTCACAGCCAAATTATGAAACTTTCTCAACCATTCAACAATGACATCAATGACATCTTCGACCGACAGTGACGGGCCGACATTCTGCGGTTCAAAACTAAACCACTCGATCAGAGGCCACGTTCTCTCCGGGCTTCGTTTTCCACTTCCCGCTTCAATCGCGATAAGCTCTCCTCCCAAAAGCTGTCCAGAAAAGCCCGCAACTCGCCGAAGCCCTCCCGGCGCAGGCTATAAAGCCTGCTCGTTCCCTGGCGTCTCTCCGACAGCAGGCCAGCATTGGCCAGGACCCGCAAGTGCTGCGAGATCCCTGGACGGGTCGAGCGGAAGTGCCGGGCGATTTCACCGGCGCGCAATTCGTGCTGCGAGCGGACCAGGGTGAGGATGGCAATTCGACGCGGCTCAGCCAAGGCCTTCAGGATTACGTGCATCTGTCGCGAACTTTTCATAAGCAACATGAAAGAGGGGCAGTTCCTGCATTCCTTTCGCCCGCCAGACTAGCACACTGGCTTTGGACGCAAATTGCTGCTTACCTCATCCCTCGGTCAATCTGAGACCTGAACCGTTCCGCGCGGGCGCCTGTCTGCCGCGCTCCGCAAGTTCATGGCGCATCGATAGAATTTTTCAGGCCGCCGAACGAGAATGCCTGCACCAGTTCCTTGTTCAGAAAGTCATGCGGAAATCCCATCTGTATGCGGCTGACCATGTCCAGCCGCTTGCGCTGATCGGCCGTGAGTTTCAAATCGAGGCTCGCTAAATTGTCTTTTAACTGCTCGATCTCTCGCGCGCCAATAATGGGAGTCACGGGCACATCGCGATGGCGTAACCACGCGAGCGCCACCTGCGCTGACGAACAGCATGTCTCGCGCGCAACTGTAGCCACCTCAGCGACGATAGACTTGGATCTTTCGTTGACCTCCAGAGCGTTGTCGCGCCACTGTTGCTCGTCAAGGCGGCCGCCGGTTTTGCGGTCTTCAGAATATTTGCCGCTAAGCCAGCCGCCCGCCAGTGGCGACCATGCGGTAACGCCCAGACCCAATGTCTTGGACATCGGCAGGAGTTCGCGCTCCACCGTCCGTTCAATCAAGCTGTATTCCACCTGTAATCCCGCAAACCGGTTCCATCCCCGCATCTCAGCCAGCGTATTGGCCCGGGCGATCCACCATGCCGGCGCATTTGAAACGCCGGCATAGAGAATCTTCCCCTGCCGCGTCAGATCGTCGAAGCTGCGCATGACCTCATCGACCGGCGTGATGGCGTCCCAGATGTGAAGCCAATAGAGGTCGATGTAGTCGGTCTTCAGACGCCTGAGGCTCCCCTCCACCGCCTGCATCATGCTCTTTCGATGGTTCCCGGCCGCGTTCGGGTCCTTGCCTGGCGGCGCGTTACTGTACTTGGTCGCCAGTACTACGCTTTCGCGGTGGCCAGCGATGAATTCACCGAGCAAGGTCTCGCTGGTCCCGTTGGTGTAAAAGTTGGCGGTATCGAAAAAATTGCCGCCCGCCTCACGGAACGCCTCATAGATCCTTCGGCTATCGGCCTTCGCCGTGCCCCAACCCCAGTCTTCACCGAAGGTCATTGTGCCCAGGCACATCTCGGATACGCGAAGCCCACTATTGCCCAACAGTCTGTATCTCAATCAGTCATTCTCCCAGCTACAAGCTCCAGGCATGCGAAGCGCCCTGGGCAATCACCAAAACTCCGGCCACGATCATGACAACACCTGCCGCGCGGGCGACAAGCGTTGGCGACGGAGCCAGCCGCTCCACGGTGATGGCAATGGTGATGAGGGCCATGGCGCTCAAATTCATCACGCCGGTTACCAGCAGGGCCATCATTGATCCGAGGCAGCACAAAAGGCAGTGCATGCCAAGCCGGAGACCGTGGCGCCATGCGGTGCGAGCGTCTGCAGACAGCATGCTTACGCAATTTGCTTCGTCCCGGCAGCGGCATAGCTGGCGCGCCTTCCATGCCGTGAGCTGAAGACCTCCGGCGAACAAAAGGACGGCGCCGGTTATGACCGGGACGGAGCGGGCAAGCGTGGACCAGTGCATCTCGGCGTTCGTTACGATAACACCCACCGGGTAGACCACCGCCCCCAAAAGGGCCCATACGAAAAAGTACCCTGCGCCCGCCAGCGCTGTTGGGGCATTCAGGTGAACCGTCCCGGGCACGCGAAGTGAAGCTCGGTAGCGCAACCGCGCCGGTACGAGCGCGGGCAGCATCATAGCGGCCATCATCACAACCCACATTCCCATGAATGAGAAGATCGCTGCGAGCCAGCTCTGATCTTGCATCCTCATCCAGGCCATCGACATCGTCCAGCCACCCGACATGGCCATGCCGCCGGACATGCACCTGTCGCCGTAGATCGTCGTCGCCGCGCTGGCAATGCGAAATGCCCAGTCACGCTTCAGCCCAACGCGATAGCTATTGATCGTATTCATCGTGCCGTCGTACCCAGAATGGCCCGCGGCCATTCTCGTCCCGGCCTTTTGGAGTCAGATCCAGATAGTGATAATGGATGTTGAATATTTCGTTGCCGCGCGTGTAACACGAATAGCTGTGAAAAACGTTACCGCCTTCATCCTTATAGAACACGCTGTGGCCTTCTCGTTCAGAATGCCCTGGATCTTGCATGGCGTAGTTGAAAAAGGCTTTTTTCGCAGACGTTTCTTGCGGCGTAAAAGACACATGATAGTCGAAGTTGAAATCTGTGCCACCGGAGGAAACCCACGGGAAACCCCAGCCCATCCGTTTTTTATAGGCAGCCAGTTTCTCGTAGGGCGCGCGTGAAACGCAGATCATGGTCACGTCGTGATACTTTAGATGCACATTAATGCCGTTGAAGCCGTCGGCCCTTAGCGAGCAGTGTGGGCATCCTGCCTTGTCGTTCGGCCCGAACATGAAGTGATAGATAATGAGTTGACTGCGTCCTTCAAATAAGTCGGCAAGCTTCTGTTTGCCCTTGGGCCCTTCGAACAAGTACTCCTTGGCGACTTTGACCCAGGGGAGGCTGCGTCGCTCTAAATTGAGCTCATCCTGCAGGCGAGTGAACTCCTTTTCCTTGAGGAGAAGTTTCCCGCGCGCCTTCAGCCATTCAGCTTCAGAAACAACTTTGTGCTTGTTTACCACTGCCTTCATTTTTTCTTGCCTCCGATAGAATTAAGAAACTTGCTGTTCACGGCCCGTCGCACGAGCGGCCATCCTAATTCTTCTGCGCAACATTAGCCCCCTGCGCCTGGCAGGGGTCAACGCCTGGATCGCCACCCTCGGCGACTATCTGCAGACGGCCCAGGTGATGAATCCAGCCGGCTTCATGCCGCGGTTGGACATCCCCTTCGCGCGGAAGATCGCGGTGCGTCAGGCGGAGGATCGTTCCGTCGCCGTCGGGCGTCAGGGTAATCTCCACGACGGTGGAACCTGAGGGCACGTCCATGTCTCCGACCTCAAACCCCCAGCTAAACACGATCCTGTGAGGCGGATCGACTTCGAGGAATTCGCCACGGATGATCTCCTTGCCATTCGGGTCGAGACGAAATATTCCACCTGGCCGGGCATCGATGTCCAGGGCCCGCCCCATCCAGCGCAGAAATTTGTCATGCTCGCTCAGAAAACTGAACACCTGCTCTGGACGCGCTTTGATGTAAATTTCTTTGAAAAGAGGGTCGTGATCGGTCAACTCGTCTCCTCGGGTCCGTAAGCATTTGTCACTGGAACAGCCAAGCCGAACTGGCGTGCCTCAGACTAGCCTATGTCCACATCATCCGGGTACGGAGTACCTTGGCCAGTTTCACAAAGGGATTTGAGGCTGAGCAGGTACGTGGCCCATTTGGTGCTGCAATAGTGCATGAACTCTACTTGTTCTTTCCAACCGCGTTGCGCGAACAGCACGACCGTGGCGCCGGCTTCCTGCTTCAAGTCGAAGGTCAGCTCGGTGCCAATCCATTCCGCGGCGCCGTCCACGCATTGCCATTTGACGCGCTTGCCGGGGACCAGTTCCAGAACCTTCATATCGTTAAAACCACGATCACCGAACCGGAATTTATCAACGGTCCCGACCACGGGCAAGGCCGTGACGCTCCTTGACCACCAGCCCGCGAGACCCTTCTCCTCCGTCAGTACCCCAAAAACCTTGTAGGGTGTTGATTTGACTCCAACGCGATGCAATATATCGAACATTTGATTCTCCAGTTCAAGAAGTCACTTCAGGATGGCCATGTAGTAAACATCTTGTACCCCAACACCGCTCTTCCTCGTTGCTTCAGGCGGCCCTATTCTATGGCGTGTTCTCTGGCTGCCCGCCGACCTAGGACTTCTTGCCATCACTCCTTCGAGAGCGGTTTCATGGGTACTACCTCGGGCGGTGCGGCAAGAATCCATCGAATCGCGTGATGAGCGTCTTTACGTGCTCGCCATGGATATGGCGCGCATGGTCCTCTTCTGAGGACCAGCGCTCGAAGGCGGTGATCGTCGCAGGATCTTGTGCGGACCGATAAAGCTCGAACTGCAGGCAGCCGCCCTGCGCCCGAGTAGGACCAGCTAGGTCGCGCGCAATGCTCGTTCAAGTTCGGCTTCCTTCCAAGGCTTCGCCGTGGCTGTGGCTAATACTACGACCTCCGCGTTTTTCAGTGTCATCGATTAGCTCCGTTATTCAACTTAGGGAGAGCAATTTTCCTTGATTCACAACTAGACAAGGCGCAACTGTTTTGTGTCCTAATTTCTCGCAAGCCAGACATAGCATGAGCGCCGCAATTCTAGCCATGACGAACGCTGGGGTCCGCGAAGGGATCGCGCCCAGCATCGCCCCCCTCTGCAGTGATCTTCAACCGCGACAGATAGTGGCCCCAGCCCATCTCGTGAGTATCGCGAGCCTCGTGTGGTAATTCTCGATGGGTCAAGCGCAGCCAAGTTCCAGTGCCCTTGGCTTCTAAGTGGATTTCAACAGTTGTAGAACCTGCAGGAACCCGATGGCCAGGCTGATCCCACCCCCATGTAAAAACAATCTTGGAGTTCGGTACCACCTCCAGATAGGTGCCCTGAATCACGTCGCGCCCGTTAGGATCCAGCCGATACTTACCGCCTGGCTTGGGTTCAAGTTCTGCCTCGAGTCCCATCCAGCGCACCATTTTTGCCGGGTCCGTCAAAAACTCAAAGACCTTCTCTGGGGCGGCTTCGATGTAGAGTTCCTTGACTATTGGATCAGTGACCACGCTCTCTCCAGGTTTCTCTTTCTACCTCCCGCTTCAATCGCGACAAGCGCTCCTCCCAAAAGCTCATATCGCGATGCTTCAGGTGTAGTTGCCATCGCGGGCTCCAGGTTCGGTTGTACTTTTATCCCATCTCTTTACCGGCGTTCATCAGGGCGCCTGTTGCTCTCTTCTCGACGGGCTTCTTATTTCACAACGCCCAGCCGATCTTAGAGAAAAGCGGGACGGTTGGCTTGCCCTCCGCAACTGCTTTGAGCCGAAACATGAGCGCTCCCCAGGTTGTATTGCACGAGACAAAGTAATCGGTGTCGGCTTTCCAACCGGCGTGCGTGAACCGCAGCAGGGTTTGCCCTTTGGTTTCGTTCAATATAAACCGCAGACTTGTGCCTTCCCATTCCTCGCCGCTCTTGCAGAACCATTCGGTCTCCGAAGGCGCGGATCTGACTAATTGCACGCAGTACACAGTGGCGCGGTTGAAAAAGCCCAAGTCCACAGCCTCTGGATGCAGGACAACATCTTCCGCCCACCATTTCGAAAACCCCTCACCCGAGCTGACGAGTGGGGAGACTCTGGCGGCTGGAGCATCGATCTGAATTGATTCCCGGATATCTGGCATTGGATCCTCTCATTTCGTATTTTTGCGTACGTTGTCGGGGACGATGCGCGTTACGATCTGGTTGGTGCGACTGACGTTATTCCTTCCAGTGCGGTCCCGGGTTTTTGTCTTCCACATGGTCCCTGAGGCGGTGCATCAACTCGCCCCAGCTCGAATTGCAGATGGCATAGAGTTCGGTGACGGCTTTCCAGTTGCTGTGAGTGAAGCGCAGCATAGTCATTTTGCCCTGGGGGGCGATGTCCCAGGTAAGTGTGGTTCCCGTCCACTCCGGATTGTCGCCATGGCAACTCCAAACCACGCGCTTCCCCGGTTCCAGTTTTTCGATCTTCATGCGAAAGACTGTGGCGCGCCGGTCAAACCCGAACTCCGCATTGCCGCCGACCTTCTCGTCAATCTTGGCGTCGGCAGTCCACCAGGCGCGTAGTGCAGTTTGAGTGGTGAGCGCGCCGTAGACCTTCTCGGGTGTCGAACTGATGGGTATTTGGTGCTTTAAGTCAGCCATAGAGACCCTTTCGTCTTACTTCAGATATGGATTTACGAGCTGAGTCATTCCGCCATCCACCATCAGTTCCGACCCGAGGCAATAGCTGGAATCGTCCGAGGCAAAAAACAGCGCCGCCTTGGCCATCTCCTGCGGTGTGCCGCGGCGCCTCATGGGAATGGTGTTGGTGATGACCGCGGCCAGCTGGTCCGGCGTCATCCCGGGCGGGCCACCTTCACGCGAAATAATGGGCGTGTCGGTCATGCCTGGACTCAGGACGTTCACGCGGATGCGCCGGGCGAGCAGTTCCACAGACATGGAGCGCGCCAGCGCACGTACCGCTGCCTTCGCCGCCGTATAGATCGAGGTTCCCACGCGCCCCTGCTTGTCCGCGTCGGAGGCGCTCACCAGCACGATCGAGGATCCGTCCCGCATGTAGGGCAGTGCTTTTTGGACGGTAAAGAAGGTTCCCTTGAAGTGGATGTCGCAGAGCTCGTCGAAAAGCTCTTCGGGCATGCTCTCAATTGACGCAAACTTGGCGATGCCAGCGTTGGCCAACAGCACGTCGATCTTCCCGAATCGCCCGCTGACCTGTTCGAAAAGGCGCTGAAGATCTCCGAGCACGCGCACGTCCCCCTGCACCACTAGAGTGTTATCGCCCAAGGCAGTTGCGGCTTGGTCCAGCGTCTGTCTGTTTCGCCCGAAGATTGCCAGCTTTGCGCCGTTGGCCTTGAATTCATGCGCAGTCGCCAGGCCTATTCCGCTGTTGCCACCGGTTATCACTGCCACTCTTCCAGCCAATCGCATAGTTTCCCCTCGGTTTGCGGCTCCAGGCCGCTGTGAGATTGCCCGCCGATCGCGGGCGATTTAGAGTTCTCGCGCTAAGTGACCGGGCGTTACGCCCTTGATGCAGAACCCGGAACTGTAAGCGCAGGCTTCTTTCAATAAATCTTCCGAATCTCGGTCGATCTGTGCCTTTTCCGTTTCCCCCACGTGCAGAATCAGATAAGCCATGGGCCCCGGATTGATGAAGTAGGGATAAGGCCCCATAACTGGCCCGGCGCCAATGACCTGAGCGGTGAGGTTCGGCACAAAGAACATGCAGTGAGGCATATTCATCGCCATGGTTTCCATCGATCCTGGACCAACGTAAAGTCTGGCGACGGACTGAGCATGTAAGCGATTCCCGGACGAGCCGGTGAGTGGTAGACGCCGTCTTTGAATCGCCGGGAAATCTCCTGCTTCAGTGCCGCGAGGCCCAACTTGCCTTCGGCGCGAATGCGCTCAATATCAAACTCAACGGGAACAATGGACCTTGTGCCCTCGGCATCCTGGCATTCCGGAGCGAAATAGCTGTCACCGTATTCCTCTCGCGTATAGTCGGTTCTTTGCACATAGCAGGTAAATCCGTTCGGGCCCTGCCGCTCCAGCACGTAGCCTTTGGCCGGATCGAGGACGAAGACCGTCGCTTTGGCGCACAAATGCGGAGGTGCGGCACTTAAAGCAAGGTGAATCTCCAGTGGCCTGGGCAACGGTTTGAGTTTGATGTTGGAGCCGTTCGCGGCATTTTCTTGCGCGTACACGGCCGAGGCCATGCCGGCAACCGTAAGCAAACCTACGACACGAATAGCATCCCTCATGTGACTGACTCCGGTAGAAGCAGGACTTGCTTGTTCCGTTCTTTTTGCACAAGACTGTCCTTTCCTATGCGGTGACACCGCGTTGGCTCACTGCGTTGGCCACAAACGCTGACCCAATAGATCAACAGCGCTTCGGAATAGCCGGGATAATGTGAGGGTCTCGCCTTAAAGACTCTCTTAGAGCAGACAGCGAGCAACACCCGCGTTGGGAACCGCGACCGTGCTCGTTGCCTGGGACGGGGGAGGGACAACGACCGACCGGCACAAAGCGCTGAAGGAAGTTCTCATGCATGATCGTTCTGTCGTTGCGGCGCAAAAATCATCTCGCGCAATACGTTAGCGGCTGCTTTCGTTAGCGTCAACTGAAATTATGTCAAATCTTTGTCACGAACTGGGCGCTGGGGGCGCGACCCTGCGGTTCGCACCTGCTGCCAGCGTTTGGCCACTCCCATGATGGCAGTGGTCTGTGCAGGAAATGGTTTGCCTGGATGTTGGTACGGAATCGCTGGCCCAGCGCGTCTCCGGTAACAACCGTTGCTCGCGTCCCGAGGACATCGTTCCGCAGCCGGGGCGCAAGTTGTGACAAATTGTTTGTGCTAACACCGTATTGGCTCCCGGCATATAAGTCGGCACCGAGAGCCGCAAGCACCAGTCTGACGGTTGACACATCACACACAATATCTCGCCGCAGCGCCGGAAGGCGAATGTTACAAAGATTTTCATCGACAGCGATCATGGATCGTGGGATTCTGCTGGGGCGAGACAAGACTGTGGTTGCTCAGAGAATGGGGCGCGGTCCATGGACTGGGAAACAGATCTGATCGATGCGTTTGAGGCCATTGTGCATCGGGACTTTCCTAAT
>Ga0210398_10006685_pt1 | contig 10559 bp, 16 predicted proteins | sample IncBWC4OmetaG_FD_161047 | JGI IMG/M metagenome (GOLD analysis project Ga0210398, IMG submission 161047) | Forest soil microbial communities from Barre Woods Harvard Forest LTER site, Petersham, Massachusetts, United States - Inc-BW-C-4-O | ecosystem: Environmental > Terrestrial > Soil >... | reverse complement strand
CAGAAATCACATTGGCCGCAGTAACCGCCGTGCCAGCCCACGCCGACGCGCTGGCCCGGTTTCCAGTTGGTCACGCCCGTGCCGACGGCGTCCACCACCCCGACCACTTCATGGCCCGGCACGCGGGGATATTGAATGCCCGGAAAAAGTCCATCCTTGGTAATGGAGTCGCTGTGGCACACACCGCAGGCCTGCACCTTGATTCGCACGGCCCCGGGGCCGGGCTGCGGAAGGTCGCGTTCCACGATTTCAAACGGGGCGCCCGGACGGGCGACTTGGGCTGCTCGCATTTTTTGCATAATAGTTGGGAGGGTTGTTAAATTTTTTTATGCCGTGTGGTTGTGTCCTGCAGGACGCAATCGGGCAGAAGCTAAATCAGAAGGAACCGCCGCACAAGGGGCGAAATCTTTTTGAGAAACGCGGGGAGAAGGCTAATTGAGCCGGATGGTTTGATTGCCATCGAGTCGCTTGGACAAATCAATGGGGTCACCAACGGAAACCTGCTGCGGATTCACCTGATAGGCCCAGACTTCGAAATAACTGAGATTGGCCTCGCCGTAGATGGTCGCGAACGCACCGTCTACCGCGTCGGCGCCGTGGGCGACCTTGACGCGGCCTATGCGCGGAACATTGTAACGCGGATCAAAGGTGAACCACTCCTGTCCGAGATAAACTTCGCAATAGGCGTGAAAATCCATGGGCGTGCCCGGATCCGTGTAACCGATGTCCGGCAGATGTCCGGTGACGTAACGGGCGGGCAGATTGAAGGCACGGCACAGTGCGATGGCCGCGTGGGCGAAGTCGCGGCAGACGCCGTGGCGGCGCGCGATCACTTCCGAGGCCGAAAGATCGGGCCGCCCGGAACCGAAGCGGTATTCGATGTTGTTGTGGACCCAGTCGCAGATGGCCTGCACGCGCGGCAGGCCGTGGGGGACTTGTCCAAATTGGTTCCACGCAAAATTCATCAGCTTGTCCGAATCGCAATAACGGCTCGGCAGCGTGTAACGCAACAATTCAAACGGAAGTTGTCCGACGGGCACAATTGGCCACAGCACTTCCCGGCTGTCGGGCAGGGAGGAAACGGCAACGAGAGCATCGTGACGGATTTCGTTGCGGCCGGGCATGAACATCGAGCGATACGTGATGTTGCCGTGCGAATCCTGAAACTCATACGACGGCAGGCCGATGCCGAACGACAGCTTTTCCTGCATCACCAGCACCCGGCCTTCGAGCCGCGGTCTCAGCACGAATAACACCGGTGTCTGCACCGACGTTTCATAAACCAGCTGACAACCGACCCGGACGGTGAGATTCAGAGGAGCCCAGCTCATGGAACTTGATCGGCAGAATTGACTTTCATTTTTATTCGTTTGGCCAGAGCGGGCGTCTTTGTTTTCATTCAACGTCCACAATGATCCGTTGCGAGGACTCTAGCTTTTAAACGCAAAGAATTAAATGGGGTAAATACCCCATAAAAGGTCGGGGTATTTCACGGGGATTTACGCCCTCAGCCGGGCGAATTCCCGCAAAGCTTGCAGGCAGCGCGGGGAAAATCTGCGGTTCAGACAAATTGAGCCAAAGCCGGGTCGCTGTGGCTCAATTGCAAGGTCAGTCCATGAACGCGGACAAGAGCCTGAGGCCGCCCGGTTCAATTCCAATAGCCGTCGGTATACTTGTAGCCATTGCCCTGGCGCTGGCAGGTCGGGGCGACCCAGACAGAACTTGAATTCGGCGGCAATTCCCAATGTCCCGCCCGCCATTGATACCCGGTGTCGCGCCAGGTCCAGTAACCCGCTATCCACACGTCCTCGGGGGACGGCTGTACCAGCACGACCTCGGACTGGAGCGCCGGCGGCGCTTGCGCCACGATGGTGGTCGTTCCGCTGGCCGTGCTTGTCGCATACGTCACGGTGGCGGGGCTTCCAGTGACCACGGCGGGAACCGTGTCCGGGGTGGTGGTGGTCGTCGTCGTCGTCACCGAGCGGGTGGGGGCCGGCGGTGGTGGCGCAGAAACCATGTGTGAATCGGGTGCGGTGGCGCAACCGGCCAGGAGACCGAAGGCGCTGCAACAAACCAGGACCGGTGTGAGTTGCCTCACCAGGCGGGCGGAGGCTGAACGGGATGGAAAAGTAATAATCTTTGTTTTCATTTTGAAAGTGTAAATCCGCGGCCGTTCCGGCGCCATGGGGTGTTTCCCTAACCCTGGATGACTGGCGCGGCGTACTGCCAGAACTGAAAAATTCCTTTAATTCCCCTGCGCGGCTTTCCTGGCGGCCTCACGCATTTGATCATGTTCCGCCGCGGTCACGCCTTCTTCAACCAGTCTCTCATTGTCGCTGCGCCCTTCGTCATCCTCGTCGGCGCTTGGCGCCACTGGCGCCTTTTGTCCGGCCGATCCGGGCACCGGGTCCCAGCGTTCGGATTCGGGCGCTGATTCGAGAAGTTCAGTCTTTGGGTCGGTGTCCGATCCGCCCGTCAATTCCCGTTTGGCCTGTTCCCAATCAGATTTCGACACTTCCTGCGCCGAACGGCCGTTGATGACCGCCAGCTCAACTGCGCGCTCACGCACCATTTTGCGCGTCACGGTGCCGAGCCCGGCGGAATTTTCGGTCAGGGCGCCTTCCTTCAGTGGATTCGTCTTCATGACTTGGAATTGCCGCAGGCGCGGAAAAGCGTTTGTGAGTTGTGCTTTGTCTTGATTTGACGCGTGGCGCGATCTTCGCGCGTGTCGCGGGATTTGGAGAAAATATTGTCCCGCTTTTGAGGCTTTAAATTTGAGGCGGCTGCCCCGGCGGTGGCATTGGCATTCGGTCGCAGCCGGTGAAGCGTTTGCGGGAATACAGGAGTTTGCGGCGTTGCCCCGGGTTTGGCGTTGGCTTTTTTCATGAATTTTGTCTGGCGGCAGCCAATCGGGAATTTCGCCGGACGGTTTCGTTGTCATCCGCTTCCAGCCAGTTGAACGTGGTGTTCATTTCCGGGTTCAGCCCGAGCTTCGAGCATTCCTCAATGAAATAAGAGCGCTTCTCGGGGTTTTTCATCATGCTGCTGGATTCCATGGCGTCCGACCAGGTCTTGATTTCCGCGGGCGTTTTGGCAGTGCCATTGGCCTGCAGCCACGCGCCTATCTCCTCATAATTTGTCGAGGTTTGAACGACCGTCTTGAACTGGTCGCCGGTGATGCCCTTGAAACTGAAGAGCATGTTGTCCAGCGGACAATCGTAATGATATTCGCCGGGCGTTCCGGCAAGGGTGGCCCGGCATTTGTCAACGGCGCGGCTGGCGATCACAAAGCCGGCGATGCGATCACGCGGGCTGTGCGGTGCCACCTTGTTCAGGTCCCGGTCAATGATGGGTGTGCTCATAATGTGGTTCTTTTTGGGTTTGGATCGTGTGCTGCTTTTTTTGGATAAACCAGATCGATTCGTTTTACGTCCGGTTGTGAAACCCATGAATCCGGGTGAGGTTTCGTTCGGCGAGCAATTGCGCCTCGGCCTCGAGCCAGTGCTGCACGTCGCGCCCCGGCGGCGAGCCCTCGTTCACGTAACTGAAGTAGGCCCTTCTGGCCACTTCGTCCGCTGATGACGCGAAATCCACCGGGTTTTGGCTTAAGTTTGCGACCGAAGTCTGGTGCGACGGATTGGGCAAATTTTGGTCCTGCGGATATTTATTGTGTTTCATAAAAGAAAAATGGGGATCAACCGGCCTTGCCGGCGGGAGCCAGTTCGTGCGCGGGACCGTGCTCCACGGCTTCCTTGGTTAAATTTACGAACACCGTGGAGTCCGGATAGCTGATTCGTTCCACCACCTTGGTCGGAATGAGCACCTCCTTGCCGGTAAACCGGTGCCCGGTCTTGATGACCAATTGTCCGATCGCCCAGCTCCGGTCATCCATCATAAAGTCGCAGATGTGACCGGTCGTTTCATCGCCCGTCCGGAGATGATAGCCGTTCACGGCTTGCGTGCTGCGCAGATTCGCATCGGCGTCCCCGGGCTGCGGTGCGGTCGGAAGCGGCACGGCCGGCGGTCCCATGATGGGAAAACCGCTCGTGCCCCACAATGCGCCGCCCTGCCAGTAAACAGGCATGCCGTAGTATCGGTAATACTCCTCCTCGTATTGCCGCGACACCGGTTGGTGCAGCGCAATCGAAGGGCTGTCCTCAATCTGTTTCCGGGTAAGGTTCACGCACAGGACCTTTCCGGAGTGGTCGAGCCCGCCGATGACATGGGGAGATATCAAGACCGCGCGCCCCGGCAGCCAGGAACCTGTGTCCGCCACCAGATAACGCACCGCCCAGCTTTGATCGTCGAAATAAAAATCCTTCACCCGGCCGATTTCCCCGTCCGTCGCCCCGAGTTTGTCACCGTACAATTGATTGACGCTTCGTAACATAATTTTGTCTTTCCCTTAAAATCAGGCTGTGCCGTTTAAAGGCGGCCGAGTAAAAGCAGCACGACCACCACAACCAGGGCCAGACCCAGGCCGCCGCTCGGGTAATAACCCCAGCTTCGGCTGTGCGGCCACGTTGGAAATGCGCCGATTAACATGAGAATCAGAAAAATTAAGAGAATCGTTCCTAACATAATTTGCCTTTTATTGTGCGAATTGGATTCGCCGATCGTTCCGTCCGTGGAATGTGGAGAAAGTGCTTGTGTTGTCCATGGAATGACAATAGTCCGGATGCGCGCAATCACCATGGGGTGTTACCCTACCCGCGGGGCTTGCGAATCAATCGCCGTTTCGATTGCGGCTCTTCGAACGAAGCGCCAGCCAGAGATTGGAAACCAGTCCCGCGCCTTTGAAAGCGGTTCGCACCCAGGAAGGTTTTGCATCCGCGTCCGGGGCTTTGCCGCGCCGGAAGGCCGCCAGACCCGTCGCCAGTACCACGGCTGACGAAGCAATCGTCCCGAAGGATCTGGCACGATCGCCGAGCGCACGGACTTCCGACGTCAGTGCGGTCAAGTCCCGCATCATTTGGGCGCGGTTCAGTTCGCTTTCGACAAGCAAAAGCTGTTTTCGCGATGGAAGCGGGTTCAGGCGAGGATTTTTCCCAGACATTCGCGGTCCTTCCGGAGTTGATCAAGCGAGGCGGAAAGCGCCTGCCAGTTGTGCTGCAGGGCGATGAGCCGCCGGCAAAGATAAACCGCGGCGGCTCCGTAGAGCACGCTCAAGGTCAGCAGGACGGCCATGTGCGAGAAAGCCCACAACAAGACCACAATGGTAGCCGTGAGCGTGATGCCGGCGAGCATGCCGAACGCCGCCACGCCCAGGGCCAATAGGAAGGCTTGCAGGAGACGTTCGCGTTCCTCCTGCACTTCCACCGCCAATAACTCAAGCCGGTTTGCGCCGATGGTTAACAACCCCTGAGCAAAATACCTCGAGGTCGCGCCCAGTTGACCGAGGCTGACGGTGGATTCTTCCATAACCGGATCAATCGCGGCTGCCGCTGCACCGGCGGGCGGCCAGAAAGCCGAGAATCGCCCCAACCCCGATGCCAATGGCGATGGCTTGATAGGGATGTTCGCGCACGGCTTCGTCCGCCGCCTTCGCGCCTTCAACCGCCCGGTCGCGAACGCGGCCCGCGACGTCCCGGGCGCTTTCCAGCGCGGCGGTGAGACGTTTGCGGGCTTCCCCGACTTTTTCCCCGGCCACGTCGGCCGTGGCGGCCATCAATGCGCGCGCGTCTTCGGCGAGCGTTCCCATGTCATTACCAGATGTGTGAGTATGTTTGTTCATAGTTTCCAAGTTTTCTGTTTGTTTGTGTTTCTTATTTCCAAATTTTCCAGTCCGGCGGCCTAAATTGCCTTGGGCGGGGCCGCCACCTTCAGAACCGAGTTCCTTCCGCCAAAAGGATTGGGCACCGTTTCCTTGGCCAGCGGGTCGGGCATCCATTGGCCGTCCACCACCAGGCAGTATTCATAGCTGCCGGGCGCCAGGGCCGTTTCCTTCCACCACCGGCCGGCGCCGGAAGAATGCAGGATTTTGGCTTCAGGCCGCCACTGGTTGAAGGAGCCCGCGATGCAAACGGTGGTCGCCGTTGGATGGGTGAACTCAAAGCGAACGGGCACGAGTTGAAGGCTGGCGCCGTGGCCATTTTCATGGCTGCGGCCGTGGTCATGGTTGTGTTTCATAAAAAGTAATTTCGCGGGACGGTTGTCTCCCGGTTTTGGAAGATCAATCCGTTTCGCCTCCACACTATGCACCGGAAGACGTTGCCGGGCCATGGGGTGTAACCCGAAGAATATTTGCAGATCCTGTCCTGCAATGGCTTGGTGAAAGAAATGTCCCGCAACTCATTTGAGTGTGGGTTCGGGCGGCCTCATCGGCGTCAGCGCCGCCAGAATGGCCTTCTGTACAGTGAGATTGGCGAGATTTCCCAGATGGCCGCCCTGCGCGAAGACGGTCAATTGTTCCGGCGTAAACGTGGCGCGGAGCCAGGCCAGATCCTCGTCCGCCAGGAGAAAATCGTTTTGGTTGACGATGACGCGGATGTCCGGGTTGGCGCGCATGCCGGCATCGTAAGTCCGCAAATCTCCGGCATTTTCCAGCGTTTCCGCGGTCGATGAAGCCACATTCCCGGCCTGATAATACGGAATCACAAAATCTTTGTAATAATCCTGATAGGAATACTGAAGAATTTCCTGATACAGGGGCATGCGTTTGAATTTGCGCATTCTGTGTTTCAGAACTCCCTGATTGTTCCGCCGCTGGCTGCTGTAAATGATGTCCCGCAGGATCATCCGAAAGTTCAGGCCGATGAGAAACTTGGACTCAATGCCATCGAAGGGCAGGGTGGATCGGGGCGTGAGGGTGAGCTTGCTCAAGGCCGCGACCTTGAGAAAGGTGTTCTCAATATTATCGGTCCGGTTCGTGGTCGGCCATTGCAGCGGCGCCTGGTAAAATTCGTCCAGCTTGGAAATTCCGTATGCCATGCGGACAGGCGTGTTGATGGCGACGAAGCGATCAAATTTGAGCAGGGGCGACGGATTCGTTGTTTCCGTGGCGGCGACGTACAGAGACTGGAATGCGCCCATGGAATAACCCATCAGCGCCTTGTTGCCCAGGCGGTCCGGGTACAACTTGTTCAGGTGGTGATCAATCTCCGTGAGGGCGACATGCAAGTCGTGGCCGTCCACCGGCAAGTAGGCGGGCATCGCCGCAGTCGAGGCATTTTCCATGAACTCGGAATTGAAGGGACTGCTGACGCACACGGCGGAGAAACCGTTGTTGTAAACCAGCTCCGCCAGCGCCAGCGAGGTTTCCGCCAGACGGTGCGAACCCAGCCCCGGAACGATGTAAACCACGTTCGCCTTTCCCGGCTGCAACCAAAACGTGAACTTTAATTTCCGGCCCGTCGCGGGAATTAGCACCGACCGCGTCTTGCCGTGGTTCGGAAAATCGGGATTCTTGAAGGTGAAGAAGACGGATTCGAGGGTTTCCAGCGAGGCTGGGTCCGGTTTTCCCTTCACTTGGAAGTTCGCCACCCGGTTTGCTCTCGCAAATGTCCAGGCGTACTGAATCTCGGAATACGGATCCATTTCCGCCTGGCTGAACCGCACATATTCGTCCACCGTGTCGGACAGATTGTTATACATGGCCAGGTAAACAAAGTAGGAATAGGGACCGAAATAAGTCAGGGGGTTGCTCAGAACGAAGTTGTAAGGAGCGATATAGAGCAGCGGATTGGCCGCCGTGTCGGCAATGAGGCCAACGGTGTCCCGCTCGTTGCTTGGTCCATAAACCGGCAGCATGAGGTAACACCGCGGCTTCCAACCCCACTGGCCGAAAGTCTGGCCAAAGTCCGCGTCCGATCTGGGAATCTTCCATTTGTCCGCCACTTCGAAGAAGCCGGCCACCCCGACGGTGGAGTTTACCAAAAACCCGGAGGTTTCATCCCGGGCGCCGCTCCATTTTCTCTGGAGCAGATTGTTGATCAAGCGCCCGGGATAGGTGAGATTTCTGCCAAAATTTCCAATCCCGGTCCGGACCGGCTTGATGACAATCGTCCGGTAAACTTTGCTCGTCGGCTTGATCACGCCGGTCATGAGCGCCTTATTGAAGCCCCAGATTGCCCGATTAAACGGTTCGATGGGGTCCGGCACGGATTTGGGGAGAACCACGGTCTCCGTCGGCGGCGGGTTGGTCAACCCGCCAACATCAGCCTGGCCGCGGGCGAACAGGGGAAGGCACAGCGAAAGCAACACCAGTGCCGGACTCCAAATTCCCCGCCGAGCATGAAATTTCAAATCGCCCGTCTTTCCAGCCTTGAAGCAAAGATTCTTTTGCACCTGCTGCCCGGCACCAATTGGGAGTCATGTCCCTGCCGGTAAACCGGCCTTAGACTGATGCGATAAATCCTGGTGGCAGCTTCGATGCGGTTAAGCCGGATTTGAATTGTTTCCGCCACGTCCTCATTCCAATTAGGTTGGATGGTGGTCTGATCCAGCTTTGGCCACGGCGGTTTATTCTCGGCTGAACGCAAGTGGTGAAAAAACAGTTGGTCTGCCATGGCCAAATGAAAGCACGATAAACCTCTGGCAGCCATGGGGTGTTTTCCCCATGAGTGATTCTTGATAGATAGGGTTACACCCCATGGAGAAGTCACCATTCGTCGAGTAACGTCACCCCAGAAAACAATACGAACAACAAAACTATATATGAAAAAAATCCTGTTATTTATGGGCTTCGCCACGCTTCTCGCCACCACCGGATGCATTTTTGCCCCCGGGGGAGGGGGGGGCAGGCACGATAGAGATGTCGGGCCGCCGGTGGTCAGGGTGGAAGGGCCGCCGCCGCCGGTGGTCATCGTGCGTCCATGATGGACGCTTATGACACTCGGGCAACCGGCATAAGATTCTGGTTGGAAAGTTCGCAGGGCGCTCCGGTGAAAAGGGGCGCCCTGCGTGCATGGGGGGGCGTTCGGCCAGCGCAAGTGACCGTCGCCCGTGATTCGGGCTACACTATTACCGGCGTTTCGATGTGGGATTTCATCAGCAGTTCTTCCAAGGCGAGAGCCATGGCCAGGCGGTCGCGATCGCGGCGGGGTTTCATCTGGTACAGGTCCGCCCCCAGGTCGAGCGCCCGTTTGATGTCTTCTGATCGCATGGAATCGGTCAGGACCACTGTGAAATGATTAAACGCCCGCTTCTGCAACCAGGCCAGCACCTCGAAGCCGTTCACGCGTGGCATGTTCAAATCGAGCAGCAGCAAATCGGGCAGTGGAAATTTGTCCCGGTCGGCGAACCGGCCGCGACCTTCGAAGTAGTCCAGGGCCTCCCGGCCGTCACCGGCTTCGGCCACGAGCCGCAGCCGCGTGTCGTGCCGCAGGGAGCTTTTGAAAAGATGGCGATCTTCGGGCGAATCGTCCACGAGCAGCATGGGAAATATTTTGTGGGGGTCGGCAGGCATTTTGTTGGCGGTAATTTGGTTTTGCATCCGCCAGCCGGAAGCCGCACGTCAATTTCTACTTTCCATTGCTTCCGAACTTCTCCCCGGAATTCAGTCCCGGCACTTGATCGGGAATTGAAAAGTAAAACGTCGCGCCCAGGTCCACCGCGCCTTCCGCCCAGGTCCGGCCGCCGTGGCGCTGAATGATGCGCCGGACGTTGGCCAGCCCGATGCCCGTGCCCTCAAAATCGTCGTGACTGTGCAGGCGTTGAAACACGCCGAACAGCTTGCCGGCATAACGGGGATCGAAGCCCGCGCCGTTGTCGCGAATGAATATCACCGTGTCCTTGCCGTCGCCGGGAATGGAACCGATTTCGATTTTGGCTTGGGCGCGATGGGCGGTGTACTTCACGGCATTGGAAATCAGGTTGACCAGCGCAATGCGCAACAGCGCGCGATCGGCCAGCACCGTTGGCAAGGGGCGGATCTCCCAGACAATATCTCTTCCCTCGGCTTCCTCCTTGAAATCTCCCATGGTCTCCCGGACCAGCTCGTCCAGATTGACGCCGGTCTTCTGCAATTCCACCCGCCCGGCGTGCGAGAAAGACAAGAGGTCGTCAATCAAGTTCCCCATCCGTGTGGCGGCCTGGGATATGTTCGCGAGCTGGTCGAGGCTCTTTTCCGACAACGACGGCCCGGCGTCTTTTTGCAAGTGTTCCACGAAGCCGAGGACGTGGCGCACCGGCGCGCGCAAATCATGCGAGACAGAGTAGCTGAATGCCTCCAATTCCTCGTTCGCAGCCTGCAATTGGGCCGTGCGTTCGACGACGCGCTGCTCGAGTTCTGCATTCAGAGCACGGATTTGTTCCTGCGCCCGTTTGCGCTCCGTGATGTCGCGGACGTTGCATTGAATGACATTCTTGTCGCCGGCCCGGTATACGTTGCTTACAAATTCGACGGCGATTTTCCGGCCATCCCTCGTTTCCAGCGGCAAATCCTCATAGCGGACATATCCTTGCTCCTGCAGATGTTTCAGCATGGCCTGGTTGGATTCAATGTCCTTGAACGGACTGAGTTCAGCGACGGTTTTGCCGATCATATCCTCCCGGGTGAAACCCAGAAGTTTGTAAAGAAAGGGATTCACATCTGTGATGCGTCCCGTTTCAAAGTCCAG
>Ga0210398_10006682_pt1 | contig 10560 bp, 11 predicted proteins | sample IncBWC4OmetaG_FD_161047 | JGI IMG/M metagenome (GOLD analysis project Ga0210398, IMG submission 161047) | Forest soil microbial communities from Barre Woods Harvard Forest LTER site, Petersham, Massachusetts, United States - Inc-BW-C-4-O | ecosystem: Environmental > Terrestrial > Soil >... | reverse complement strand
CAGCGTGGCGAGGGCCGCCGACACGCAGGTGGCAAAGAGCACGCCCTCCACCGGCATCCCCGCTTCACCCAGAATGCGCGGGTTGACGATCACCACGTAAGCCATGGCCATGAAAGTGGTCAGGCCGCCTAGAAGCTCGCGGCGCACCGTAGTCTGGTTTTCCTGAAGGTGGAAAATTCGCTCGAGCAAGGCACGTCCCTCTGAAAAGTGCGCCACTATAGGCTGGAGCGGCCCGCGGCGTCAACGGAGAAGCTCAGCCGAACAGGGTATCCCGTCGGGCCGCGCGCGGCGAATTTCAATTGCGGGACCTTTCCATTCGTTTTTCAAATGCCCGCTCTGGCGGCGCAGCTTGCGCCCATCCCGCTCGGCCATGTATGGTACGGCATGCCCAGCCGCGGGGAACCTGACGCGAAATCGGACGGCGCAACAACTTCCGCAGCAACCGCAACTGCTCCCATCAAAACCGGCGACTATGGATTGCGCGGGGAAACGCTCTCGCCGATGGAGACGCTGGGGCAATCCGTTTCCACCATTGCGCCTACTTCCACTCCCGCGGCTACGATTCCGCTGGTGGCGGCCCTCGCGGGCAACGGCACCTGGTTGGCCTACCTGCTGGCGATGGCGGCAATTCTGTTGGTGGCCTGGTGCATCAGCCGCTTCGCCCGCTATTCCGCCTCGCCCGGTTCGCTCTATACCTACGCCAACATGATTCTCCCGCCCTGGCTTGGCGCAGTCGCCGCCTGGAGCCTTTTGCTGGCGTACGTTGCGACGGGCTCGAGCGTCATTGGCGGCTTCTATCACTACGCCAATTTGCTCTTGGCCGACGCCGCGGGGCGCAGCTTCTCCGGTACGGCTCTGGCTCTAATCGTGACCGGAATCTCCATGTGGATCGCCTGGCGCGACGTGAAAATCTCCGCGCGGCTGATGCTGTGGATCGAAGCGGTCTCCCTGCTGGTGATTCTGGTCGTCGTGGGGCTTGTTCTGCTGCGCCACGGCCTTCCGTTGGATCCCGGACAACTGCATTTCAAGGGCATGACCGGCGGCGGCCTGCGGCTCGGATTGGTGCTGGCGCTATTCAGCTTTGTGGGATTCGAGAGCGCCACCACGCTGGGCGCCGAGGCGCGCAATCCGCTGAAGACCATCCCCCGCGTGGTGATCGAGAGCGCGGTGATTGCCGGGGGATTCTTCATCGTGTCGGCCTACGCGGAAGTGCTGGGTTTTCACGTGGCCGGGCAGGACCTGGGCACCAGCCAGGCGCCCATGCACGTGCTCGCGGAGGTAGCGCGGGTGCCCGTGCTGGGAATCTTGATCGATATCGGCGCGGTGGTGAGCCTCTTTGCCGGGACCCTGGGTTGCATCACGGCCGCGGCGCGCGTCCTGCTGCTAATGGCGCACAACGGACTGGCCCACGGCACGTTCCGGAACACTCATCCGCGCAACGAGACGCCCAGTTTCGCCATTATGGCTACCGGGCTTGCCGCGGTTCTGCCGGTTGCGGTGCTGGCCTATCGTGGGTCGAGCGGGCTGGACGTCTATGGTTGGATGGGTTCGCTGGCGACGTATGGATTCATCGTTACCTATGCTTTGGTATGCGTCGCGCTACCGCGATATTTGCGCGACCACGGGGTCTTCCATCAGGGAGCGCAAATCATCCCGTGGCTCGCCTTCATTGCCATGCTGGCAGCGCTGGTTGGAAACCTTTATCCCGTGCCCGAAGGGCCCTACGGGAAGTTGCCGTACATCTACCTCGCGTATTTGAGTGCGGGTATGATCTGGTTCTTCTGGCCGGGACGAAAAGAAGCCGCTGCGTAGAATCCTGGTTTGACCCTTCCACGTTCAAGGAATTGCGGGCGGCGCTAAACTTCTCCGATGTCTTCGTGCCACACGGCGGGATTTTTGCGAATATATTCGGCCATCATCGAGATGCATTCCGGTGAATTCAAATCAACGATATGGACTCCGAGCGAGCGCAGCCATTCGACGCCGCCCTGAAAATTCTGGCTGTCGCCGACGACCAGCGTCGCGAAGCCGAACTGGCGCACCAGACCGCTGCAATACCAGCACGGCGCCAGCGTGGTGACCATGATCAGGTCGCGATAGCTGCGCTGGCGTCCGGCGTTGCGGAACGCGTCCGTTTCACCGTGGACGGACGGGTCGGAATTTTGCACGCGGCGGTTGTGGCCCTTGCCGACGAGACGCCCGCTGCGATCGAAAATTGCCGCGCCCACCGGGATGCCGCCTTCGGCAAGGCCCTGCCGCGCCTCTGCCAGCGCCACCTTCATCATGGAAGCATAATCCGAGGCTGGATTCATGCGTGGGGGCTCCCTCGAGGATTGGAGCATCAGGAAGCGCTTCCTCCTCTCGAGGCGATGGACCTGGCCGGCAGTGACGGACCTGCGCCTGCGGCCGTGCTCGTGATCGCGGCGGAAATTTCCTTCAGGTCGTCCTCCGTCAATTGCAAGGCGGCGGCTTGAATCCAGCCATCAATTTGTGCCGGAGTGCGCGCGCCGACAATCGCGCCGCTCACGGCGGGCCAGGCGAGCGCCCAGGCCACCGCGACCGCGGAGACTGAAGCGCCATAGCGCTTGGCGACGGGGCGCAGCGCGTCGCGCAGGGCCAGATTGCGGCTGAGCTTGGGCTCCTGAAATTCCGGGCTGCGTTTTCGCCAGTCATCGCCGGCCATTTTGGCCAGGCGCTCGGAACCGAAGCTGTCCGTCAGAATTCCGGACTGCATCGGGCTGTAGCAAATCACGCCGGTGTTGTGGCTCTTGCACCAGGGAAGAAGCTCGGCTGCGGCGGCGCGGTTGATCATGGAAAAGGGCGGCTGCAGGGAATCGACGTGGCGCTTGGCCTCGCAGCGGTCGAGGAGGGGCACGGTGAAATTGGATACGCCGGCAGCGCGAATCTTGCCTTCTTCCAAGAGCTTCACCATGGCGCCCCAGGAGTCCTCGACGGGCGTTCCGGTTTCGTCCGGCCAGTGAAACTGGTAGAGGTCGATGCGCTCGACGCCGAGACGCTTCAGAGAACTTTCGCACTCGCGGCGGATCGAATCCGGTTTTAGAACGCGCGTGGCCATCTGCATGCGGTTGTTCTCGTCCCACTGCAAGCCGCACTTGGTGAAGATCAGCGGGCGCTGTGAAGCCGGAACGTCGCGCAAAAACTTGCCGACGACTTCTTCGGAATGGCCCAGGCCGTAAACCGCGGCGGTGTCAATCCAGTTGATGCCCAACTCCAGGGCATGGCGCATGGCGGCAATGGATTCGGCGTCATCCTGGGGTCCCCAGCTGAAGGCCCAGTCGCCTCCGCCGATGGCCCAGGCTCCGAAGCCAACCGTGGTGATCTGAAGTCCGCTCGAACCCAGCGAGCGTTTTGGCAAACTCATGATGGCTCCTTCCGATCCGGCATGTAGGAAAGCGCGCGTCGCGCGACAACTTCGCCAAACAGTGTAAACGCGATTGGCGCCGCGTTCCAGTCTGAGGCGGATGGCTCTCTGGCACAGTCCACCGGTGCCGCCGCTCTTGGAGCGGGTAACTACTGCGAGGCGCGAATTAGCTATCGACACGATGTTTGCGTGTCGATAAACTTCCGGATCATTGCCACGGATTTCCGCGTAACAAAAGGAGACCCATGCCGAATCGCAGGGATTTTATCAGGAGCGTTTTGGGCGCATCTGCCGGAGTTGTCTTCACCGGCTGTCATGTCTGCGATGCGCTGGCCGCGGCGAGCCCCGCGCAGGCCGGGAGCGGCAAAAAGCACGCGCCCGCAACGGTGGGGACGCGCCGCGTGAAAACCGTGGATGTGCATTGCCATGTGAGCGTGCCGGAGGCGATCGAACTTCTCAAAGGCACGAAAATTGAGCGGCGCCTCGGCGCAGGAGTCGCCCTGGGCGGCTACGACGATGCCGGCCTGACTCCCGCTCGCGTCACGCAAATGGATGAAATGGGAATTGACGTGCAAGCCGTCAGCATCAACGCGTTTTGGTATTCGGCGGATCAGGACCTTGCCGTCAAGCTGATCGACCTGCAAAACCAGAAATTGGCGGAGATGTGCGCGGCGCATCCCGGCCGCTTCGTGGCCTTTGCCTCGGTGGCGCTGCAATTTCCCGAGCTGGCCGCGCGGCAGCTCGAAGAGGGCATGAAGAAATATGGATTGCGCGGGGCGGCCATTGGGGGAAGCTGTGAGGGTAAGGAACTCTCCGCGCCGGAGTTCGATCCCTTCTGGGCCAAGGCGCAAGAGCTGGACGCGCTGATTTTTGTTCACCCACAGAACGCCCAAAACGCGACCGGCGTGGCCGAGCGCGTCAAAGGGAGCGGGGCACTGTTCAATGTGATCGGGAATCCGCTCGAGACGGCGATTTTCCTCTCTCACATCATCATGGATGGCACGCTGGACAAGTTTCCGCGATTGAAAATCTGCGCCGCGCATGGAGGAGGTTTCCTGCCGAGCTACGACGGGCGGCTCGATGAGGGATGCCGGGTATTTCCCAAGGAATGTCCGACGAAAATTCAAAAGGCGCCTTCGGAATACCTGAAGCAGATCTACTACGACTCCATTGTGTTCAATCCTGAAGCGCTGCGGCACCTGATCGCGGTGGTGGGCGCGGGGCAGATCGCCCTGGGAACGGACTATCCTTTTCCGTGGGCGTTTACACCCGTGGACTATGTGATGTCCCAGCCGGGACTGAGCGATGCCGAGCGCATCGCGATCCTCGGCGGCACCATGAGCAAGCTGCTGAAGATTCCTGCGTAGGACAGGCTAGCCTGTCGGGTTTTGTCCTTGCACATGTTGCGGAACCCGACAGGCTAGAAGCCTGTCCTACAGCGCCTCCCAATACGCCACCAAGTTTTTCCTCAGCGCTTCGTCCAGCACATGGGCGCTAAACCGGCTTGGCAATTCTCCGCCATGTGATGAGGGTTGCTGGTTCCCGGAATCACGCAGGTCACGGCCAGGTGCGAAAGCGCGAATTTCAGCAGGATTTGCGGCCACGTTTCGCATCCGGCTTCTTTCATCCAGGCCGGGACCGGCTTGCCGCGTAGCCGCTGGAACAGGCTGCCCTGCCCGAACGGAAGATTGGCCAGCACGGCGATTCCGCGCCCTGCCGCGAGGGGCAGGAGGCGCCGCTCGGCTTCGCGGTCGTCCAGCGAGTAGTTCAGCTGCACGAAGTCGAGCGCTTCGGCGCGCATGATTTTTTCCATTTCTCCGTACGCGCTCGAAGAGTAGTGCGTAATCCCCAGATAGCGGATGCGACCCTGGTCCTTCCAGGCCCGCAGCGTCGCGAGATGCGTGCGCCAGTCCACCAGGTTGTGAATCTGCATGAGGTCCAGACGATCGCAGCGCAAAAGATTCATGGAGCGCTTCATCTGGTCGATTCCCGCCGCGCGGCCCTGGGTCCACACTTTCGTGGCCACGAATATTTTGTCGCGCGCGCCCTGCGCCGCAAGAAGCTCGCCCGCGACGCCCTCGGCGCGGCCGTACATCGGAGAACTGTCCAGCACCGAGCCGCCCGCAGAAACGAGTGCGCGGAGGACTTCGCCCAGCGCAGCGCGCTCTTTGCCGCCGGAGGCGACGTCGAATCCTTTGTAAGTGCCAAGCCCGATAAGGGGAAGCTCTTCTCCGGCGGAGGGGATTTTTCGCGTGAGCATTCCGGCACTCAATATATTCCAAATCATAGCGGCCGCAAAGCGCTGCGGCCTGGGGCCGGTTGCGCAGCCTGTTGGGTCTAAAGGGCTTGGAAAGAAAGGGCCGCGGACCGCAAAACCATGGAAAGGACTTCCCGGCCCTGCACGAACCTTCCTTGACACTTCTTCGCGCGGGACAGTAAACTGCCTTGCCGAAATTTTCTAGGGTCTCTGACGATGCTCCTCTCGCGCGATTATGTCGGTTATATGGCCGGCGAACTGGTCAAGCGCCTGCTTGCGGCCAAGATGATTGAAGCGCCGTCGGCGCCTATCCTGACGCAGCGCGTGCGCGTGGCCATGCAGGAGGAAATCAGCGTCGAGGACCGCCTGAACGAGGAAGTGCGGGAGATCCTCACCAAGCACGCCGAGGAAATGCGCCGCACCGGCGTGCAGTACCAGGAGATGTACAAGAAAGTGAAAGGCGAGTTGGCGCGGCAGAGAAAGCTGATCTTACGGTAAAGGAAGGGAAGACCGGCTCCTACTGATGCGACTCACCCGCGAAAAGAGCAATCGCCTTTCCCACCTGATTACCGATCTTCTGGTGGCCAGCAACGACGTGGAGTTCATCGAGGACCGCGACACCATCCGCCAAAAAGTCCTGCAGATCATTCAGGACCTGCTCAAGGAAGAAGAAGCGATGGACGCGGAAGTGCGCAAGAAAATCAGCTCGCAGAAGAAGGAAATCCTCGAAGGCAGCGAAGAGTGGGAAGTGCTGTACCGCAAGTACTATGCGGAAGAGATGCGCCGCATGGGGATCGTCCACCTGCCCAGCAGCCAGTCGTAAGCCAAGCCCCTGGTTCACACCCAGCGAAAATCGGAGTGGCAGCGCCCTTGCCGGCGCGGCTTCATAGGCCCCAACGCACACCACTCCCTTGTCAGATTTCGTGGAAATCCCGGAAGCCGGGTTGCTAGCTAGTTGGGGTTGCTGCCGTCGTCGGTGCGCTTCTTGAGCACCGGGCGGTCGGGATCGGAATCGTCGCCGGACTGCGGCTGCTGCGAACCGGTCGTGGTCTGGCCCGTCCCGGTGGTTTGCGGCTGCTCGGTGCGCGTGCGCAGGGTCGGCCGGTCGCCGCTGGACTTCTTTTCGTCGAGCTTGTTGCGGTTTTCGATCCTGCGCAGCCGTGCCTTCACGGTGTCAAATTCCGACGTGCTGACGACGTATTCATCGCGCGCCGGAAGGATCGTGGCGATTTCTTCCTGGGCCTTTTGCACCCGGTCCGGAGTGGGCGGGTGCGTGGAGAAAATCTTGGGAATGCTGCCGGGGTGGCGGCGTTCCTCGGCCTCGATCTTCTCAAAGAAACTGACAAAGGCGTTGGGATCGTATCCGGCCTTGTACATGTACTGCAGGCCGAGGAAATCGGCTTCGCGCTCGGCATCGCGCGTGAATTTCAAATAGCTCATGGGAATGGCGAGGTTCAAACCCTCGTAAATGCCGTATCCAGCCGCTCCATACGGAACGAGTATCATGATCGGTATGGTGGCCAGTTGCATGAGCTCGCCCTTGGTAGCGGTCTTGGTTCCATGGCGCGCGGCAACATGCGCGATTTCATGCCCCATAACGCCTGCGAGCTCGGCTTCCTCGTCGGCGCGCAGGATCAATCCGCTGTTCACATAGAAAAAGCCGCCGGGCAGAGCAAAGGCGTTAATTTCATCCGAGTCGATCACCTTGATTGTGAACGGCACCTTGGCGTCGGAGTTGCGCACCAGGTTTTGACCCACGCGGTTCACGTATTCGGTAACCACAGGATCGTTGATCAACTTGGCGGTCTTCTCGACCTCCATGGCAGCCTGCTTGCCGAGGGCTATCTCGCGCTGCAGCGAGTACAAGTTCACGCCCTTGCCCACGTCGCGACTGCCGATGGAATTGACGTCCTTCTCGGAACCGGACTTCACGCCTTTTACGGTTTGGTCTTCATCGGAGGCGCCGGACTGGTCCTGCGCCTGCGGCTGCTGGGTCGCGTCCGCGGCCGGCTGCTGGCCGGAGGCGGTGGCCGCCGGCTGCTGGTCCTGCGTTTGCGGTTGCTGCGGCTGCGATTGCTGCGCCGCAAACGCGGACGACGTGGCCATCAACAGTCCAAAAACAAATCCCAAGATCCCGATGTAGAGGCGTCTCATGGCTCCTCCAGAAGGCTTCCGACCGCACACTATAATACACCCGGGCCGTGTAAATGTGCTTACTTTGCGTTCTGATGTGCGGAGGGGCAAATTGGTTATCCGGGAGGCCCGGCAAGTATCGATATCTCAGTGCCGTTCCGGATCGCCATTTGGGTTGCCAGCTCTCGCGAGTTGCGTGAGGGTGGGGGAACCCTGCTGCGAAAACGGTTTCGAAGCCAAGCCTGGGGCAAACTGGCGTGGAAAACCGGGCGCGGCCGGCGATTGACACCTGCCGGACGAGACTCTAACCTCAGGGTATGCCCATCGTGGTCCAGCAAATCCGGATCGGCCAGATCTGGAAGAAGGCGGGAACCGAGGAGACCTTCCTGGTGACCAAGCTTTACAACGAGGCGCTGTCTACGATTGCCGTGCTGCGGCCCACGGGAGCCGCCACCGAGTCCATGGTCCGGGTTCGCGTCGAGCGCAAGGGCGATGGCCAGACCCTGCCCGGCTACACGATGGCTCAGGAAAACGGCGGCTAGGCAGCTGGCCCGCGAGGGTGTTAACAGGCTTGCTTCCCTGGGCCTAGATGGATCGCACCGGCAGTCTGACCACGTCCTCCACCTGCATCACTTCCTTCACTAAAAAGGGTTCCGCATACTCCACTCCAGCCAGGTGGCCGTAGTAGCGGGCAATCAGGTTGACCTCCTGGTGCAGCCGGTCCAGGGGGATATCCACTTTTGAGCGCTTGTCTTTGGTCTTGGGGCGGAACTGCGAGTGATAGGCCAGGATGGCCCGGTAGCGCCGCTCGAAATAGGGAGTAATGTCCACCACGAACGTCGGGCGCACCTGCCGGTAGTACACCGTGGAGTAGAGGATTTTGAAGGGGCGAAAGGGTTCGCCTTCGATGGGCATTTGCTTCAGGCCGGCCAGGAAGCAGCCTTCGTAAGCCAATCGCGCGGCGGTGTAGTGGTCCGGATGGCGGCCTTCCCAGTAGGGAAGAATCACGGTGTGAGGTTGGAGCGCACGAATGCGCTGGGCCACGGCGCGCTTGGTTTCGTTGGTGACCTCAAGGTGGGCGTCCGGCAGGTGCAGATTTTCGCGGTGCGCCACGCGGAGAATTTTTGCCGCTTTGGCGGCTTCCTTCAGGCGCGTTTCCGGAGTTCCTCGCGTGCCCATTTCGCCGGCAGTCAAGTCCAGGATGCCGGTCTTGTAGCCCTGTTCCTCGGCCTTGAGCAGGGTGCCGCCGCAGGTCAGTTCGACGTCGTCCGGATGCGGAGCAATCGCCAGCAGGTCCAGTTTCATCTCCCCTCCAAAGCGCCGAAGGGTAGCACAGTTGGCGGGTCGCGCGGATGCGGGGCGGTTCAATCGAGCGCGTGTCTCAGGGCGGCGCGCGCCAGGATGCGCGTCGAATCGAGGGTTGGCAGAGGGGAATTTGCGTCGTTCACGAGCAAGGGAATCTCCGTGCAGCCAAGGACCACCGCGTCGCAGCCTTTACTCTTGAATTCCTCAATGACCGCCTGGAAGTAGCGCAAGGACTCCGGCTCCCGCCTGTCTCTCACCAGTTCGTCGAAAATGATTTCGTTGATGCGTTCCTGCTGAGCCTCCGTGGGCGTTGCATAGCGGACCCCGAGGGCTTCCAGTTTTTCCGGGTACACTGCGCTGCGTGTGAGAAATTTTGTTCCGGTGATGCCAATCTTCTTGAAATTCCGGCGTTTGGCTTCCGCGCCTACCTCTTCGGCGATGTGAAGCCAGGGAAGCGGGGAACTGGGAAGCACGTCGGGAAGGGCTTGGTGAATCGTATTGTCGGGACAAATGAGGAAGTCGGCTCCGGCGCTCTGCAGCGCCCTGGCGGACCGCAACATCAACGCGGCCACGGCCTTCCAATCTCCCCGGTAAATAGGTTCCATGTAGCATGCGAGAGCGATCGTGTGCATGGTGACTTCCGGATGCGCATGCTTGCCCATCCGCGATTCCGCTTCCAGGCAAATCGTGCGATAGCAAAGCGCCGCGCCTTCCGCGCTGCACCCCACGATGCCGATATGCTTCATGCGTTTTCCGCACCTCTCGTGAGCTTCGAGACACGCGACGCCCGGCTAGCCTCCCATGACTTGCTGCGCCAGTTGTTCGGAGGTCAGTAGCGTCACGCCGATGTCGATCATTTCCTCGCGCCCGCGATCGTACAGGCCGGAGACGCCATCTTCAACAAGGACGACCCGGAAATCGCGCTCGCTGGCCTCATAAATCGAGGTGCGAGGGCAGTTTGGGAAATTACATCCGGCAAACGCCAGGGAAGTGACGCCGAGCTCGCCCAGGTGCCGCTGCAGCGGCGTCTGGAAAAATGCGCCCCAGCGAGGTTTGAAAATGGCCCACTCGCACGGACCGAGACGTTGAACCGCTCCCGAGAGCAACGCGTCGTGGTGCAGTTTCGATTCGCGTGTGGGCAAAAGCGGCGCCGCCAACTCCGCGCCTGCCGTTCCCGGGCAGACGATGGCAGCACCCTTCTCCAAAGCGGCGCGCCGGCACAATTCAGCGTTGCTGCCGTCGCGTTGGTACAGCCGCACCATGTGGATCACCGGCCGGCGGGTGCGACGGAAGGCCTCCGCCACTTTTCGCATCTGCGGAAGGGCCTGCGACGTTCCGGGAATCTCGGACGGCTGGCCGTCGAGAAAATCGTTCTGCACGTCGATAGTGATCAGCGCCATGGCCGAGAAATCGGGCCGCGTGTAGTCGGACTTGGGGTGATCTGCCATGGCATCCAGTATAGGGGAGATCGGCGTGTAGCAAG
>Ga0210398_10006681_pt1 | contig 10560 bp, 9 predicted proteins | sample IncBWC4OmetaG_FD_161047 | JGI IMG/M metagenome (GOLD analysis project Ga0210398, IMG submission 161047) | Forest soil microbial communities from Barre Woods Harvard Forest LTER site, Petersham, Massachusetts, United States - Inc-BW-C-4-O | ecosystem: Environmental > Terrestrial > Soil >... | reverse complement strand
ATGCATCTGTCTTTTCTGCAGAAATATTATTCCGTTGAAGGAATCGATCTGACTCCGGAGATGCTCGAGGTTGCGCGCGCGCGACATCCGCTTATCAGCTTTCATCAGGGCGACATGCGCAGCTTCAATCTGGGCCACCGATTCGATGTGATTACCTGCCTCTTCAGCTCAATCGGTTACATGAAGTCGCCGGCCGACCTGCGCGACGCCGTGATCAACATGGCGCGCCATCTGCAGCCTGGCGGCGTGCTCATCATCGAGCCATGGCTGACCGAGGAGACCTGGACGCGCGGCGTCATTCATCCACTCTTTGTCGACAAACCGGATTTCAAGATTGCGCGGATGACCATGAGTTCCACCAACGGACGCATGTCGGTGTCCGAGTGGCATATGCTGATCGGCACTCCCGATAACATCGAGTACCTGACCCAGAAGCATGAGCTGTTTCTGTTCAGCGACGCGGAGTATATCGAGGCGATCAATGCGGCTGGACTGGACATCTCATACGACCAGAAGGGGCTGATGAATCGCGGCCTCTTTATCGGGACGTCGATCACGCTCAAGCCTAAAAGACGCTACGGATGATCTCAGGGAGGTGCGCAAATGGAAATCAACGGCATGGCGCATGTGATTCTCACCGTCTCGAATTTCGCAGCCTCGCTGCCTTTTTATCGCAAGCTGCTGCCCTATCTCGGGATGAAGCCGGTGATCGATAGCAAGGACATGTTTTATTGCGTCGGCGGACGCACCGCGTTGGGAATCATGCCGAGCGAGGAAAAATATGCCGGCGAGAAATTCGTCCAGCGCCGTGTCGGATTGCATCATCTATGTTTTCGCGCGCGCACTCGCGAGGACATCGACGCGGCCTACCAGTCGCTCAAGGAGTTCGGCGCGACCATTGTACATCCGCCCGAGGAAGGTACCTGGGCGCCGGGATACTATTCGGTCTTGTTCGAGGATCGCGACGGCATCCGCCTCGAGCTCAACTTCGTGCCCGGCAAAGGCTTACTGGCCGAGTGACGAAGGCGAAATAAAAGCGAAACCATAATATCCACCGGGATTTTTTGGCTTCGTTTGGTATTTTTAGCTAGCCGAAATGGGCCTTGCTCCGATTGCGGCCACCCTCGTAGTGGGTTTGTTTTTGCATTTTCGCTAAGGCCATGGACGCGTGACGACTTCGGTATCGCCAGTCTCGCGATTAATCATCAGCACCTGAATCTGCTGGTAGTCACCCTTCGGGAAGAAGACGTAGCCGCTCACGGTGAAATCGCGCGCGACATCCTGCTGAGGCAGCGCCAGCGAACCGAGTTGCGCGGCGGCCTGCGAATCCGCACGATCCTGACCGCGTCCCGCACCGCTGAACATGCCCCATCCCGCGCCAGTCGCAGCCCCGATGATCGCGCCGGTGCCGACGCCACCGGTTACCGCACCTACCGCCGCGCCGAGTCCCGCGCCCAATGCGCCTCCCGCGACGCCACTGACCGCGCCGCTCTTGAGCGCGTCCTTTAGTTCGCCCGCGCCGCCCGCCTGTCGTGCAGCTTCACCGGGAGGAAGCGGCGCGACGCGCTGACCGGAATCGTTGATGGCGAAAATCTGGCTCGGAATTACGCTGCGGGTGATATCGGTGCCATTGGCGATCGATACATTCACCGGAGTGACCTCGCCCACGGCGGGCGCCTTGTCCACCGCTACCGTCAGTTCGCCCTGCACGGGAGTCGCAACGACTTGCGTGGTTTGTTTGATGGGCGCGCCGCCGACCGCGCACGCGGAAATCGAAAGCGCCATCAAAGCCGTCGCGAAGGGCGGTTGCAGGTTGCGCAGCAGGCTCACAATAAAAGGATAAGCGGAGAACGCGACGCTGCATATATGGTTCAGACAAGCGGCGGAGGATAAACTCTTTCGCCATCGTCGCGGTATAAGAGATGGCGCTGCGATAGATTTCCGGCTTGCGCCGGGGTGGTGGAATGGCAGACACAGGGGACTTAAAATCCCCTGGAGGGTAACCTCCGTGCGGGTTCGAGTCCCGCCCCCGGCAGCAATCGCGAACGCCCCCTACCGGAAGACCCTTGGACGGCTTCCCTGAATGGCTCCTCGACCGGGAATGACCAGTTCTGCCTCCCTTCAAACTGCCCACTACTCGTGTCATCTCATAGCCTGTCAGTCGATTTCCGCCTCGGTAAAATCAGTTAACGATTGTGTTTGCATTAGTCACCGCGAAACTGTATGTCAACAACCAGCTAGTGACGCTCTCGCGCTCTGTCACTAGGTCACGGCAACCCGCCCTCAGCACATCGGAAAACCCGCTGACCGCGCCTTACCTCCGAATCTGCTCGAGCGATTTAGGGGAATGAAATTGCGATCATCAAAGCGATCCTTGCGTCCCTGTTTGGCTACGCTGGCCGTGCGAATTCTTCCTGAACCTTGGCCACTCACGCTCAAACCGATCGCCCCGGCATACGGCTAGCGCCATTTCTTTGGCCCCACGCACCGCCGGTGGACGATCTTAAATTTCGAAAAAGGAGTAGAGATGAAATCGATTGCAATTGCGGCTCTGGTGTTAATTGGTTTGGCGGTCTTCGGATCGTCGGGATGGGCGCAGAGTGAGGATTCGCAACAGAGCGTGGCGCCCGCCGCCCTTCCTGCGAACAGTTTCTTTTCCATCAAGGGCTCGATCTCCGGGACATTTACCTCCACACCCGCAACCTTGACGAATGGTGCGTGTTCAGGCGGCACCGCCGGTTTCGCCGCGCAGTGCGCGACCGGGCACACTTGCTCATGCAACGAGGACGAGGGGGCGAAATTCACCGCCAACTTGATTGGGAAGGGCACCGCGAACGTTTTCATCACCGTTGATGAGAGCGTCGGCTATGGACATCCTGTGGTGTCCGACCCGACACAACCTCCGATATGCCATCCGTTTGTTGCCGAAATCGACGTGGCTGCGAAGAACGACACCGAGGAACTGGAGGCGGAGGGCGGCCAATGCCTTAGTCAAACTGCTTTTCAATTTGGCGGCGCCTTCGGCGTGGAAACGTCGATCATTTTCACCAACGGGGACGCGCCTTTCATTCTTATCGAGGAGAGCAACGATTCCTTCAAGATGACCTTCACCGGTACCTATGTGAACTTCGAGTAAGTCGGTTGCGGGCGAACATGGGGTTCTCTCATCCGGCGCCGATGGGAGGGGGAGGAGTGCGGATGCACTTCTCTCCTAACCCCTTGGGAAGCTTGACTAGTCGTCGGAAGATGGGGGGCACACGCAGATGCCGGCGCCCGTGCCATTACCGATGATTTCTCCACATAGATTGATTAGGAAGGGTCCTTCCGTCGCGTCGGTGCTGCCATTGTCGGTCAGACTCACCTCGGTCAGACCCGGGACCGCCGACACCGTCTGAACATGGGTGATCCATCCGTTAAGCGTCGGGGTCGCTATGTATGGCTGGGACGGCGAACATACGTTGCCCTTGTTAGAGAGCGCACTCGCATTGGGCAGCGCACTGACGATTTGCAGGACTCCCCGCACCGGAACGCCGGGGGCCACCGCCCATTCCTGGGTGCCGATCATCTGCTTGACACTGCCATCCAGCATCTGGTTCGGCGTGAGCAGACATCCGCAGCATTCGCCCATCTCTTCGCGCGCGTCGAAGACATAGATCATCGCGCAAATGTTGCCGTTGGTCGAAGTCGGGTTCTCGAGCCGTAAGATGTTGTCGACAGTCGAGCCGGTCCCGAAATCGAAGTAGCTGCTGAAGAAAGTATCCGCGCTATCGCCGCCAGTTGCGCTCACCGATACACCACCGCGGCGTAGCGATGCTGCCTGAACCCAGGAAGTCGGGATCAATATCGTGCCCAGCACTATCGCGATCGCCCCGGCCATCGCCAGAGCCATTCGGCTACCCGCTTGCTCGATCATCATTTAATGCTTCCTCCTGCGTCGCCAAGCGACTATCCACCGAAAAAGCTGGTATAGCGAGTGGTAGCGTCTCTTTTCATGATTTTGATAGCAAAATAAGCATCCTCTCACCGCGGGAAGCTCAGGCCAGTTGCCCGTTCGAGGTCGGCCAAGGCCTGCTCCTCGGTCACCACCTTGATGGCGGTCATGCCGAGGTGCGCGGCTGGTTTGCAGTTGATGCCGAGGTCGTCGAGGTAAACGCACGCCTTCGCCTCGACGCCGAGAAGCTCACACATCATAAGGTAAATTCGGGGATCGGGCTTACGCACGCCGGCCTTGGAGCTTTCGATGATGGCATGAAAATGGCGCATGATATCGCTGGCGCGGGAAGCGCGGTCGGTATCGGTGGCCATACTGGGTCCGTGGCCATGAAGCATGTTGTTGGTGATGCATCCGATTTTGAAGTGCCGCTTGCAATGTAGCAGAGCATCAACCATACGAGGCCGAACCTCGCCCGAAAGCAGCGGCAGAACATCGGCTCCGCGCACCGGATGGCCGAGCGCTGTCGACTCCGCGAGGAATTTCTGATCGAAGGCGAGGCGATCGATCTCACCGCGTTCAAAAAGCGCCCATGCGTTCGAGTCAGAATTTGTAGCGTTGACAGTGCGGATGAGATCCTTCGGCAAACCGCGGCGCGTCTCATAGCGGTTGAACGCTTCGAAGGGCGAGGTGGTGAAGACGCCGCCAAAATCCCAAATCACCGCTTCTACGATCACGCGTTTAGTCCTTTTGAATGCTTGTCGTATGCTTCCCGATTACGAAACAACGGGCGGCCTTCACATCCGGCGGGTGCGGGCACCCCGGCAGTATCCATAATCGTCGGCACGATGTCGAAGATCGACGCCCCCGATATTGTCTTGCCGCACGGAATGTTATCTCCGGCGGCGAGCAGGAACCCATGCGCCGTATGCGAACCGGAGCGGGTGTCCTGGCTGCGAAGTTGGATAGTGCCGAAACGAGGTGAATACACCGAGGACCACGGGAACGAGGCCTCCCACTTCACGGTGATGTCGGGTAGTCCATCGCGATGGGGGCCGCGAAATTCTGCCCGGATCCGCGAAATGTGCTCGGCCACCGGCCGTCCGCTCAAAGGATCTTTCAACTCAGCGAGCGCCACGCAGATATCGTCGCAGACCGCCTCGTAGTCGCTCGGCTCAACGATCCCATCGTAATCGCGCCCTTTCAAATTGATGCGAATGGCGCCGACCGAATCATTGTTGGGCACGGCGAAAGCGCGATGCTGCTTCCATGATCGATTGCCGCGGTAAAAGCGAAAAACCATCTCATGCTGCAATCGCTCCGGCAGGGCGGCGTAGGCGGAGTATTGCAAACTTCCCGGCACCGTCATCCTCAGTAGTCGCCAGAAGTTGACGCTCCCGCGATGGAGCGTGGCGCCGCGCTGCCTAGAGGCCGATTCCTTCCCGTAGCCCCAATAGTCGAGCATCTCGGGAAGGTTCCACGAAGCGTGGTAGAGCGGGCCCATCCCTTGCGGCGAGACGGCGTAAACTCGTACGCCCGGACCGGCGGCCTCGATCAACTCGCCGACTTCGCGATCGATGGCGCGATAGACTTCCTCGATGGTACCCGCGAGCTGATGGGGATCCTCGGGGTCGTGGCGAGGATGGGTGGCGTCCATGTCGTGCCAGTAGAGGTGCCCGGCGCAATGCGGCGCGGCGAACACTGCGATCAAAACCTCCCAGTCGCGCTCGGCCACGCATGCCCGGAACAGTTCGCCATGCATCTTGACGCCGTTGAGCAGCCGCTCGCGCAAGGCCTTGCGCGCCCGGCCGGAGGTCACCGAGTCGCATTCTCCTACCGGATGGCGGCCGAAGCGCCGGTCAACCTCCCGCAGAAGGGCGGCCGGCTCTGAGTATCGCGGGCCCTGCGCCGCATGAGCTCCCCATGAGAGCTGAAATCCATTGAGCCCTTGCGCACATCCCACGTGCGGCACGTCCACCACTCCAACCTTCCGGCCCGCGGCGCTGAGGTAATCCCAGAAGTAGCTCGCCTGGTACGAATCGTCGGGCATGTAGCGCATGCCGCCGGTGACGGGATCGTGTTGAACATAAAAGTAGCGCGCAAAATGAGCCGGGTTGAGTCCCGCGCACAGGCAATTGAACGCCGTGTCCGGCAGGCGATCGGAAACGCTTGCGAGCTCCGCCTGGGTGCCGGTTTCCATCAGGCGGCGGAACGCCGGGAGTGTGCCGGCGGCGGCCCACTTCGCGACCAGATCCCATTCCATCGAATCCAGTCCGATGATCAGTTGGCGCGGCGCTTTCGTGGGGTTCATCCGGGCTTAATCTTACAGGCCATTGCGAAATCACGCGCACCAGTATTACTCATACGACATCCCCTAAAACGGCGCACCGTACAAGGAGTAACTAATATGCAAATGGGAATGGTCGGCTTAGGGCGCATGGGCGCGAACATGGTGCGACGCCTGACCCGCAAAGGGCACGAATGCGTAGCTTATGATGTTAATCCGCAAGCCGCGAAGGATCTCGCCAAGGAAGGCGCGATCGCGAGCGCATCGCTCGACGATTTCGTCGCGAAGCTCAACAAGCCGCGGGTCGCGTTCATGATGGTTCCGGCGGCCGCGGTGGAAGAGACACTCGAACAGCTTTCCAGCCGCTTCGAAAAGGGCGACATCATCGTCGATGCGGGCAATTCGTACTACATCGATGATATCCGTCGCGCCAATGCGCTGAAGCCGAAAGGAATCCACTATGTTGATTCGGGGACCAGCGGCGGCGTGTTCGGCCTCGAGCGCGGCTACTGTCAGATGATCGGCGGCGAGAATGGCGTAGTGAAGCATCTCGATCCGATTTTCGCGGCGCTCGCCCCGGGCCGCGATGACAAGACGGTCGAGCGCACCCCGGGTCGCGAAAAAATCAAGAACAGCACCGCCGAGGATGGCTACCTGCATTGCGGCCCCAACGGCGCCGGCCATTTCGTGAAGATGGTTCACAACGGAATGGAATACGGAATCATGGCCGCCTATGCCGAAGGGATGAACATCCTGCGCAACGCCAATGTCGGCAAGCAGACTCATACGGTGGATGCCGAGACCACGCCGCTGCGCCATCCCGAGCTGTACCAATACGACTTCAACCTCACCGATGTCGCCGAGGTATGGCGCCGTGGTAGCGTGATTTCGTCATGGCTGCTGGATTTGATCGCGACCGCGATGGTTGAGGATCCGCAACTGGCGAAATTCGCGGGCAAGGTCTCCGACTCGGGCGAAGGTCGCTGGACCATCGATGCCGCGATTGACGAGGGCGTACCCGCCAACGTGCTGACGGCCGCGCTCTACCAACGCTTCGCCTCGCGCGGCGCCGACGAGTTCGCCGATAAGCTGCTCTCGGCGATGCGCTACGAGTTCGGCGGTCATCTGGAAAAGAAATAGCTCGAGAAGAAATAATCGAGAAGAAAGACCTTTGGCCTCGCGGGGGGCACAGGAACCGGGAAAATGGCAACAAGCGATGAGCATCTGATTGTTACGGTTGAGCAACTGCGGGATTTGATCAGCGAGCCGAACCCGCTGGTGCGCATGAAAGTGCTGCCCGAGTTGGACGCCCTCGCGATGGATTTTATCCGGCGCTCGCCGTTCCTGGTGCTTTCCACCGCCGACGCCGAAGGCAACCAGGATGCCTCGCCCAAGGGTGATCATCCGGGATTCGTGCTGATTGAGAATCCATCGACCATCGTGATTCCCGAGCGTAAGGGCAACAAACTTTTATTCGGCCTGCAAAATATCATCGCCAACCCGCACGTGGGGTTGGTTTGCATGCTGCCTGGGACCGGGGAGACGCTGCGCGTCAACGGCAGCGCCGAGCTCACCACTGATCCTGAACTGCTCGGCAAGTTGACCGCGCGTGGAGCGCCTGCGCTGCTCGGGATTCGGATCAAAATCCACGAATGCTTCTTTCATTGCGCCAAGGCCTTCATTCGATCGCAGCTATGGCGGCCGGAGAGCTGGGGCGAGCGAGTCTCGATCTCATGGGGCAGTTATCTAGGTCCCAGGCTCGGGCTGAAGGAAGAGGCGGCGCGCCAGCTCGACCGCGCTATCGAGCAGGATTACGCGTCGGTCGATCCGGCGAAAAACCTCCGGTAATCGCCCCCAAACCGAAGCATCAAGCAACCAGCCCGCGCGGAAAACAGTCGGGTGGGCTGGTTGCGTCGCCTGTGGGCGCATCCTGTATAATTGCGGAGAACGCAGCTCCGGCCGGAAATTTTCCTCCGGCGCGGAAACGCCCAATCCGGGGCAGACCTCCGAAGCGAAACAGGTGTCTCATGGTGCTTCAGTCTGCGCAGTCAAAACTTCCGGGCGAGCTGAATCCCCAGCGACCCGTTTTCGGCCACATCATTATCGAGGGAGTCGAGCCCGCGATCGACGGCGGCCGCTATCCGGCCAAGCGCATCGTCGGCGAGCCCTGCGCGGTGGAAGCGGATATTTTCCGCGACGGCCATCAGATCATTCGCGCGGCGCTCAAATATCGGCGCAAGAGCGAGGAAAGCTTTGCCGAATCACCGATGTTGCCGCTCGACAACGACCGCTGGCGCGGCGAATTCATCCCGCGCGAAAACACCCGCTACGTCTATACCGTCGAGGCGTGGACCGATTTGTTTGCCTCGTGGCTGTCGGATTTCAGAAAGAAGGTCACCGCGGGACGCGACGTTGGCTCCGATCTGCTGGAGGGAATTGCACTGCTCGAAAAGATGGCGCATCGAGCAACCGCCGCGGATCGCGATATCCTCGGGCGATGCCTTGCGCAACTGCGCGCTTCGCACAACGGGTTCGCCACGGCGCTTAAAATCATCGATCAACCAGGTCTCATCGAAACCGCCGAACGTGTATGCGACCGGGCGGGACTGGTTCGCTACGACAACTATCTCGAACTGATCGCCGAGCGGCCCAAGGCCCGCTTCAGCACCTGGTACGAAATGTTTCCGCGCTCGCAGACGACCGATCCGAAGCGGCCGGCGAGCTTTCGTGAGGCTGAACGCCGCCTGCCCGCGATTGCCGATATGGGCTTCGATGTTATCTATCTGCCGCCGATCCATCCGATCGGTGTGACTAATCGAAAAGGCGCGAACAACTCACTCCACGCCAACAATGCGCCCGGGAGTCCATGGGCGATCGGTAACGCGGCCGGTGGTCATGACACGGTCGATCCGGGACTCGGAACGGTCGCCGATTTCGAGCATTTCGTGGCGACGGCGGCGAACCTGGGGATAGAGACCGCGATCGATTTTGCGGTGCAATGCTCGCCCGATCATCCGTGGGTGCGCGAGCATCCCGAATGGTTCAATCATCGCCCCGACGGCAGCATCAAGTACGCGGAGAACCCACCGAAGGAATATCAGGACATCTATCCGATCGATTTCGACAGCACCAACCAGCGCGGACTAAACCAGGAATTGCTGCGGGTAGTGAAGTTATGGATCGATCGCGGCGTCAAAATCTTTCGAGTGGATAATCCGCACACCAAACCGGTCGCGTTCTGGGAGTGGCTCATCGAATCGGTGCAAGCTTCGCATCCGGAGGTGATCTTCCTGGCCGAGGCCTTCACGCGGCCCAAGTTGATGAAAACGCTGGCCAAGGCCGGCTTCACTCAGTCGTATACTTTCTTCACCTGGCGCAACAGCAAGTATGAATTGAGTGACTATTTGACGGAGATTACCACGAGCGCGATGCGGGATTATTTCCGGCCGAATTTTTTCACCAACACGCCGGATATTCTGCCGCCGATACTGCAACAAGGCGGTCCGCCGGCCTTCCGCATGCGGCTGGTGCTGGCGGCGACGCTGTCATCTTCGTACGGCATCTACAGCGGCTTCGAGCTATGCGAAAATGCGGCGGTGCCGGGAACCGAGGAATACCTGAATTCGGAAAAGTACCAGATCAAGGTTCGCGATTGGCATCAGCCCGGCAACATCCGCGAGTTCGTCGCGCGGGTGAACCAGATTCGGCGCGAGAATGTGGCGCTACAGGATTTTCTGAATCTGCAATTCCTCGCGACCGATAGCGACCAGATTCTCTGCTATGCGAAACGGTCGCCGGATCACCTCAACGTCATACTGGTAGCGGTGAACCTGGATCCATTCCAGGCGCACTACTGTACGGTAGTGGTTCCGCCCGAGATCGTCGGCGTCGCCCCCGGCCGGCGCTACGAAGTCAGCGACTTGCTCAGCGGTGCAAATTACACCTGGTCGGATCGCAACTACGTGCGGCTCGATCCCGCGGTTCAGCCCGCGCACATCTTGCGGGTAGGGAAGCCCTTATGACGCGGAAAGAAGCCGGCCCTGCGGATCCGCTCTGGTATAAGGATGCGATTTTCTACGAACTGCGCGTCCGATCGTTTTACGACAGCAATGGCGATGGGGTCGGTGATTTTCCCGGCCTGACCCAGAAGCTCGACTACCTGGTCTCGCTCGGAGTCACCACGCTGTGGCTGCTGCCGTTTTATCCCTCGCCGATGCGCGACGATGGTTACGACATTTCCAACTACACCGAAGTTCATCCGGAATGCGGCACCTTGCAGGAATTCAGAGCGTTTCTGCGCGAGGCGCATCGATGCGGCCTTCATGTGTTACCGAACTCGTCC
>Ga0210398_10006680_pt1 | contig 10562 bp, 9 predicted proteins | sample IncBWC4OmetaG_FD_161047 | JGI IMG/M metagenome (GOLD analysis project Ga0210398, IMG submission 161047) | Forest soil microbial communities from Barre Woods Harvard Forest LTER site, Petersham, Massachusetts, United States - Inc-BW-C-4-O | ecosystem: Environmental > Terrestrial > Soil >... | reverse complement strand
CATCCAATCCAGGCACATTTCGTCGGCCAGGAACCGCGGTTCCTGATAGGCCGCGGCCATGGGGGCGAGCGCCATGGAGAGAGTCTTTAGCTGGCTCACGACGTGTATTGTGATCCAATGCTTGGGCAGATTCCTCCACATTACATACTGCTTGGGATCCCAGCCGCAGCCGTCAGCGGGGCCGTCCGGAACAGGCATGTAGACCGTTTGCGGTGGGTTCACGGCAGAGCAGTTGCTATCTTCCTGAATGCCAAATATCAGTGCGAGCTGGAGGTCCTCGGCCGTTCCTTGCGGATGGACCAGTCCTGTCTGAGCGGGTGAGATCGTGACGTCGTCGATCAGTCGACCGTAGACGGTGAAGGTGGAGCCGGAGATGATTTGGTGGGCCTCGCCGATCGTAATCTGGTGATCATCGGTAGGAACGAAGCGTTTGGAGGCGGAGGACGCCTTTTTTGGAGTGTTCATGGTGACTCTCCTTGTGGAGTTAGCACAACCCTACCGCAAAGATCGTAAAACGCAAGAAGTCACACAATTCAGCTTCTGGCTTGTCGCGAATTCAGGACAGCGTTGGGGAGAGTCACTGAGCAAAGCTCGCTTGAGCGTGGTGATGACTCGCGCATCCGACTTTTTGAATGGTTCCGTCCACCTGCCCTCAAGATGGCCTGCTCCCAGCGCAGAACTGTACACCTCCTGCCACGCCGGCGTTCTTCCCACTTTCCTTCTCTCCGAACTACGCTACGCGCACCAGGCCCGGCAAAGTCACCGACCGCCACGCTTCCTTTAGGGCTTCAGTTTCTGAATAGGGGAATCACAAAAATACCCGAGAAGGAGAGCACCCCAGTTGCAGTCGATATCGAGTTTTACTTTGACTCCCGCCAATGCTGCGAGAAAAAAGAAAACAGCCATAGACAGGTACGGGCGAGCAAACAGGCCAGACCATTCGAAGAAATGGGACTAGTCTCTTTGGGCCTACCGGTGGTGGGGTCGCTCGTTGTCTCCCACCCGGCATCAGCCGCGCTGGACAGATGATAAAGAACGCCGATTCGAGGTAGGGCCAGAAGCTGGCACGGTTCCGTCAGGACGGGCTCAACCGGTCGGCGGCCTGGCGTTGTCTTCTCCAGCGCGATGTGCGTTTCGGTCTTCGTGATAGTAGGCGATGTATTCTTGGATTGGAGGCTGGATCGGGAAAAGTAGAAACAATGCTCGCGTCCCATCCAACCCCGAAAGATACCCTCCCGATAACGTGGAGGCTATTCCCATGACCTACAGCATTTACTGTATGGGGCAGGATTGGCTCGGAAAGTTAGCATAACTGGCTGCGCTTCCGACTCTTTCGACGGCCAAGGGAAAATGAGACTCAGAAGCCGCCTTTTGTTCGTGGGGCAGTCTTGGACATTGCATTGCTTTTTGTATCCATCGACATGAGGACTAAAGCATGCGCGTTCTGATAGTCGATGACCATGAAGTCGTTCGGCGTGGCGTGCGATCCCTTCTCGACCCGCATTGCGATGTCTGTGGCGAAGCTGTTGACGGGCGAGATGCGGTAGAAAAAGCCCGCGAGTTAAAACCCGATGTCATCGTAATGGACCTAAGCATGCCCAATCTAAACGGATTAGAAGCTACTCCACTGATCCGTGGCGTCTTACCGCATTGCGAAGTACTCATTCTCAGTCAACACAACTCTCCCGAAATGGTTCGTCAGGCGTTCAAAGCGGGCGCTCGTGGATACGTGGTGAAGGCTTCAATTGGTAGAGATTTGCTAGCTGCCTTAGAGAAGGTCAGTCGCCACGAATCTTTTTTTGATCCGACAATTCCGGGTGTGGCCCATCGCCCGGGACAGCTTGACGCGCAGGAGGTTTTGCAACGAAGTCTGGCCTTGGAAAAAGCCCTTCGCGAGACCGAAGAACTCTATCGCTCTACCCTCGAATTGGCGGCCGTCGGGGTTGCCCATGTGAGTCCCGAGGGGCGGTGGTTGCGAGTTAACAAAAAACTTTGTGAGATCGTCGGTTACAGCGAAGCCGAACTACTGAACCTCACCTTTCAAGATATTGCCCATCCTGATGATCTCGCCGCCGATCTTGCCGAAGTTGAAAGGATGAAGGCGGGCGCTTCGGACAGGTATTCCGTCGAGAGACGCTATGTCAGAAAAGACAGATCAACGATCTGGGTCAGCCTGACGGTTTCTGGAGTTCGGGATACCAGCGGCAGGTTAAAGCATTTCATATCGGTGGTGGAGGACATTACAGATCGCAAACGGATGGAAGAGGAGCGCCGGGAACAGGAAGAACATACCCGGTTCAGTCTTGAAGCGGCGAATGTCGGTACTTGGGATTGGGAAGTGTCGACGGGGCGAGTTCGCTGGTCGCGCAACATGGAATCGGTTCATGGTCAGGCACCCGGTTCATTCGGGGAGTCCTTCGATAGCTTTCTGCAAGGCGTGTTCGTAGAGGATCGCGAGCATGTCATGGAACAGATAAACCTCGCGCTCTCTGGTAAAGGGAAATATAACGTTGAATACCGACAGCACCGCTCGGATGGAAGTTTAGGCTGGATGGAGGGTCAGGGACGAGTGGTCTTCGACGCCGACGGGAAGCCAGTTAAATTGTTTGGAATCTGTGCCAACATTACAGAACGCCGAAACGCGCAAAACGCAACGGCTCTGCTAGCTTCGATTGTGGCTTCCTCTGATGACGCTGTTATTAGTAAGACCCTTGGCGGCATGATCACGAGTTGGAATAGGAGCGCGGAACGGTTATTCGGCTACCCATCTCTGGAAGCTATCGGTCAGCACATTACGCTGATCGTTCCACCGGATCGCCGTTCGGAAGAAACAGACATTCTGTTGCGCCTGAGTCGCGGCGAAAAGATAGATCACTTTGAGACCCAGCGCCAACGAAAAGATGGCAGTTTGGTCGAGGTCTCGATCACGGTTTCGCCAGTGAAAGACTCTGAAGGTCGCATTATCGGCGCTTCGAACGTCGCACAGGAAATTGCTGAACGCAAACGGGCGGAGCAAGCCCTGATGGAACAAGCTCGGTTGCTCGATTTGAGCAACGACGCTATCTTCGTTCGCGACTCAGCGGATAAAGTCACATATTGGAACAAGGCTGCCTGTGAACTGTATGGCTATACACGGGAAGAAGCACTGGGTAATGTGACCCATGAGCTTTTGCACACCCAATTCCCCGCGCCGCTGGAAAGCGTTAATGAACAACTGCACCGGCACGGCCGCTGGACAGGTGAACTTGTTCATAAAACGAAGCTGGGCACGGAAATCGTAGTCATTAGCCGATGGGCGCTTGATCGGAACGCCTATGGGAGGCCGTGGTCTATTCTCGAAACGAACAATGACATCACGCAACAAAAGCTGACGGAAAAAGCGTTGCGCGAAAGCGAAAAACGGTTTCGTGCAATCATCGAGACCACCCCTGAATGCGTCAAGCTTGTTGATCGGGACGGTACTCTACTTCACATAAATTCGCCCGGTCTGAAGATGGTTGGTGCTGATTGCGCCGAGGCAGTTGTTGGCAAGAACGTTTATGACCTCATTGCACCGGAGGATAGGAACAAATTTCAGGCGTTTAACGAACGCATCTGCCGAGGAGAAAAAGGCTCTCTGGAGTTCGACGTTGTGGGATTGGAGGGCATTCGGCGGCACATGGAAACACATGCTGCTCCTCTTCGTAACCCAGATGATAGTGTCGTGCAACTTGGCGTTACACGAGACATTTCTGAACGGAAGCTGGCGCACGATGCTTTGCTGCAAAGCGAACAGCGACTTCGAAAACTCTCGGAGAAGCTTGATGCCGAGGTACGAGCACGCACGAAAGAACTGGAGGACAGGAATGCCGACGTGCTGAGGCAGTCGGAGCAGGTTCGAGACCTCTCGTGGCGGTTGTTGCACACGCAGGATGAGGAGCGTCGGCATATCGCGCGGGAGCTGCATGATAGCGCCGGACAGTTAGTTGCCGCCTTGCAGATGAATCTAGTTCCTTTGGAATCAGAGGCTCAAAAGGTGAGTCCGAAATTGGCCGACTCTATCAAGCAGACCCTCGATCTAGTGGGACAGCTATCGAAAGAGTTACGCACCGTGTCTTATTTGCTTCATCCTCCGTTGCTCGATGAAGCGGGGCTGGCATCAGCTATTCGATGGTACGTGGAAGGATTCAGCGAACGCAGCCACATCGACGTTCAGGTTGAACTATCGCCTGACCTCGGGCGGTTGAGTCGCGAGATGGAGATTACGATTTTCCGAATCATTCAGGAATGTCTTACGAACATCCATCGGCATGCCAACTGCGAACGCGCAAACATTCGAGTCAGCCGCTCCGCTGAACTGGTCAGACTGGAAGTTCAGGACGACGGTAAAGGGACCAAGGGTTCGAACAACGGTCGGAACGAGTCAAAGCCCCTGAGAGAAGGCGTCGGAATTCAGGGGATGCGGCAACGAGTTAAACAGTTGCGCGGGAACTTCGAGATTCAGTTGACTGAAAACGGCACGCTCGTAACCGCCCTTTTTCCGTTACATGTTCCCAAGCAGAATGATTCTCGGACTATTCCCGACTCCAGTAGTGCTCGCGCACTCTATGATCAAATGCCGTCTCACTCGGCACCCTCCGGGACTGACTGATCGTATTTTTGAGCATTCTCGGGGACACAAAACCACGCCTAAATCTTCGCTTCCTTTTGGAGGTCGGATCGCCAGTTGGGCGGACTCGGCTGGGAACAACAACGCACTGAGATTTGTATGGCTGATGCACCGCCAATCAAAGTGGACGCAGTGAAAAGACGAATGGACGCGGGAGAAGACTTCACGTTCGTCGGCGTTCGAAAGTTCGAAACCCTCAGGCTTGGGGGAAATCGGACGCAATGCTCCCGAAAGCCATCCGAGTGCCGCTCGACAAGCTCGACGAGAACCTGTCGAGAATTAAACAGATAGTTGCGTACTGCACCTGACCGAACGAAGGGTCTAGTCTAGCGCCAGTTTGGCGCAGAAACTTCTGAAACTCGGGCACAAGGATGTGGGGGCACTTCAAGGCGGATTCGGTGCTTGGCAGAACGCCGGGTCCAGTTTCACTGGGTTCCCAACTCAGGTTGGATTACCTTTCATGAGTCCCATTTTAGGTCTCTGCCCGAACCTTTTGTGCCGTTCAGTGGCGAAGCAGGTTTTGACGGAACCGCTCAACGCCCAGCGGCAGGATTGCCATTGCGGACCACACAGTCCGCAAGGCCGAGCAACGCAGGAGGTGCTCACTTTGGCTTCACGAAGCGCAATCCATGCCCGCGCCCGGCGTCTCCTCAAGCGTCACCACCCGAACAGGCGAACGGGAGTAAAATGTGAGCACATTCCCTGCGGTGGGAGGGCCATGGCCACTCGAACTGCCTTCCTTATGATGCGGTCGCTGCCCATCTTTCCGATCTTGCTGTCCGTGATATGTCTTCTCGCCGCCGCAGAAGCGCAACACGGAGGCGGGGGAGGCCACTCCGGAGGCGGCCACTCGGGAGGCGGCCACTTCGGTGGCGGGCATTCTTCCGGTAGGCACTCCGGGGGAAGCCACGCGGGCAGGCATTTCGGCTGGCTTCACGTTGGGTCCGGAAAGCACTCTGGCCCGCATGCGAAATTCGAAGCGTCCTCTCCTTCGACTTCGCCCCATCCGCCGTCTCACCTGCCCACGCCGGGCCTCATGCCATTCAGACCGCGGATTTCGCCAACGCTTCTTTGGTCTCCGTCGCTATTCCCACCCCACCCCGGCGGCCGAGTTTCTTTCGTTTCTTCTCATGTGCGCCCCCATCAACACAAGTTCCTCCGCAACCGCTTCCCGCGTTTTGCTTCGTCCGGATGCTTCTTCAACGGCGCGACCGAGGTCTGCTTCTTCGAACCATTTTTGCCGCTGCTTTCCTTCTCCGGTGACTTCGATCTTTTTGATTCAGGCTTCGATTTGGGGGGGGACTCACTTGACCTCAGCGACGGATCTCAAGAACTCACGCAATCGGAAATGTCCGCGATCCCGCCCACTGTCAATCCATCGGATGACGATGCAGCACACGGGAATTCCACATTGCGTCCCGGAGCCAGACTCGGGGCAGCAACCGAAGACGGAATCGTTGGCAAGGGAGTCTTCCTGCTGGTGCTGAAAAATGGCGCGAGCCATGCCGTAACCGACTACTGGGTCGTTGACGGCTATCTCGAATACATCAGCCCCGACGGCACGCGCAGCCACATTCCGCTCGAAGCTCTCGACCTGCAAAATACGATGATCCGCAACGCTCCCAGTGGCCTTCCGTTTGTCCTCCGTTCCACGCCCGCATGGAATCGTTAGCATCGCCCCACAAGCTCAAGCCGACCTTGGAGCGATGTCGCTTATCCGTCTGTTCCCGGCAATCCCTTGCGGTTTTGATCATCTGACCTCATGCAAGACCCCGTGAAGGATCGAATCCAAGAGATTCGCGACGAAATAGCGCAAATCAGCGCGGCTAACCGAGCGTACATGCTGAGCTGTCGCACCCAGTGCGCTCTTCAAAATGGGTTTCGAGTCTTAATGTGAACGTTGATTAGCAGTTTCCCGGCAGCGTGCCGGATTCCGCCTGTTTTGGCGGTGGCGGTCTCAGCAACGTCGACCAGGGCTGCCACCGGTGAGGGAGCAGATCCGTCGGTTAATTCGGCGCACGAAGGCGGAAAATCCCACTTGGGGCGAGCCCCGCATGAGCCATCGTTGCCCCCAAAGAGTGGGAACACGATCTCGTGTTTCTTGTAGTCTTGCGTCACCAGCACGATGCTTGAGCGCGCGCCGATTCGCTCGCAGACCGCAGCTGTCGCAAACCGATTCGCGAACTCGTCGGCGGCTCAATTGACCCACTCATCCTCTTCGTCTTCTTCGTCTAAAGGTCCCGCCGCCTCCGCCAGGGCGTCGTTGACAGCCTCAGCGATTTCTTCGTCGTCGGATTCTGAGAGGTCGACGAGGATTTTCGCCGCCTCCGCGGGACGGATGCTGGCGAGGGCGCCGATAGCAGCAAGCAGCAGTGGCTTTGGAGTGTGAGCGTCATTGACGAGTTCGACGATGTCAGGCCAGGCCGCATCCAGTTCCCAGTTCCCGGCCGCATTTACCGCCTGGTAGTGAATCTCAGGATCGTCGCTTTTCAGGGCCTGCAGTATCTGACTGTCAAAGCCGCGAACCCAGCGCATCGAAAACACGGCCGTCAGCATCCACTCTTTGTCTCCGCTGGAATAGGCAGAGCTGATCGCATCCTCGTGCCAGGCATTGGCGGCCCGTACCGATGCTTCCAAACACCGCCGGCGCACTTCTTTGGGAGTGCTGTGATCGCGGTAGACCTTCTCGAGCCTGTCCTGGATGTCATGGAACGTTTGCTCAGTAATGGGTACATCGTCCGGATCCTCGAATCCATCCGTGTCCGCATGTTCCAGGACCGGCCCAAGGGAAATTGCCGCCTGAGCGCGCAGTTGCTCTGGTTCGGCGCTACATACCACCGCCAATAAGGTATCGGCTAGATCGTCGTTGATCACGGTAAAATCACCAGCCAATTCGGCGGCGACCAGTCGGTCAGATTCACTCGCTCGTTGATCAACCAGAATCTTGTGAAACATCCTTGCGGCATCTTCTGGCCAGTCCCAGGGAGGAATGTCGAGCAGAGTCTTAAGGTCCATTACGTTTTCCAGAATTGCATTTAGTCACTCGATTGCGACCGGCGGCGCAGCCAACCGCTGGACCAACCATGGTACCGCAGGCACAACGGCGTTATCCACCACCCTTTCTCCCCCGCGCTAGCCGACAAATCAAAGAGGATTGTTTCATTTCCGATGAGCAATTGCGTACCGCGGTGTTTGTCGTCGTGCCTCGCGATATGCTGATTCAGACTCTGCAGGGGATAGGCGAACTGGTGCGGCCGGCCGATCAGGTGTTCTACCAGGAACTGCAGAAGCAGCATCGGTTTTTGCCAGTCTTCCTTCAACACATTCCCCTCGCGACGGTACCCGCCGGCGCCGACCTGCTCGAAGCTCTCGAGCACTTGCGATATCCCCCTCCAACGACGAGGACTTTACTATGCGAAATATTCAGAGTCGCGAGAAAGGAATCTGCACGAAAGAGTCTGTACTTGGAGAGGTGGTCAAGTAGCCCTCCACAAGCTGTGTCAGAGCCTGTTCTCTCTAAGCCCCAACTGTTTCACGAGGCGATCGTTAACGTAAACCGCGTCAACGGGATCCGTGTTGCCAGCACCTTTGTCCTCCCCTGTGGCCACCGCCTTGGCTGACTCCTATCCGTCTTTGCGAGTGAACGAAGGCGCAATTCGAGCGCCTTGCGGTCAGGAACCGACAAGTGTTGAACAAACAACTTCCGGAACCGCGTCGTTAGGAGTCCATCAAAGGGGGTAACTTCAGAAGTTCCCCGTCCTCCACCAGGAATACGGCGAGAGTCGGCTATAAACAAAGTGAAGGCATTGGAATCTCCATGCACAGTGCCCGGCGACTAACTTATTCATCGGATAGGTTCGAGCGGATTGGACAACCCTTCGACGATATCCCGGACGGGCTTGCCTTTCCAGAAGCGACTCCAGTTGTCGATCGAAGTGAACGTGCGGCTCTTCATGCGGTCGATGTAGAGCGTCCCTTGCAGATGATCAATCTCGTGCTGGAGTATCCGAGCGTACCATCCAAAAGCTTCGACAGATTGTGGTTCTCCATATTCATCTAAATATGCGACGCGAACCCTGCGGGCTCTCGGCACGACGGCCGAAAATCCAGACAAGCTGAGACAACCTTCATAGAAATCGGCTCTGTCGACTCCGAGGACAGTGAGCTCAGGATTGATAATGACGTGGAATGGCACCGCCTGGCGTTCCTTTTCAGAGAGCTCCTGTGCAGGCAAGTTACTGAACAGCTCTTCGCGATCTTCAATCACCGCGAGTTGCAGCGGCATACCCACCTGCGGCGCCGCGAGCCCGACACCCGGAGCGTCCCGCATCGTTTCGCGCATGTCCCGGATCAGTCGCTGTATTTCCTCGTTAATGATCTCCTCGCGCGTTAGCCGGCTTGCCGGGGCTCGCAAGGCAGGTTCACCTGATTGAACAATTTTCAGCAGCATGCTCTTCCATTCTCCTATACGTAGGATATGAACGCCCCAGCCCCGGATAGTCGGGTGCACGGAAGTTGTCCCACACGGCGTTCTGGGACATGTCGCGAGCGTCAAGTTGCGTTGGCGGCTTATCATCCATCGGCCTATCCTCAGTTCAAATGGGCGGATCCCTGTTGGTATCCTACAGTGCGAATAGTGATGACCGCGGAGACTTGATCTATGCCGATGCCTACCGGCCAAAATTCATCCGCATACCGATCACCGCCCCATACATTCGCTGGGTCATCCAGCGCCACTTCTAGTAGCCAGAACTTCTCAATCGGGATGCAACTCACTACCTGCGCAGTGACGCTGATTCCCGCCGGAAGATCCTCCAACCGGACTGGGCCCCCAAATTCCAGTGGACGATGGAACGGCGCGGCACACCCCTGTGGATTCACGAGGAGCGTCAGAGATGGCTCGGAAAACGGGTGCGCCGGATCCAGGCCGGAGAGGGTGAAGGGAATCTCGCAACTGATTCGAGTACCACTCCGAAGCGTCCTTGGGTTGGGAAACGAGCTCAACTTCAAGTTTAACAATTCATGACGGCAGGTCAAGGCGTGAACGTGGCCTTCAGGATCCGGCCATGCCGGACCTGAAACTCGTTTCAATCACCACTGCAAGTTCTTACCCGCGAACACGGCTGCGTCCAGCGCGGCAGCAGCGTTCTCTCCCAGCTTTCTGGAGTCTTATTTCAAAATCAACAAAGAGGAAAGCAGTATGTCAGAAACAAGTACGCTCATCGGCTATAGCGGCCGGACGATTGGCCGCGAAGAACTAACTCTGGTGCGGACACCGCCGGCAACGGAAACACACCGTCCGATCCCACACCACGAGATCGTATAGGCCTTGGTCGAGACTCTCGGGTTTCGGCACATCGGAGTCGTCCACGACGAGTACGCAGTGCCGCCGGATGCATGAAGGCCTTTGGGGTTCTCGACCTCGAAACCGAGATGGAAGGATGCCGTTTTTCCATCGGCCTCCGTAATTCCCATGACAAGAGCATGCGTCTGGCGATGACCTGCGGCTATCGCGTGTTCGTGTGCTCGAACATTAGGGGATTAAAAACTATTTTCCTGAATCCAACTACATGTATATGCATCCATTGCTGATATAAATAAACCCGCCATGTTCGCTCTTTCCTGCATGTGTGCGAGTTTTCGTCGCGCCTCCCGCGTGCTTACCCAGCACTACGACACGGCCCTTCGGCCACTCGGCCTTAGGGCAACGCAATTCACCCTCGTGCAAGCGTTATCCCTCGCCGGAGAAGGTTCCCAGAGAACGCTCGGAGAGATTCTGGCCATCGATAGCACCACGCTCACCCGTACGCTCGCGATCATGGGGCGCCGAGGCTGGATCGCCAGCCGGTCCGGCAAGGACCGCCGGGAACGGTGGCTGTCGCTGAGTGAGATCGGCAGGGCCGAATTCAAGCGC
>Ga0210398_10006678_pt1 | contig 10563 bp, 12 predicted proteins | sample IncBWC4OmetaG_FD_161047 | JGI IMG/M metagenome (GOLD analysis project Ga0210398, IMG submission 161047) | Forest soil microbial communities from Barre Woods Harvard Forest LTER site, Petersham, Massachusetts, United States - Inc-BW-C-4-O | ecosystem: Environmental > Terrestrial > Soil >... | reverse complement strand
GGTCGCTTCAAACACTCCCATTGGTCTCGGTATAGGTAAGGAGTCGGTCTCGTCGAAGCCCTCGAAGATATTCCCGTACGTCCCGGCTGCCGCTTAGCCGGTTGGCTACAGCGCAGAGGAGATGGCAACGTGGCTTGAAGGAAAAACGGCCCTGCTCAACGGTGGCCGCAGCAGTATCGACCTCGCAACATCGCGGTTGGAACAAGGAGGTAAGATGGCTATGAAACGAGAGATAATTCGCGTTGAGCCCCTGGCGACGTTCCTGGACAAGTACAAGGCGCCGGCCTCGATGGTGACCAGGCACGGCGACATGATTTACGTGTCGGGCGCGCCCCCTTTCGACCCTGCGACCGGGGAAATCTTCAAAGGAGCCATCGAGCGCCAGGCCGAAATCGTGCTGGAGCAGATGAAGCTCTGCGTCGAGACGGCCGGCTCATCCCTCGACAACGTGCTCAAGGTGAATGTGTATGTCACTTCGGTCGACATGTTCCCCGCCGTCAACGAGGTCTATCGGCGCTTCTTTCCCAACGACCCTCCTGCGCGGATCTTCATCAATGTCCCGGCCTGGTACGGCGGCTTCGACATCGAGGTCGATTGCGTGGCGGCGGTCTGAGGCAAGCTGCACCGTCATAAGCTCGCCGGATGGCGCCTCACGAGCTAGGCCGGCACTTCGAGTTGCGCAAACAGGAACGCGAGCTGATCCGCGACTTCGTCGATTGTCGCGCCCAGCGGCAAGGTGGCCAGGTGTCCGGCTTCGGCCCGATAGTGGAGAAGGATTGGGCGCCCAGAGGTCGTCGCCCATTGAAGCTGGGCCGCCATTTTCCGCGCGAGCATGGGATCGCATTGCGTATCCGAGTCTCCCGTCACCAACATAACGGCGGGATATGGCGTGCCGGCCTGGACGTGGTGATACCATTTTCTAACCAGCGGTATGGGTCCGGCACTTCGACACCGAGGAGAATCTCGCGCAAGTAAGCCCGGCGAGTTGGTAGTGTCCTAATCCGAGATTGCGCCGATGATGCGCCTGCACCGCGAGTATGCCAAGATGCAGGAGATGCGTAAGCGGTCACGGAAAAAAGAACCCGACATGAATCCAGGTAGCATTTCGGATCGTGATTGATTAGACGGGCGAGCCGGACCTGAGCGATGACGATCCCGACGCGCCCTCGCACAGGCGTTAGGACGGCTCGGAGGCTTGAAGGGCGGCAAGGGGCAAGGGCGGCCAAGCTGAGCAAGGAACAGAGACGCGAGAGCGCCAGCAAGGCGGCGCGAGCCAGATGGGCCAAAGACCGCACTTGACCGACCTTTTGAACGCCTGTCAAGATATTTACACCAACGTCCTTGTGTGCCGAACCGACGCCGTAGGGCGTGCTTGCTTGGAATTTCTCCAAGCTAGGCCACAGGGACATTCTTTTTAGCGAAACTCCCAAATATCTTCGATTCGCTTGCGCATCATTCGACGCCAACGCTGGTCAGGCTCTCGATCTCGACCAGGATAGGAACGGGCTATTGCGCCGGCCATCATATCGGCCAATTGAATCAAATTATCGTTTCTTGAATTCGCGAATTTGAGCTTCTTGATCGTCCCTACCGCGAGTTGCTTTCGTAGGTAGGCGGTAAGCGCCTTTCTGAATTTGCGATCCCCGCTGCCGTCGATTTTGACGCTGGCATTTTTGATAACAGCTTCGTTGTGCCGCATCAGATTTTGGAGAAAGAAGTTGTAGAAACGCTCAGGCTCCGAACGCAGATACGGGCTGAAAATCCGCGCCTTTTCGACGACTATCGCGCGCACGCGAAACCGATGGTCGGACATAAAGGCAAAGAATTGAGTACGTATATCGTCTGAACATTTGCTGAACTTGAATTCAGGTTTTACCTTTAGGCGCTCGCGTACTTTCGCGACCTGCGCGCTCGCTTTCTCCGCGTCCTCGTTTTGGTCGAAAATCACCATCACGACCACGAAACATGGCGTAGAGCCTGCCTTTAAAACCAGCACAACCACTTTCGTCGATACAGACCAGCACAAACAGGTTCCATCCATCCGTCATTCGTCAGGCCGCGTCGGCCTTTTTGGATTTGAGCGCGCGCCAGACTTCTACGAAAATGCCTTCTTTAGTACGGAGAAGGTCATATGCATCTACGACGGGGGCTGGACGCATCTCTCGAGGCAGCGCTGCAATACTTTGCCGCGATGAATTGATGCCGTGCGATAAATGTCGCAACGACCATGATACAACACCTGCGCAAGACTACGATTTTCCTTTCGATCGATAGATTTTCAAATTAGAACACTACCGGCGAGTTGCGGGCGGTTTACATTCGCCTGCTGAATTTCGCATAGGTGAATTCCTTTCCTGACCGCGGCTGAGACCGATTCCGGAGGTCTTTTTAGCAAATGGCGGGGTTCAGACCACTGCGCAAATAGATCACCAAGAGGTGCGCTGCCGGAAGTCATGCCGGCAAGCGTCTCCGGTCCGCGACGACAGCAAATCAAGATTAATTTTGCGCGCGGTTCTTATTACTGTTTCCGGTTGTATCGAAACCGCAGTTCGCGTATTCATGCAAACTAAGGTTGTGATGAGCTACGTTAACGCGGCTCATTTCTTCAGTTCGTGAATCGAACTCGCTACGGGGGAAGCTGAAGTTATCTTGCCAATTGTCATGCCACCATCGAGCATTTTCGTCGCCGGGGGTGCCGGTTTCATCGGCACCAACTTTATCCATGCCTGGTTGGATGAGTCGCCGAGCTTAATCGTCATGGTCGATAAGGGCACCTACGCTGCGGGCGCCGGCAATCTGGCCCAATTGGAGCGCGATAGACCGCTTCAAGTAGTCGCCGGAGATATTGGCGACCGCGCTTTGATGCGCCAAGTGCTGGGCGAGCATCGGCCGGCTGCCATCATCAATTTCGCCGCGGAAACCCATGTTGATCGCTCGATTCTCTATCCCGAGGAATTCGTTCAGACCAACGTGATGGGGACCTTCAATCTCCTCGATGAGGCGCGCCAGTACTGGAATGGCCTGCCCGACGCGGAAAAGGGCGCGTTCCGGTTTCTGCAGGTCTCGACGGATGAGGTTTACGGTTCTTTGACCGCCGAGGAAGCGCCCTGCAACGAAGCGAAAAGTCCCGCGCCGAACAGTCCTTATGCCGCGAGCAAGGCGGCCGCCGATCAGTTCGTGCGCGCGTTCCATCAAACCTACGGGCTGCCGACCCAGATCGCGAGATGTTGCAACAATTACGGGCCTTTTCAGCATCCGGAGAAGCTGATTCCCCATATCATACACAAGGCCTTGCGCGAGGAGCCGCTGCCGATCTATGGCGACGGCCGGCAGATTCGCGACTGGCTTTACGTCGGCGACCACTGCGCGGCGCTGCGCGGCATCATCGCGCGGGGACGCCCCGGCGAGGTATACAACATCAGCGCGCGGGTGGAGCGGACGAATTTGCAGGTGGTGCGGGCGATATGCGCCATCCTCGACCGGGAATGTCCAAGGAAATCAGGTAGTTACAGCAAACTCATCGCGCACGTGGCGGATCGGCCAGGGCATGACCGGCGCTACGCGCTGGACTCCTCGAAGCTGGCCGGCGAAGTGAACTGGCGGGCGGAGGAAAGCTTCGAAACGGGACTGGAAAAGACCGTGCGATGGTACCTTACCAACGTCGAGTGGGTAAGCGCGGTGGCCGACGGTAGCGCATACAGGGCATGGGTCTCTGTCAACTACAATCAACGTCGCTGAGCATCGTTTTTTAAGTCAGAGGCTTCGCGCTTGAAGCGAATCGATACCGAGTTGCCCGGCGTATGCGTCATTGAGCCGGAGGTCTTCGAGGATGCTCGCGGCTGTTTCTTTGAGACCTATCATCGCGATAAGTTTTCCGCCCTGGGGATCGATGCGACCTTCGTGCAGGAGAACCAATCCCTCACGCGCCGAGGAGTTTTGCGCGGCTTGCACTATCAGCTTGCGCATCCGCAGGCGAAACTCTGTCGGGTCATATCGGGAGAGGTTTTCGATGTCGCAGTCGACATCCGGGTCGGTTCGAGGTCCTTCGGGCGCTGGATTGGTGTAGTGCTATCGGCGAGCAACCGGCGGCAGATTTTCATTCCGCGCGGCTTCGCGCACGGGTTCATCGTGCGTTCGGAAACCGCCGAGTTCATCTACCAGTGCGACAACTTCTACCAGCCCGAGGATGAATGCGGGGTATTGTCGAGCGATCCATCTTTGGCGATCCAATGGGGAAGCACCGCCCCGCAACTGGCGGCGCGCGATGCGAACTATCCCCTCTTGTCTAACATCGACCCGAAGCGTCTGCCGCGCTATCTGTGATAAAGTCAGATCGATTGTCATCCGGGAGAACGTCAATCCCCAAGAGCTCCAACGAATTTCTCAGCGGCGAGATCCATCGACTCGAGAGCGAGCGCGATGCGATGCATCGCGAGTTGCGGGAAATTCAACAGAGCTACGGCTGGAAGATAGTCGACGGCTACCGGCAGTGGATCGCGCGCCATCGCGACAAATCGGTCGTCCGGCTTTATGAAAGGATCGCGGTCTGGGTCCTCGAACGAACCTTGGATACCAGCAACCAGGACCAGAGCAAACGCTACCAGCTCTGGCTTGCAGCAAATGCCCTGAGTTCCGATCGCATCGAAGGACTCAAGTCTGAGGCCGGTGCGCTTCCGTATCGCCCGCTGATCAGCGCGGTGCTTTCGATGGCTGGCGCCGCCAGCGAAAATTTGTCCGCAACCATCGATTCCGTCCGCGCACAACTTTACGATAACTGGCAGCTTCGCATTGTGTGCGACGCATCTGCGGAACAAGCGGTCCGCACGATGATGGCGCGCTATGTTGCCGATTCGCGCATCGCGGTGACGTTCGAGGGGCGAAATAACGGGACCGCGTCGACGGCGACCGATCTCGGCGAGCTTGCCCACGGTGAATTCGTAACCTTCCTCGAGCAATCCGGTCAGCTCAGCTCCGCCGCATTCTTCGAGGTGGTTAAACGCCTGAATCGAAGCCCCCTCGACGATCTCTTTTACTGGGACGAGGACCGGCTGGATTCTGCGGGACGCCGGACGGCGCCTTTTTTCAAGCCGGAATGGAGCCCGGAGCTGCTTCTATCGACGAACTATCTCGGCGAATGCTTTGTAATCAGAACGGCCCTTGCCGAGAAGCTCGGCGGTTTGCGGCGAAGCTTTGCTCCCAGCCAGAACTACGACCTCGCGCTGCGCGCGGTTGAAGCGTCCGATCGGATCGTGCACATACCCAAGGTTCTGTTTCATCGGCATGATGAATCCGGTTCGTCGCCAGGTTCGGACCACGGTACTGCCGAGCGCGACCGGCAAAACGTTCGCGCGATCGATGAGGCATTGCAGCGGCGCGGAGAGCACGCAAGCGTCGCTACCGTCGCTGAGGGCTTGTATGAGGTGCGTTACGAGATTCACGACCAGCCGTTGGTATCGATCGTGATTCCGACCCGCGACAAATGCCAACTGCTGCGGCAATGTCTTGAAAGTATCGAAAGGAATACCGACTACAAGAACTACGAAATTGTCATAATGGATAACGACAGTGCCGAACCTGAAACGCTGCAGTACTTTGAGGAGATCGCAGGAAAGGTAGCAGTACATCGATATCCAGGACGGTTCAATTTTTCAGCCATCTGCAACCTCGGGGTGGCCAAGGCCAATGGCGAGTTTCTGCTCTTTCTCAACAACGATACCCAGGTCATTCGTCCCGACTGGATGCGGGCGCTTATCGAGCAGGCGCAGCGACCTCAGGTCGGCGCGGTGGGGGCGAAGTTGCTCTTCGCCGATGGACGCATTCAACACGCCGGAGCCGTGATGGGTATCGGAGGCACGGTCGGCCACGCCTTCAGGTGCCTGGCTGGTAACACACGACATTACTTTGGCCTTTCTGATGTCATTCGCGACTGTAGCGCGGTGACCGCCGCGTGCATGATGATGCGGCGCGAGGTCTACGAGGAGGTCCACGGTTTCGACGAGAGTATTCTGATCGATTTCGCGGATGTCGATCTATGCCTGCGCCTCCGCCGTGAAGGATATCGGATTGTGTATACCCCCCTCGCGCTGCTCTATCACTATGAGAGCGCGACCCGGCGCCGTATGCATGTTCCCGGCGACTACGAAATATTCGTCAAACGATGGAGTGACTGCCTTAAGAAGGCCGACCCCTTTTACAGTCGCAATCTCACCGTGAATCGCGAGGATTGGACCATCGCGCCCTGATTCCCGCTCGCAACCAGTTGACGCTCCACGACCATCGGGGTCTCACATCACTCTCAGGTCTCGAAGAACAGGGTGATTTGGCAATGACCATTGTCGCAAGAGCTATCGAGGCGGTCGGGCACCACTGCGGATAGAAAGCCGGATAAGCCTACCGCAAAAATCTGCTCCTCAACCATTCCGGCCGGGAGCCGCTGCTCCGACGCGACGTAGGGCAGGCTGCCGTCATAGCTGAGAAACACGATCAGGTCGAAATCGTCGTATGAAATGCTCGCGCGCAGCGGTCCGTCGGCATGACCTCCGGCCTCGATAAGGCGCAGCAACTCGTCAATCGAATGCTCCGCGCGCTCGAGGTCGGCCGCCTTGATCCCCACTCCTTGGCATCGCTCTTCAATTGTTGCTCGAGCTGGACCATTGAGTCCGCGCCGGCCGACTGCACAACCACGCTTTGAACCCTTCGTTCACCAATGAGGAATAACGTATTGAGCAGCACGCCAAAAATGACTCCGATGGTGAGGATCGAATCGGTAAATTGATGAGCCCAATCGGGCAACCCCAGAAAGAATGCCGGGTAGACCACGCGGCTGATCGCGAACAGAAACGATATGCCGATGATGAAGGTGGTGCGCATCGTCACCGGCCGCGAGGTTATTATCTGAACGCCCCCGACAAACATCGAGGAAGCGTTAAAAACCAGCGCCGCTCCGATCACCGGCAGTGGAAGCGCCAACAACAGCGCCCCGATTTTCGGAAAAAATGCCAGCGCGATGAACCATCCCGCGATCGCGTAGGCGATGTTGCGGCTGGTCGCGCCGGTCACCTTTTCAAGACCCACCAGGCTCGGCGAAGTACTCAACCCGGGCGCGGCTAGCAAACCGCCCAGCGCGCAGCCGATTCCGTCGGCCATGACGCCCGCGCGCACATTCGCGAGGTCGGGGCGGGTCCAGGCTGAATCGTTGATGCGCTGGGCGGTGGTTATCACCCCGATGGTACGCAGCCCCGAAGCGAGCGCCGCGATCACGAACGGGATGATCAGATCGGGCGGAAAACGGTACGAGAGAATCCTCGGGTCCGGCAGCGAGAAGAGCGGGGTGACTGCTATCGCGGCCAGATCCTTGTGCGTGAAAAGTCCCATCGGGATCGCCACCAGCAGTCCGAATATCAAGCCGACCAGGCCACATAGCAGCCGCGCCAGGCCCCGTCCCCATACGCCGAAAGTCAACATCATGAAGAGAGTCGCGCAGGCGGTCACTAGAACCGGAGAGGAGACAGTGGTCAGAGTGGCAGCCAGGCTCCCCGTTGACGGGAGCCCGAGAAACGCGTGAATGCCGATGAGCCCAAGTTCTGTCGCGACCGCCATCACGATCAATCCCGATACCACCGGCGAGAAGATTTTGCGTGCATGCGGCAGGATCCATGCAAATAGAGCCTCCGCCAAGCCGGCCAGAATAGTCATCCCGCATACGGCCGCGATTCCGCCGACCTGCGCCGATTGAACCGCCGCGCGAAATAGATCGCCGACACCACCGGCGGCGCCAGGAATCCCGAGCCGATCCAACCGAAGCGCTGCGCCTGCAACACCGTCATCAGCGCGATCGCCAGCATCGCAAGACTCACCGCGCTGGTCGCAACTTCAACTGAGGCATGCGCCTCTTGCAGGATCAGGGTGACGAAGACCAGGTATGGGCAGATAACCGCAACATGCTGAAAGGCGAGCATCAACCGTCGTCGAATGGGCGGACTGTCTTCGAGCCCATAAATCAGATCGCTTGGCCGTACCGGTTGGTGGACTAGCTTAGGCTTGATCGAAAGCGGCGCTTGGGTTCGATTCGTCATCTTAGCCATTCGGCCTTGCTCCGCCGCCGTTTTGGCGACGCACCGCGATGTTCGCAATCGCGATTAGCGTCCGCATTTCCACAACTGCGATCGCAAGGCCCGGAACCACAACGATTACCGCCAGCGGCAGGGCAGCGTGTAGTCCAGTCGCCGATGCGATCAATCTTCCGATCTCGGTGGCTATCACCGCCAGTATCAAATTGCGGATTCCGGGCGCCAGCGAGCGCAGAAGTTGCCACGCCGGCAGCTCGATGATCGAATTCGCCATCAACTGGCCGATGATTGCCATCGTTCCCTCGACCGCGCTCATACCTATGCTGGCGGGGAGCAGTCCATAGCGGGCCGTGGCGCTTACGACGGCGATAATCAAGGCCAACCGCACGCTATGAAGATAAAGATCCAGCACCGGTCTTCCTTTCGCATAGTAGATCGAACCGATTCCTATGGTGAGGCCGATAAGCGTGATCCCGGCCGTCAGCACGCGCAGCGGTTCGGCGGCCGGATACCACTGCGGACCGTAGACTGCCACTACCACCTCGGGTGAGTTGGACCGCAACCTCACCAAAGGCATTATCGCGCATGCTTCGCGCGAAGCCCTGCAACAGCACGCGATCGCCGTGGGCCGGCGCGGGCGGGACGGAAGGCGCGCTCATCAAGCCAACTCGCGGATTTTTTCGCGGTGATCTTGGAAGGGCCTAGTGTGGCTGCTGTTGGCTGGGCGGATGGCGGTTGGGTGGGGGACCAGGCTGGGCGGTTTTGGCGGCGACCACGAAAAAGGATTTCCAGAGCGGCCAGCGTCGTCCGACCCCCGTCCATAGTTGGGGCGTGAAGCCCGCGCGGGTGAGCGAGGTTTCGAGACCATGCTTGTTGAAAAAACGAATTCGATAGTTGTCGGGATAAAAATGCTCGTCGAATTCGAACAGCACGACGACCAGATTTTTAATGAGGCCGTGATAGGGCGTGGTGAGGATCAATTTTCCGCCGGGCTTGAGCACCCGATTGAATTCCGTAAGCGCGTTGTGAACATCGAACAGATGCGCGATGGTTTCGCCGAACCAGACCACGTCGAAACAGCCGTCGACAAACGGCATCGCCTCTTCCGCCGACGCGGCCGCGAACGGCACCTTGGGGTTGCCGCGCCGCGCCCGCAGGATCGCGTTCACTGAAATATCCGCGCCTACCACGTCGAGTCCTAACTCACGAAAAAAGCTCACGAACGAACCGCCGGCGCAACTCGCGTCCAGAACCCGAACCTGGTGTGGCGGCCGCCCATCCACCACCGGCATCAAGGCGCGCGCGAGCCGGCCTTTGCGCTGGGCGAGGATCGCGTCGACTTCAGGTGGAGCGCTGTCCTTTACGGACCAGTCCTCTTCGTAAAATTCCTTGAATTTCAAAGCCAAACCCCCCGGTTTCGGCAATCTTACCCGCCTTATCCGCGCGAGTCACATCCACCGACGGTCTAACCGAAGCGCCTGAAGAACTGGCGCGCTATCCTTCGAAGCGGGCGCCCAGCAAATAGTAGACGGTTTCCAGTGACGGCAGCAGGTACCAGTCTGGATGTGGAAATCGCGCGGCGATGAAAAAGCCCCAGATTGAAAGCACTGCGCCTACATATTGGGGATGCGCGAGCAGTGAAAACGGGAAGCCGCTCTGCCAGGGAAGCTCAAACCCGAACCGATTGCCGTAGAACACCCCGTTGTTGCCTAGCCTATAGAAGACCCCGATGTTCAACATCTGCCCGGTCGCGATCAGCAGAAGACCAGCTGAGGTAGCCGCCAAAGTTCCGCCCGCAGGCCACAATGATCCATCGCCGTAGACGTAGCACCATCCGGCGAACACCAGGAGCTGTATCAGCTTGAAACCGTAGAAAAGCCGTCTTAAGGCGTCGACGCGTTCCCCAAGCACGCCCTTGAGCGGACCTCGGCACAACCTTCCAAAGGAGCCCGGGAAGCGCCACACCCAGATATAGCAAATGCGCTCAAGACTCAGCAGCGCTGCCGCAACCAGAAGGGCCAACGGTCTAAGCAGTCAGGCTTTCTGCGGATTCGATGAGGTCAACATTTTGAAGACGCAGTCGTAGTATGCCCCCAAATCCGTGAAAGGATCGGTTATCAGTTTAATGAACCAGATCATGGAGGTTCGGAAATCAAACTTCCAGACCAGAAAGGTTATGTGCCCGAGCACGACGGCCGCCGTAAGAAAGAACCATTCGTGGGCAACCACGAGAACAATCGACATCAGGGCACTTAAAGATACCGATCCGGCCTTCACCAAATGCGCCGCCGGCAGCAGCAGATATCCGGCGACCAGAAACGACTTGTCACGAGTATTGAATCCTAACAGCGCCTGCTCCTTATCGTGCGAAGGCGGTTCCAAAATCGCATGGCCGAATTGCCGTACAAATAGCGCGGCCAGGCCAATGCACATAGCTTGGGTTAGATCGAAAAAAATGAAAATGTAACAAAAGATAAACACGCTCGAACTGAGA
>Ga0210398_10006675_pt1 | contig 10565 bp, 10 predicted proteins | sample IncBWC4OmetaG_FD_161047 | JGI IMG/M metagenome (GOLD analysis project Ga0210398, IMG submission 161047) | Forest soil microbial communities from Barre Woods Harvard Forest LTER site, Petersham, Massachusetts, United States - Inc-BW-C-4-O | ecosystem: Environmental > Terrestrial > Soil >... | reverse complement strand
CGTAGGCGAGTCGTGCGGCTTGTCGCCCGGAGCTGCCATAGCGCAAGTATCAGCCACTGCTGTGGGCATTTGCATAACGAAATGGGCCGATAATCGCGGAGATCTGCCCGCAGCACCGCACCTGGCGGCCAAAATCAGACCCCGGTTGTAACCCTCCGCAACCGCTATGTCATTCTGTGTTGTGGGGGACCCATTCAGATGAATCCGGGGGGACCGGTCATCAGCTCGTCCTGGCGCGGCGGTTGCCGCGCCAGGACGAGATTTTTTTTGCGCGGTCAGCGTGAGCGGGCCTCGGCCAGGCCGCGGTTAGCGAGAGCGTCGGCCCGCTCGTTACCCGGATTGCCGGCATGCCCCTTGACCCAGAGCCACTGCACTTCGTGCTTGCCCGCTGCCTGGTCGAGCCGCCGCCAGAGGTCCTCGTTCTTGACCGCCTGCTTGCTGGATGTCCGCCAGCCGTTGCGCTTCCAGCTGTCCAGCCAGCTGGTGATGCCGTTGCGCAGGTAGCTGCTGTCGGTATGCAGGCGCACGACCGACGGCCGGGTCAGGCTCTCCAGCGCCCGGATGGCGGCCATGAGCTCCATCCGGTTGTTGGTCGTCGGAGCCGGCTCGCCGCCGTAGAGCTCCATCTCGCGCCCGCTGTACGTGAGCACCGCGCCCCAGCCGCCTGGGCCGGGATTACCGCTGCAGGCGCCGTCGGTGTAGATCTCTACGACATTGCTGGAGTCCCGACCCGTCATAAGGCGCAACCGTACCGGTCAGGGCGGTACGTCCAGCGCCGGATTCCGGTCGAAGAACCCCCACGGCTTCAGCCAGAACGAGGTCCGGTCCACGGGCATCACCGGCCAGTCCTCCGGCCGGGTGATGTGGTGCAGGCCGAACACGTGCCAGAGCACGACGTCGGTGTCCTCGATGGAGCGATCCCGCGCCGTCCACGCGGGCAGCCCGAGATCGACGCGGCTCAGGTTGGGGAATTCGCCGCAGGGCCAGCGTTCCTCCGGCGCATACGGGGTCACCCAGAGCGTGTGCCCGATCACCTCGGCCCGCTGGAAGCTGCCGGCGGGCACCAGCTTGTAGGCGGGACGGGTGCCGAGGCCGTTGACTGAGCCGGTCGATGCGACCTTCCAGCTGCGCTGGGTGTCCCAGTCATAGGTCTGCCGTCCGTCCGACTCCGTGCGGAGCGGCGTCTCGATGATCTCCAGCGCGAGCCCGTGCGGGTTGGCATCGCTGACCGGCAGCGCGTGAGACTCACAGGCATAGACCGTGTTCGGCTGCCCGTCCACGTCCAAGTCGAGCCTGGCCACGATGAAGTGCTGATGGTAGGGAGCGTAGGTCCGCTGGTCGACCAGCGCCCCGGTGGCCGGCTGGTTCTCACCGGCGAAGGACGACGTCACCATGATCCCGGTGGCCCGCACCTCGCACTCCACGTTCCCGTCCTGATAAAAGCGCCAGTACACGAGGTACTCGTAGTTCGCGACAGTCACGTGGAAGGAGATCACCAGCCGCCGGGCGCGGCGCACCTGCGGGCCGGTCCGCTCGTCGACGTGCTTCCAGAGGACGCCGTCGTCTTCCTCGTGGATGCAGATGGCGTTGCGTACGGTGCGCGGCGTGCCGCGCGAGTCGTGCACGACCGCGTCCAGGTAGCGGATCTCGCCGAGGCAGTCGCAGCCGCGGTCGAGCGAGGTCGTCATGAAGCCGAGGCCCCACTCGCCGATGTCGAACGCCGTCCGGCGGTAATGATCCACGGTCGCGTCCCGGTACGGGACGATCATCTCCGCGAACGACATACGGTGGGCGATCGGCCGCAGCCGCCCGCCATCGCTGAACGCCACGGTGTGCAGGACCAGGCCCTCGCGGTGGTTGAAGCCAAGGCGCAGCTGCCAGTTCTGCCAGCGGAGCAGCCTGCCATCGAGCTGGAACGACACCCCGTCGGGCTGGCTGACCTCCAGCGGGCTGATGTCGCGCAGCGGCATGGGGATGAGGCCAGGCAGGTACTCGCCCATCACCCCCGGCGGCTCGTCGGCGACCCGCTCGTCCTCCAGCTCGAGCAGCTCCATCCGGTTCAGGTCGACCACCGGGTGGAGGCCGGTGATGTGGTTCGCGTACGGATTAGCGTCCTGACTGGCCCGGCGCCAGACATCCGACCAGCCGATTCGCCGCCCTTCGTACCGGGGCGGGACCAGCGCGGCGCCGTACGCCCAGACGTCGGTGAGCACGAGACTCATGTCGGTGATGCCGCGGGCGGCGAGCGCCTCGATCAGCCGCGGATGCTCGCGGAGCATCTCGTCGCACTCGTGCCACTCGTCGACCGTCACCGCGGGCTGATGGCCGGGAAGGTGCTCCCAGCGCGTTACCTCGCCGTCCGGCAGGGACACCCCGGCGCGGAACGCCTGCCCGTCCCCGGTGTTCCAGCAGATCACGGCGGCGGATCTGGCGCCGCTCGCCTCGGCCGCCGGCAGCTGATCCTTGGCCGGCTCAGCCAGCTCGATCGATGCGTACCGCCACCCGTCCGCAACCCCCCGCCGGTCTCTTAATGTCGCCGCTACCTGGCTGATCTCGTCCGCGGTCAGCGGATCCAGCGGGTGCATGCCTGATTCTAGGCACGTTGTCGGTGCGAGTTTGCGCCGGTAGCGTCGCATGTCATGGGAGAGCCCGCCTTTGCTCATCAGATCGTCGTCGTCACCGGCGCCGGCCGGGGCATCGGCCGCAGCGTCGCCCTGGGATTCGCCGCCAACGGCGCGCAGGTCGTCGCGGCGGATATCGACCTTGACTCGGCCAAGCGCACCTGCGCGGTGATCGAGTCGCACGGCGCGAGCGGCTTTGCAGCGCATGCAGACGTCGCCAGCGCGGCTGACATGGAGCAGCTCGCGGCCTGGGTCCGCGCCGAGGTGGGCGTGCCCGACGTCGTGGTGAACAACGCGGGCATCGCGATCCTCGGCTCGTTCCTTGATCACACCGAGGCTGACTGGGAGCGGATCGTCGGCGTCAACCTGCTGGGGGTCGCGCGCGGCTGCCGGCTCTTCGGCGCGCAGATGGTGGACCGCGGGACCGGCGGGCACCTGGTGAACATCGCGTCGTGCGCAGCCTGGACGCCGACCTCCGTGCTGCCTGCCTACTCGGCGACCAAGGCCGCGGTGCGCATGCTCAGCGACTGCCTGCGCGCGGAGCTAGCGGGCGCCGGTGTCGGGGTCACCGCGATCTGCCCGGGATTCACGACTACCGGGATCGCCAGGGCCGCGCGGTACGTGGGCGCCACCGGCGAGGAGGAACGAGAGCTGCGCGAGTCCGCGGCCGCTGGCCTGGCGCGGCGGCGGTTCCCGCCGGACAAGGTGGCCCTGGCCGTGATGCGCGCGGTCATCGCCAACAAGCCGGTCGTCCCCGTCAACGCCGAGGCCTGGGTCACCTACGCGCTGTCCCGGCTGTCACCGGCGCTGCTGGGTCGGCTGACCCGCGGTGCCGACAAGGCCCTGCAGACCCTGGAGCGCGCCTCGGCCGGCTAATCCCGGTGCCGCTCGGCGCCCTTGCGGCGCCAGCGACGACTGACCGCGCTCGCTGAGCCGCGTCCGATAGTCGCGAGACGGCCAATAGCGCGCAAAGAGGGTCCATGTTGGCCGTCTCGCGACTTTCGCGCCCCCGGTTTCGTTCGCATATCCGGGCTCGATCTAGGTCTCCGGCGGGTGCTCGCGCAAGCGCGCCAGGTGCTTGCGGATGATCTGCTCCATGCGGCCGTAGAACTCCACGATCAGCCGGAGCTCGTCGTCGGAGTAGCCGGCCGCGAGTTCCTGCCAGTCCGCGACCATCGGCGCGAACTGACTCGCCACCTCGCTGACCGCCTTCTCCAGCACGATTGTGACCACGACCCGGCGGCGGTCGGCCGGGTCGCGCTCGCGGGTGACAAACCCGGCGGCCTCAAGCCAGTCGATCACACCCGTGATCGACGCGGTCGTCAGCCCCGTGGCCTTCGCCAGGTCCCCAGCCGTCAGGCTGCCGCTGAAGCTGAGGATGTTCAGGCAGTTCAGGTCCGTGGCGTTGATCCCGATCCGCTCGGCCGCGGCCTGGCTCATCACGTTCATCAGCGACCCGGTCTTGCGCACGGCGAGCGCGAACGCCATGGCCAGCAGCCGGCGCTCATCTGACCAGCCCGGCGCGCCCGGCGGACCTGCCCACGGCTGCTCCCAGGCCGTATCCGCCGGCCAGGGCACCTGGTCTCCGGGCAGCTCTTCGCTCATCTCTAGTTCTCCTGATAGTTAAGATGCCTAGACAATAGCAAACCAAGACGCTAAGTTACTTAAGTAACTAGAGACCACGCCTCCTAGACCGGGAGAATCCGATGACTGCTGATCCTGGAATCCTGGCACCTCGGCTGCCGTCAGGCGATCGGCCTGACCCGCGCCGATGGCTAACCCTGATCATCTTGCTGCTAGCCGCCTTCATGAACTTGCTCGACGTCTCGATCGTCAACATTGCGATCCCGTCCATCCAGCGGGACCTGCACGCCAGTTACGCCGACGTGCAGTGGGCCCTGGCGGGGTACACGCTGGCCTACGCGCTGGTCCTGATCACCGGGGGCCGGCTGGGCGACATCTTCGGCCGCAAGCGGCTCTTCCTGATCGGAGTGACCGGCTTCACGATCATGTCGGCCCTCTGCGGCGCGGCCACCGGCCCCGGCATGCTGATCGGCTGCCGGGTTGTGCAGGGAGCCATGGGCGCCATCATGGTGCCGCAGGTACTGGCCGTGATCCAGGTGATCTTCCCGCCCGCGGAGCGCATCAAGGCGTTCGCCGGGTTCGGCGTGACCGCCGGTCTGGGCACGGTGAGCGGCCCGCTGCTTGGCGGCCTGCTGATCCAGCACAATCTGTTCGGCCTTGGCTGGCGGCCGATCTTCCTGATCAACGTGCCAGTCGGCATCATCGCGGTGATCGCGTCGGCGATCCTGGTCCGTGAGTCGCGGGCCCCGCGCGCGCCGCGCCTCGACCCCGGCGGTGTTGCGCTTGTCTCGGCCGCGCTCCTGCTGCTGCTCTACCCGCTAGTGCAGGGCCGCGAGCTCGGCTGGCCGGCCTGGACGTTCGCGTCCATGGCGCTCTCGCTGCCGGTGTTCGCCGCGTTCGTCCTGTACGAGCGGGCCAAGGCCCGGCGTGATGGCTCGCCGCTGGTGGAGCTGAGCCTGTTCCGCGAGCGGGGGTTCAGCGTCGGCATGGCGATCGCAGTGGCGTTCTTCCTCGGCATTGCCTCCTTCGGCCTGGTGCTGACGCTCTTCCTGCAGCTGGGCCTCGGCTTCACGCCGCTGCACGCGGGGCTGACGTTCCTGCCGTTCTCGATCGGCGTGCTGTTCTCGTCGGCGGCGGCCGCGCGGCTGGCGCCGCGCTTCGGCCGGGGCGTCACGATGGCCGGCGCGCTCATCATCGCCGCGGCTAACGCCGGGCTGATCGTCATCGTCCACCACTACGGCGCCGCCGTCAGCACGTGGGACATGGTGCCGGCGCTGCTGGCCGCGGGGCTTGGCCTGGGCGCGGTGATCGCGCCCCTGGCCGACGTCGCCCTGAGCAAGGTCCCGGCGCAGCACGCGGGCTCGGCCTCGGGGATCTTCAACACCGGCCTGCAGCTCGGCAACTCGATCGGGATCGCGGTGATCGGAGTGATCTTCTTCGCGATGCTCGGCAGCCAGTCGGCAACCGCGGCCGGTGCCGTCGCACCGCAGCTGCGCTCGGGGCTCGCGGCTCAGCATGTGCCCGCGCTGGTGTCCAGCCGGATCGAGGGACAGTTCGGCGACTGCCTGCACGCCCGGCTCGTCGCTTCCGACCCGACGGTGACTCCGGCTGCGTGCCGGCTGACGGCTGCGCCCGGCAGCCACTCGGCGCCGACCACGCTGCCCGCGGGAACGACGCGCGTCCTGGCGTCGGCGGGCGCCGAGGCGGTTGCGCGCGACTTCGCTGCCTCGGTCGAGCGGACCCTGTGGTTCCAGGTCGGCGCCTTCGGCGCCAGCTTCCTGCTGATGCTCCTGCTGCCAGCCGGGGCCGGCCGCCGGCGCGAGGCCGAGGCCGAGGCCGCATCGGCATCCGAGCAGCCTGCCGGCGCCGTCGTCGGCTGAAAGGTTTCCCGGTGCCCGCCGCCAGAGTGGGCCGCGGCGGGCACCGGGACCGCGGCAGCACGTTCCGCTGACTGAGGGAGGTTTTCATGCGACTGGCATTGCTTGGGGGGACCGGCCGGATCGGCCAGCATCTGCTCGCTCAGGCGCTGGAGTCAGGCCACGAGGTGACCGCGCTCGCGCGCGAGCCGGCGGCGCTGAGAGGGCAGCCCGGACTGACGGTGGTGTCGGGGGACGCGACGGACGCCGCCGCGGTCAGCGCGGTTGTGCGCGGTGCCGACGCGGTGCTGTCGGCCCTCGGGCCGCGCGGCGCGAGGACTCAGGGGATGCTCGGCACCGCAAGCCGGAACCTCGTCGCGGCGATGAGCACCGGTGGCGCCAGGCGGCTGATCTGCGTGTCGGCGGCGGGCGCGTTTATCTCCGGCGACCCGGACATGAACGCGATGATCAAGCTGATCCTGCCCCGCGTGCTGGCGAAGCAGTTCGCTGACGTGCGGGACATGGAGTCGGCGATCAGGGCCAGCGGGCTGGAGTGGACGCTGGTCCGCGCGACCCAGCTGACCAGCGGGCCGCTGACGGGCCGCTACCGCGTGCGGCCCGATTACTCGCCTGCGGGCGGGCGCAAGATCTCCCGTGCCGACGTGGCCCACTTCATCGGGGCCGTCCTCGACGACGACAGCTGGGTGAAGAGTGCGCCCGCCCTGGCGTACTGAGCTAGCCCGGTTACAGCGTGGCCTTGCCGAGCGTGAGCGAGATCGTGTTGCCGGAGCCGGGGATCGTGAGGTTGATCAGGAGCGTCCCCAGCCCGCAGTGACTGAACTTCGGGATGGTGTAGGTGCCGGCGACGGTGCCGCCGTTCAGCACGTTGAAGCCGGGCTGCGACGAGACCGTGATCGTGGCCGGGGTGGACGTCTGGCAGCTCTTGCCGATGAGCACCGGGACGCCCGCGATCTTGAGGCTGGTGAGCTGCATGGTGACCTGCGTGGTGACGCTCACGGTGTTCTTGCTGAGGCTCACCGTCCCGGTCGCGTTCCCGTCCTGGACGAACGCGGTGGTCGCCGTGACGGGGATGAACCCGAGTTCCTTGAACGACCCGGTGGCCGGCGGCAGCGACAGCGTGGACGACGTGACGGCGGACGTGTTGAGGTCCACCGTGCTGGTGAGCGTGCCAGGACCGAGGGACACGGTCGAGTTGAGCGCCTTGATGAACGTGCTGCCGCTCACCGGGTAGGTGGCGGTGATCGACGTGTCGGCGGAGGCGGGGATTGCGCCGAGCCCGATCAGAGCTCCGGACGCGGCGGTAATTGCCAGTGACGTGAGGACAGGTCTGCGCATCGGTGCTGAGCTCCTCCTAGGAGATGGGCGCATCGCGCCCCCCCACGGCAGTCATTGCTGCTCCGGCCAGCGGTCTCGGCGCATCCGTGCTCCGCGTCCCAGCCGCGCTGATCAGGTCGGTTGCGGCGGATTCGTGCCGTGCTCGATGCCTGACAAGTGCTACTGGCCGGTAGGTTACTCGCTAGTAGTAATGGTGGCAATACCCGCGCGGGTGTATTTCTCAGGTCGCCGAGGCGCCATTGCGCTGGGCCGCGATCATGTCCCGGAACCAGGCGAACGACGACTTGGGCGTGCGCCGCTGCGTCGCGAAGTCAACGTGAACGAGCCCGAAGCGCTGGTGGTAGCCCTCGCTCCACTCGAAGTTGTCGATCAGTGACCAGGTCAGGTAGCTGCGAACATCCACGCCTGCGGCCATCGCATCGGCGACCGCGCGGATGTGGCCGTCGAGATAGCCGATCCTGAACTGGTCGTCGACGGCGCCGCCGGCATCCGGGTCGTCGGCGACCGAGCAGCCGTTCTCGGTGACGTAGACCGGCGGCAGCCGGTCGGCGTACCGATCGCGCAGCTGCAGCAGCAGCTCGGACAGGCCCGCCGGGATCACCGGCCAGCCGAACGCGGTCAGCGGGTAGCCCCCGATCGGCTCCATCTGGAACGGCAGCGGCGAGTCCGCGAGGGCGGACACCCGCGTCGGCATGTAGTAGTTCACGCCCAGGCCGTCGATGGGCGCCGAGATCACCGCGAGGTCGCCCTCGTGGATGAAGGACAGGCCGCCGGGGCCGAGGTCGAAGGCCGACAGATCCGGGTAGCTGCCGAGCAGCACGGGGTCGGTGAAGAGCTGGTTCTGGAGCGCGTCCCAGGCCGCCGCGGCGGTGATGTCCTCGGGGCTGGCGGACGCGGGCCACACGGGGGAGTAGTTGTTGGTGATGATGACCTGCCGCGCGCCGGCCGCCCGCAGCGCCGCGGTCGCCAGGCCGTGCCCGAGCAGCTGATGATGCGCGGTCGGCAGCGCGCCGAGCATCAGAGCCTGGCCGGGTGCGTGCATGCCGAGCGCATAGCCGAACGCCATCACGATGAACGGCTCGTTGAGCGTGATCCAGGTGTCGATCCGGTCGGCGAGGCGCTCGGCGGCCAGGCTCGCGTAGTCGGCGAACCTCGCCGCGGTGTCGCGCGCGAGCCAGCCGCCCGCGTCCTCGAGTTCCTGCGGCAGGTCCCAGTGGAACAGCGTTGGCATCGGCTTGATGCCCTCGGCCAGCAGGGCGTCGGTCAGCCGGTCGTAGAAGTCCAGCCCGGCCTCGTTGGCCTTGCCCGTACCGCCAGGTTGGACGCGCGGCCAGCCGATGGAGAAGCGGTAGGCGTCGATGCCGAGGTCCGCCATGAGCGCGACGTCTTCCGGCCACCGGTGGTAGTGATCGTCGGCGACATCGCCGGTCTGGCCGTCCCTGACCGCGCCGGGCCGCCGGCAGAACGTATCCCAGACCGAGTCGGTGCGGCCGTCCTCGGCCACCGCGCCCTCGATCTGGTAGGCGGCGGTTGCTACTCCCCAGGTGAAGCCGGGCGGGAACTGCGGGAACTCAAGATCGCTCACGCTGCGATCGTAACGGGCACCGATGATCGGCCCGCTGGTGGGTACGAATAGGGCATGAAGAAAATTATCGAGCTGCTGCTGTGCTTCCTGCACCCGATTGCCGTGGTCCTGATCTGGATCAACCTGCTCGGACGAGATGACATCGGCGGCGGCGCAAAACTAGCCTGGGCGATCTTCTCCATCATCCCGCTCGTGCCGTTCATTTACGTGCTTACCGGCGGTGACCTCTGGTAAGCCGGAGAATCTGGTAATCGCGCCCGTCGCTCGTCGCCGTGAAGCTGTCCTCGCGCCGGAAGCCGAGGCTCTCCACGACGCGCAGCGCGCGGGCACTGAAACGTGCCACCGTGACGCGGAACGCCCTGCCCGTGTCGAGCGCGGACGCGTCGTAGCGGCCGCCTGGTACCTGGCCGTCCGCGCCGAACGACCGGAACCCGATCAGGGCGCCGCCGTCGGCCAGCGCGAAGTACCCGCCGGCCTCGCTGGTGATGAACGCCGGATCCGCTTCGGTCATGTCGTAGCAGTCGTAGGGAGGCGCGTATCGCCACGTGATGATGTCCGCCGCATACTCGGCGGTCATCGGCACGATCTCCACCCTGCGACCGTACCGGGCCTGCGTTGAGCTGCGGCTAGTCGGCCAGCGCGATCGCGTCGTCGACCTCGGACTGGCGGGCGGCCAGCTCGACGGCGTACTTCTGCTCGTCGATCTTCTCCGCCAGCTCCTCGTCGGCGCGCATGAGCACCTCGAGGTCGGAGTCGGCCGCCTCGATGACGCCGAGGTCGGCGTAAGCGTGCTGGACCTTCGGGCCCCAGAGCCCGATGTCCCGGACGCACGGCACGATCCGGGAGAACAGTAGGGTCCGGAACGCCTGCTGCACCGGCGACTGATCGGTGAACGCAACGCACTCCTCGACATCGAAGCCCATGCGCTCCCACACCTCGCGGCCGGTGAACCGGTTGCGCATCAGGTAGCAGCCCTCGACCACGAACTCCTCGCGGTCGGCGCGCTCGGCCGCGGTCAGCTCCTTGTAGTAGTCGCGCAGCGCCAGCCGCCCGAACGCGACGTGCCGCGCCTCGTCCTGCATCACGTAGGCGAGCAGCTGGGTGACCAGGTCGTTGTTGGAGAGGTCCCGGTGCACCCCGAACGCGGCCAGCGCCAGGCCCTCGATCAGCACCTGCATGCCGAGGTAGGGCATGTCCCAGCGCGAGTCGGAGAGAGCGTCCTCGAGCAGCTTGGCCAGATCCGGGTTGACCGGGTAGTACAGGCCGATCTTCTCCTTCATGAACTTCGCGTACAGCTCCACGTGCCGCGCCTCGTCCATGGCCTGCGTGGCGGCGTAGAACTTCGAGTCCATGTCCGGTACGGACTCGACGATCCTGGCCGCCACCGTCAGCGCGCCCTGCTCCCCGTGCAGGAACTGGCTGAACAGCCACGCTGACAGGTGGTGGCCAAGCTCGTCGCGTTCGGCCTGGTTCAGCTTCTCCCACTGAGCCGAGCCGTAGATCGGGTTAAGCTCCTCGCCCTGGTCCATGACGTTGCAGGGATTGACCTCGATCGACCAGTCG
>Ga0210398_10006674_pt1 | contig 10565 bp, 7 predicted proteins | sample IncBWC4OmetaG_FD_161047 | JGI IMG/M metagenome (GOLD analysis project Ga0210398, IMG submission 161047) | Forest soil microbial communities from Barre Woods Harvard Forest LTER site, Petersham, Massachusetts, United States - Inc-BW-C-4-O | ecosystem: Environmental > Terrestrial > Soil >... | reverse complement strand
TGGTTCGGGCTACCCTTTTGGCTTGCGGGGCGCCGAGATTCCGATTGGTGCTCGCATTCTCTCCGCCGTGGATTATCTGGACGCATTGGCCTCCGATCGCCAATACCGGCGTGCTTTGCCGCTGGAAGAAGCCATGGGACGGCTAGCCGCGGAGTCGGGAAAATCTTTCGATCCGGAAGTGGTGGATGTTCTGCAGAAACGCTACCGGCAGTTGGAAAAACGTGTTCACGCACAATTTGCCAAGGAACGGGAAGAGGACACGCCCCTTTCGACGGACATGAAAATCCAACGGGGTCTGGCTCCGGCGGCAGGCTTCGAGGACGCGACCGTCAAAGATGCTCCCGGGCGGGAAACGACATTCCTTTCTTCCATTGCGGCGGCGCGTCAGGAAGCACAGACTTTGTTCGAGCTCAGTCAGGATCTGGGCGCCTCACTCAGCCTGACGGAGACGCTGTCGGTCTTTTCCGTGAAGCTAAGGTTGCTTGTGCCCTACGATGCCATCGCGATCTATCTGCAGCGCGGTGGCGAATTGATCCCCGAATATGTTAACGGCGACAACTTCCGTCTCTTCAATTCGCTGCGAATTCCGGTGGGACAAGGCCTATCCGGATGGGTAGCCCACAACAAGAAGCCGATCATCAACGGCAACCCCTCGGTTGAGCCTGGCTACCTTAACGATCCCAGCAAGTTCAGCACACTGCGGTCGGCTCTGGCGATTCCATTAGAGGGAGTGGCCGGAGTCATTGGCGTGCTCGCCCTGTACCGCGGTGAACGCGATGCCTTCACCTCGGACCACCTGCGCATCCTGTTGGCGATCAGTTCAAAGATGGCGTTGGCCATCGAAAACGCGGTGAAATATCAGCAGGCGGAAAGCTCCGCTACCACCGACTATCTCACCGGACTTCCCAATGCCAGGTCGTTGTTCTTGCAACTCGACCGCGAGCTAGCCCGCTGTAAGCGCGACTCCACCTCCCTGGTGGTGATGGTCAGTGACATGGATGGCTTCAAGCAGATCAACGACCGCTTCGGACACCTGGAGGGGAATCGTGTCCTGCGCTTGTTTGCTCAGGCACTCAAGGAGAGCTGCCGTGAATATGATTATGTAGCGCGCATGGGCGGAGACGAATTTGTGGTGGTAGCGCCCGGTCTGCCGACCGACTCCGCGGCCAAGAAAGCCGATCAACTTCGCGCGCTGGCGAAGCAGGCGGGAGTGGAAGTTTGTGCCGAAGACATCCTGTCGCTAAGCGTCGGACAAGCCGTATACCCTGACGACGGCAAGGATGCGGAAGAACTTCTGGCTGAAGCAGATCGCCGAATGTACATGGAGAAGCAGCGGCATCCTGCCCACAAGAACCGCCGTCAGCATGCCCGGCTGAAATGCCGTGTCACCATCGAGGTCCACCCCGACAGGGCCGCCGGTCCGCTCTTCGCCAATTTGACCGACATCAGCCTGGGCGGCTGCTACGTCGAGACCAGCAACATTGTCCCCCCAGGCACTGAGCTCAAACTGATCTTTTCCGTCGATGATGGCCAGCTCCATGCTCCCGGCACAGTTGCCCGAATTGATCCGGGAATAGGACTTGCAGTGCAGTTCAAGGAATTGAACCGCGAGGACAAAGACAAGATGCATCGCATTCTGGAGTTCGTTCAGAACAGCACGGTGCTCTACGATAACCGCTACCTCAAGATGATAAACGCCGAGCGCGCTTCTCAATCGTAAGTCCTGGGGCAGGATCTCCAGATGTACTTTCCAGGAAGAGTGTTACTTGCGGCCGGGGTGGGCTTCGCCCTTCCCTGAGAACAACGCGTAAGGCCACTCACCCTTTTTGGGCGGAGCAGGGATGCTTGCGGCTGCCAGAGTAGGTCCGCTCGTCCAGTCCGCTGGCGCGGGCTGAATCGACCAGATATTGCCCCGTTGATCCAACTCGATTCCTACCAGCCAATCCTTGCCCAGCGCAACACTGCTCGTAACTCGTGCCCGGACGCTGAGTCCGCCCGGCAAGTCTTCAATCGAGACTCGCAGCCCCACGTTCACGGCTCGCGGGAGACGCACCCCACAACCTTCGCAGTTTACTACCACCGTCTGGCAATGCTCGCTGAGGCTGACTCCCGGATCTAGGCTCGTGATGCGGACAGGAATTTGTGCGCGCAGCCGGGTACTTCGCCGCATCGCTTCGTAGGTGGTAGCTCCTGATTCCATGTTCCTTGTGGAATTTTACGGCCTGGATAGCTGCTTGCAACCGGTCCAGGGCGCGCAGAGGATGACGGAAGTAACCGCCATGAACTTGAGTTGTTGTTATTCAGAGAGCGCGGTCAGCGGCTGGCCAATCCCCCGGCGGTCTCGCCCCCATCGGCGGTGTACACGTGGCCGGTGATGTAGGCTGCATCATCTGAGGCCAGGAACGCGAACAGCGCTGCAATCTCCTCCGGCTTGGCGTGCCGCCGCAGGGGAATCTTTGCATTCACCTCGTCGAGCATGACGTCGGTATACTCTGCGCGCTGCATTGGTGTAAGCACGTATCCCGGCGCTACAGCGCACACCCGCACCCTGGGCGCCAGCTCGAGAGCCATCGATCGGGTCAGTTCAATCACCCCGGCCTTGGTTGCGTTGTAGTCGGCATAATAGGGATAGCCCATGACTCCGTTAGTGGATGCTGTTTGCAAAATCACTCCGTTGCCACGCTCCCACATATGCCGCGCTGCCGTCTGCGCCATGTAGAACACACCCGTCAGATTCACCGCGATTACTTTGTCCCATTCCGCAGGCGTGATCTCGAGGAAGTTGTGCCGAATGCTGATGCCGGCATTGTTGACGAGCACATCAACACCGCCCATGATCCGCACGGCGTCAGCGAAAGCCGATTGCACCTGTGTGAGATCAGACACGTCCGCGGCCAGAATTCCCGCGAGCGCCGGAAGTTGTTTCTGAATCTGCCCACGTGCCTCGGCGTCACGGTCGAGCACGCAAACCGCAGAACCTTCTTCCAGAAAACGATTGGCCGTTGCCGCGCCAATGCCGCCAGCACCGCCTGTAATCAGCACACGCTTTCCGTTGAGTCCTCGCATTGAGGATTTCAGGATAGAACGACGACCGCGCAAATAGCTAGGCGGGCAAATTGAAAACTAACTGACGAGAACTTGCATTCACACCGGTTTGCCGCGGAAGAAGTAAATCAACTCAATCACCAGAATGATGACGACGGTCAATTCCAGGAAGAACGCCCGGCTCTGGTTGAACTGGTCCACCATGAAGCGATAAAGCTGTTCGGCAGTTTGCACCTTTTGCGTGACCAGGTCTTTGTAGTCGGGCACGCCAACTTTGGCTGCTGCCAACTTGTATAAGCGGGCCGAGAACATGTCGCTGAGGAACTTGATGGCATTGTCGGCATGCTCGGTGAGTTCATTCACGTCGAGCAGTACGGTATGCAGCTTGGTGGCGGCCCGCGCCAACCGCCAGCGCGCCAAAATTCCCGTCCCCTCATCCAGCGAGGCATAAACCAGCGCCAGCTCACGGGTGAGCAATTCATCGTAATGGCGAAATTCCAGCAACTGCGAGTTGGCGTACTCGAGAAGTTGGATAGCGGTCTCGGCCCCGGCTTCGCTATCGTAAAGAAAGGCCGCGTTCCAGCCGATCACTGCCAAATCATTGGGATAATACGAAATTCGCGATTGCAGAATTTCATTGCGTTCGCCATCGGAAAGTTGTCCCGTCTCGCCACGTACGATCTGGGCAATGTGCGCACCCTGCGTCTTGCAAACCTCGTCGGCGGATGGCGATCCCGCCATCTCGCAGACGTGAAAAATGAAGTAGTCCTCGCTGAGCCATTCCTTGTAAGGCTTGACCAGCGCCGGCGCCGCACGCTCCAGCTTTTGACGCGCGATGCGAGAGGCATGAGCCGAAAAATCCACATCCCAGACCCAGCGGCTTCCGCGACGAATCAGCGTGTCCCAATCGCCAGAAAAGGGTAGCTCCAGCACCACACTCACCACGCCATAGTCGTAGTACTTGATCTGGCCTTCCAGCCTCTCGCCGCTCTCCAGTACCAGAGGCTCAATCGGCTCCACCACCGGAGGACGCTCGTACCGAACGTATCCCGGAGCCTGGTGTTTGAGCGTGGGATGTTCCAGCGTGCGCGCTCCGAAAATCTGCTGCAACTGATCCAGTCGGATTTCCTCGCAGACATCGAACTGAATCAGCACCAAAACCGAGCCGTGCAGCGCAGAATCCGCAGTTATAGCCTGAGCGGACAGAGAGCTAGGAACATCCCTGCCCTGACGGTCAGTAACGGCGACGGCGGGTTCGTTGTCCCGGATCATGGTGGTATTCAGCGTACCGGGCGGACCAGCTACCGGTGCCTCTATTCTCCCAGAATCCGGGCGCCCTTGGCGATACATCAATTACTCGTGTAGTATCAGCAGGTTAGCGCGACTGCAGAGCCATCCGAATCACTTCTGCCAGATGCACCGCATGTCGGCCCGCGCCCTGGGCGATCTGCTCGCGGCAACTAAACCCATCCGCGATGATCAACGAGTCCGGTGCAGCTTCCCGCACTGCTGGCAGTAATTCCAGTTCACCAACTGCCATCGAGATCGCATACTTGTCTTTTTCAAAGCCAAACGATCCCGCCATACCGCAGCAGCCCGGAGCCGGGGCGTAGAAGTCGATCCCCATTTCCCGCAAGACCATTTCTTCGTCGGTCATCTTCATGATCGACTTGTGATGACAGTGTCCATGAACCAGCGCCCGGCGTTGTAGCTTCGGGAGCCGGAAACTCGTTGCCCTTTGTGTGAGAAATTCGCCCAGCAATAACGTCTGTCGCGAGAGCGCCTGTGCCCGCGGATCGTGAGGAAATAAGTTGGTCAGCTCGTCGCGGAACACTGCGGCGCAACTCGGCTCCAGCACCACCAGCGAAGTTCCCTTCTCGATTTCCGGCGCAAGTGCGTCCATGATATCCAAGAGCAAACCCTTCGCGCGCTCCAGCATTCCCCAATCGTAGAGTGGACGCCCGCAACACAAGCCAGCCTTAGGGAGCTGCACATGGAAGCCCGCCGCTTCCAGGACTTCGACCGCGGCTTTGCCGGTGTCAGGCAGGAAGTAGTTATTGAAGGTATCCGGCCAGAGCAGCACCGGTGCTCCATCAAGATTTCTCGGCTGTCTGCGTCGAAACCAGGCGCCAAACGTTTCTCGAGCAAAAGCTGGGATGCTTCGCTGCCGCGGCATTCCCGCCAGAAACTTCGCGACATCTCGCAACAGCGGCGTTTGCGTAGCCAGATTCGCGAAACTGGGCGCGACCGAAGCCAGACGAGCCCATGTGGCGATATTTCCGAAGGCAACCGCGCTTCGCGGACGCCGCTTTCCTTCGTAATAATGCGAAAGAAATTCAGCCTTGTAGGTGGCTACGTCGACACCGACGGGACAATCGCTCTTGCAGCCTTTGCAGGCGAGGCACAAATCGAGCGACTCTTTCACATGCTCGTCCTGCCAGCCGTCGCGAATTACTTCGCCCTTCGTCATCTCCCACAGCAAGTGGGCACGGCCGCGAGTGGAGTGTTGTTCCTCCCCGGTCACTCGAAAACTCGGACACATCACACCGCCGTCGTAGCGCCGGCATTTCCCCACCCCTACGCAGCGCAACGTGGAACTCGCCAGACTTCCATGGTCTTCCGGGAACTGGAAATGCGTCTGCGGCTCCCACGGACGGTACTCCGCCCCCAAACGCAAATGCTGATCCAATTTGTAGGGTTCCACCAACTTCCCCGGATTCATTTTCCACTCCGAGTCCCAGAGTGCTTTGAACTCACGAAATGCCTGCATCAGTTCCGGGCCAAACATGCGGGGCCACAATTCCGCCCGTGACTGCCCGTCACCGTGCTCACCTGACAGCGAGCCACCATAACTGACCACCAGATCCGCAGCTTCTTCAACAAACTTGCGATAGCTGGCAATGCCCGCGACCGACTGTAAATCGAAGTTGATGCGCATGTGCACGCAAGCGTGCCCAAAGTGCCCGTACATGGCGCTGTGATAGCCATAACCGGCCATCAACTTGGCCAGATCACGTAAATAACTTCCAAGTTTCTCCGGTGTCACCGCCGCATCTTCCCAGCCTTCCCACTCCAACGGTTCGCCCGGAACGTGAGAAGTCGCTCCCAGGGCGGATTCCCGCACTTCCCAAACTCGTTTTATCTGCTGCTTGTCGGTGAATAAGCGCATCTGCGGAGGGCTGGAATCTCGTGCCAGCGTGTGCATCAACTTCTGTGCTTGCGACTCCGCTTCCGCCCGCGTTGTGGCGCCGAACTCCGCCAGCAACCACCCCCCGCCCAGTGGAAATAGGGCAAGGCCTTCGGAGTTGATCCCTTTACGCCGCGTGTATTCGACCAGCAGGTGGTCCACACCTTCGAGTCCGATAGGTCCATACGCCATGATTTCCGGCACGCGATCGGCACACTGAAAAATGTCTGCGTAGGCTAGAACCAGCAACACCCGTTCGGGCGGACTCTCCACCAATCGACAAGATGCTTCGAGGACGGTGACGCAAGTCCCTTCCGACCCCACCAACGCCCGGGCTACGTGAAAACCATTCTCCGGAAGAAGCCAATTCAGGTTGTATCCGGAGACACGCCGTGGAATACTGGGATAGCGCTGGCGAACCATATCCGCATAGCGATCACGTAGCCTCTTAAGACCCCCGTAGATTTCGCCCCGCCGGCCGCCTTCGCGAATGATTCGTTCCAGTTCCTCCTCGGACGTTTGGCCGACCTTCATCCGCAGGCCGTCATAAGTCAGGACTTCCAGTTCTTCGATGTTGTCATCCGTCTTCCCCGCCATCACCGAATGAACGCCGCAGGAATTGTTGCCGATCATGCCGCCGAGCGTGCAGCGATCATGGGTCGCTGGATCAGGCCCGAAGGTCAAGCGATGCTTCTCAGCCGCGTTACGCAGATTGTCGAGGATCACCCCGGGCTGAACGCGGGCGATGCGGCGCGCGGGATCGACTTCCAGGATATTCGCCATGTACTTCGAGAAATCGAGCACCACGGCGACGTTGCAGCATTGCCCCGCTAACGATGTTCCTCCCCCACGGCACAGAATAGGCGCGCCAAATTCCCGCGCCAATGCAATGGCGGCAACGACGTCATCCTCGTCGCGGGGCAGAACAACTCCAATTGGCACCTGCCGGTAGTTTGAACCATCAGTGGCGTAGAGAGCGCGGCTGCCATCATCGAAACGGACTTCACCTCGCAGCTGGCGCTTGAGCGCGGCGGCCAGAGCCACGGCGTCAACCTGCGCAGATTTCGAAGCTTGAGCGAGTGCGGCGAAATTGTCGGGCATGAAGAGAATTCAGAGTAGAAGATTTAAGCGGTCTCGTAAATGGGAGGATAGGATACGCCAACAATGGGTGGCGTAATTCGCCTGATTGCGTCACTTATCCGAGAGCGGTATCGGCGTGTGATCGTTGGGATGTAGGTCACGGCTCCTGCGGAGTCGGCATCTTGCTGTGCTTTTCAAATGTGAACAGTTTAGTCAGTAGCTTATGTTTAGATGCTAGAGCACCCAAGCTGTAAGCAACCCCGGCGTAAAACGGTGCCGTAACCGACATTTGCGCCCACACGCGGACGGGGTCGCTGGCGAGTGGGTTCTGCCAAGTAGGCATGACTGTCTGAATTTCAAAGAAATACTTCATTGCCGTCATCGAACCGCCGAGCAGCACAGACGACGGAGCATGGTATTCCAGCATTCTGTATAACAGCACCATCGTTGGAAAAATCCATGCCCAAGTTGAAATTGAATGCTGTCCTTCATGCATGAAGTTGCGAATGATACCCGGTAGAATGCGCGCGACGTTGACGTACCCAACCAACAAAGCAGGAAGAATGGTCATCAACTCGAAATGCTGTAGGTACCAATCCGTTGCCGGTATGTCAATTGAACCGTGTAATATCGGCGCAACCCAACCGAACCAATGAAACACCAGCCACTCCGAAAGATGCATGGCGCAACTGTAAGCAACATAGGTATGCAGCATGAAGGCGGCAATGTAGCCCAGAGAGGACCCCTTCTCGACTATGGCGGGTGCAGGCGATGCCATGACCATCGAAAGCTACCACCGGTCTGCCCGGGATGGCAAGCAACATTGCATGACGCTGCGCCTTGCCAGATCAGATCGGATCTATCGCCTATGCATGCCTCACATACCTCGTCCCGTAATCGGCCAGGCTCAAAAGCAGCAGGAGCAACAACCAGAAAATCGAGGCGACGATGACCATCTTGACTAACTTCTCGCTGGCGTACTTTACGTGCATGAAGAACAGCACCACCAGCAGGGCTTTGCAGGTCGCGATCACCAGCGCCACCACGGTGTTGAACGGGCCGAGGTCGATAAAGGCGACACGCGCCGTCACGACTGTCAAGATCATCAGCGCGATCCAAATCCCGTAATACATCTTGCTCGAAAGAATGTGTTCAGACATGGCGGCTCACCCCAGCGGCTTCCGGTCGATCAGATACAGCAACGGAAAAAGATAGATCCAGACCACGTCCACGAAGTGCCAGTACAGACCGCCCATCTCAATCGGCGTGTAGTACTCCGGCCCATAGCGGCCTTTTGCGGCGTGATAGAGCAAATAGGTAAACAGTCCTACGCCAATGATCATGTGCAGCGCGTGCAGCCCGGTCATGGCGAAGTAAAGAGAAAAATAAATCTGTGCGTGCGCCGGGTCGATGTGAATCTGCGGATAGTCGCGAATCAGGTCGCTGACATCGAAAGACGCTCCCGGAATATGGTGCTCTTTGTACTTGGCATACCATTCGACACCCTTGATCCCCAAAAAAGCTAGGCCGAAAATCAGGGTAAGCAGTAGCAGAACAATCAGCAGTTTGCGTTTCCCCATCTGCGCCGCGCGAACCCCGAGCGCGACTGTCAAGCTGCTACAGATGAGAACGATGGTATTGACCGTTCCCAGAGTGATGTCCAAACTCCGGCTGCCCGCCGCAAACTCGTTGAAATACCAGAGGCGATAGATGAGGTAGGCGAGAAACATCCCACCGAAGAACATGATCTCAGTGCCAAGGAACAGCCACATGCCGAGCGAAGCCGCGTCGCGCTGCTGTTGCACACTGGTGAAGTGATGCAGTAATTCCGGGCCGTGCTGGCCCTGCTGTTCCACCGCGGCTGGGCTATCGCTCAACGGAAACCTCCTCCGCTGGCGCGGGAATCTCCTCGTAGTTGTAGGCTTCCCAGGTCACCACCGGCGGAACGTCAAAATTGAAGGTGGGTGGTGGCGACGTGGTTTGCCATTCCAGACCAGCCGCGCCCCAAGGATTATCGTCGGCAAGCTTTCCGTAACGCATCGACCACAGGAAGTACACCATGGGCAAAACATAGCCCACCGCAAGGATGGTAGAGCCTGCAGTGGAGAGCACATTCAACACTTGAAATTCCGGCGGGTACTGCCAGTACCGCCGAGGCATTCCCATGTAGCCAAGAATGAATTGCGGGAAGAACGTCAGATTAAATCCCAGAAAAACGATGAGCGCGGCGAACTTGCCCAGCCACTCCGGATACATGCGCCCCGAAATCTTTGGCCACCAGAAGTGCAAGCCGCCGAGATACCCCATGACTGCACCGCCGACCATAATGTAATGGAAATGGGCGATGATGAAATAAGTGTCGGTCACGTGAACATCAATGCCCAGCGCGGCCAGAAATAATCCCGTCAGCCCACCCATGGTAAACAGCCCAATGAAGCCGAAGGCGTACAACATGGGCGTGGTGAAGGTAATCGAGCCCTTGTACATGGTCGCAGTCCAGTTGAAGACTTTGATGGCAGAGGGCACCGCGACCAGATAGCTCAGTGCGGAAAAGATCAGCGCGGAATAGAGAGAGATGCCGGCGACAAACATGTGGTGCGCCCAAACCAGGAATCCGAAGACAGCAATTGCGATGCTGGACATCGCCACAAACTTGTACCCGAAGATTCGTTTGCGAGTGAAGCAGGCGACCACTTCGCTTTCCACCGCCATGGCCGGCAGAATCATGATGTACACCGCGGGGTGGGAATAAAACCAGAACAGATGCTGGAAGAGCAGAGGATCGCCGCCGCGCGTGGGGTCGAATATCCCGAGATGAAAAACACGTTCGAAGACTACTAGCAACAACGTAATGGCTAAGACCGGCGTACCCAGCAACTGAATGACGCTCGTGGCGTAGTGCGCCCAGATAAAGAGTGGCAGGCGAGACCACGTCATCCCCGGCGCCCGCATGCGATGGATCGTTACCACAAAGTTTAGACCGGTAAGAATAGACGAGAAGCCGGCAATAAAAATAGCGACTCCTGCTTCGACCACCTTGGTGTTGCTAAACGCAGTGCTGAAAGGCGTATAGAAGGTCCAGCCGGTATCTACGCCGCCGGTGCAGATGCAGTGCAGCATAAGCATCCCGGCAATAATGTATAGATACCAGCTCAGTAGGTTGATACGCGGGAACGCAAGGTCCCTGGCGCCGATCATCAGCGGCACCAGAAAATTCCCCAAGACGGCGGGGATGGAAGGAATTAGAAAAAAG
>Ga0210398_10006673_pt1 | contig 10565 bp, 9 predicted proteins | sample IncBWC4OmetaG_FD_161047 | JGI IMG/M metagenome (GOLD analysis project Ga0210398, IMG submission 161047) | Forest soil microbial communities from Barre Woods Harvard Forest LTER site, Petersham, Massachusetts, United States - Inc-BW-C-4-O | ecosystem: Environmental > Terrestrial > Soil >... | reverse complement strand
TTCCCGCGCATCGTTATCTGGCGGCCTTCGATGTGCGCAAGCGCCTGCTGGCAGAGTTTGACGCAGCCTTCCGGGAAGTGGACGCCATCGTCGCTCCCACGCTTCCCGTTCCCGCTCCGCCCATCGACGCCGAATCCGTGCGCATTGAAGGAGAAGAGCTGGACACGCGCCGCGTCGTGGTCGGACACTCCCGTCCGGCCAATTTCACCGGCCTCCCCGCCATTTCCGTCCCCTGCGGATTTACGCGCGACGGCTTGCCGGTCGGCCTGCAGCTCATCGGCCCCGCCTTCCAGGAAGCCACACTTCTTCGCATCGCCTCCTCCTACGAACAGGCAACCGATTGGGGCAAGCGCCACCCGGCGTGACCGACCGGGGTATTGTTGCCGCGCCAAGAAATCCAGCGGCCGACCGCCCGGTTATGTGAAAATGGGGCGCGGGTGAATCGTCGACGGCATGGCCGCCGTCTAACAAAATGCTGGAACGGTTGTGCAGCGCCTTCCTTCGCCGGAGATAAGTTCGACCGATGCGAGTTTCGATTCTTTACGCTTTCGTGGCGGGAATTATCTCGTTCCTGTCGCCATGCGTCCTGCCGCTGGTGCCGGGATATGTCTCGATGCTTTCGGGCATCGGCGTCGAGCAATTGCGCACGGGCCAGCCTGCGCGCAACAGCCTCTTCGCGTCGTCCCTGGCGTTTGTCTCGGGATTCTCTGTGGTGTTCATCAGCTTTGGCGCGTCGGCGAGCGCCGTAGGGCAGTTTTTGCTGCAGCACAAGACGCTGATGGGACCGATTGCCGGGGCGATGATTGTCTTGTTTGGCCTGCATCTGGTGGGCTGGCTGATCAAGCTGCCGGTGAATGCGGGGCTGGTGATCGGCGGCGTGTTGGCGTTCGGGGCCGCGATTCTCTGGCGCCGGAACGGGACCGATCCGGCGGGCCCTGGTGGCTTGTTCGGTTCGGTTCAATTGCTCTCTGTGGCTTTGATTTTCCTGGCCGGCCCTTCGCTGACGCGCTGGCTCAATCGCGACCTGCGCTTCCACAATCTGGGCGCGCAAACAGAACCGGAAGCGAAAGCGGGCGGTGCGCTCTCCGGCGTCACCAGTGGCTTTCTTCTGGGCTTCGCCTTTGCTTTCGGCTGGACGCCGTGCATCGGCCCGATTCTCGCCGCCGTACTGGTGCTGGCCGCCAACACGCAGACCATTTCCCGCGGCGTCTTTCTGCTGGCGATTTATTCGGCGGGCCTGGCCGTTCCTTTCCTGCTCACGGCGATCGGGATCAACCAGTTCCTGCGCTTCTACCAGAAATTCCGGCGCCACCTGCACACCGTGGAAGTGTTGAGCGGCGTGCTGCTGCTCTTTGTAGGCGGCCTGATTTTTTTGAACCGCCTGACGTGGCTATCGGGTAAACTGGGATTTCTGAACAAGTTTTCGCTTTAAGCCGCAAGGAGTTGGCATCATGAAAAAGGGTCTCTTCATTGGCGCGGGCGTGGTGGCCTTGCTGGCGGTCATGGTCTGGGCCGACCACAAATTCCCGCCGCCCGGCGCGGCTTCCGCCGGCACGCCCGCCAAGCCCACCGACGCTCCGACCGTCACCATCAAGGACCTGAACGACAAGGACGTCACCGTGCAGCAATACAAAGGCGAAGTGGTCCTGGTGAATTTCTGGGCCACCTGGTGCGAGCCCTGCAAGGTGGAAATCCCCTGGATGATCGAATTCCAGCAAAAGTACAGCCCGCGCGGCTTCACCATCCTGGGCGTCTCCATGGACGAAGACGGCAAGAAAGCCATCCAGCCGTTCCTCGACAAGGAACGCTTCGACGTGAACGGCCAGCAGGAAGCGATGAGCTATCCAATCCTGCTCGGCAACGACATCGTCGCCGAAAAATTCGGCGGCATTCTCGGCCTGCCCACCAGCATGCTCTTCGACCGCAACGGCAAAAAGGTCCGGACCATCGTCGGCCTGGTCAATCACGACGACATTTCCAAAGCCATCGAGAACCTGCTGTAGTTACTCGGGCGCTAAGATTCGCAGAACTCGAAAAATGGAACGCCATCCAAACGACGAGGCAACCGACACTCGCGAACCTGTGGATCGCGAGGGCGGGCAGCAGACTGCTTCCCTGGCCGAACGCCTGTTAAGCATCGGGAAGGACTGCGCCGCGCACCTTCCGGAGCCCTCCAAGTCCAAAGACCACGCTGAGTTGTTGTACGATGACAAAGGATTGCCTGCTGACAACTGATGGCTGTTCTACTGTTCCCGCAGGCCATTGCGGGCTATTCCTTCCTCACCTAACCCAAAACGAATTGACAAGAACCCACCGGATGAATCTTTCACGGCTGTTGCGCGTATGAAAGAATAGTGTTCGAAGGAAGGGTTATGAGATCCCGGCTTCTGCATCTGCGTGAACCGATCGGCGTGGCCTTCGAAACGCTGCGCGCGCACAAGCTGCGCTCGTTTCTGATGCTGCTGGGAATCGTGCTGTCGGTTTCAACATTGATTATGGTGGTGGCCCTGATTTCCGGCGTAAATCTCTACGTGGCGAATCGCATTGCAAACCTGGGCGCCAACGTCTTCCTGGTTCTGCGCTACCCGATCATCACCGACATGGACCAACTGGTGAAAGCCGAGCGCCGCAACAAGCCGATCAACTGGGACGACTACATTTTCCTGCGCGACAATTCCAAGCTGGCCCTGCGCGTGGGCGCACAGGCCAGCCAACTGGGCCGCACCAAAGCGAACGGCCAGACGTTGGAAGACACCGTCGTGTACGGCATCACCGCCAATATCGGCGATATGAAGACTGAAGGTCCCGCCTCGGGCCGCTACATCACCGACGCCGACAATGAGCACCGCTCGCTCGTCGCACTGATCGGCACCGACGTCGCGGAAAAGCTCTTTCCCGGCGTCGATCCCATCGGCAAGGAACTGGACGTGGACGGGCGGCCCTATGAAGTGGTGGGGCTGGGAAAGCCGATCGGCACGGTCCTGGGCCAGACGCGCGACAACTACGTCTACATCCCCATCGAAACCTGGCTGAAATACTACAACACGAGCACCACCAGCCTCGGCATCAACATCCAAACGCGCGGGCCGGACTGGATGGCACGCTCGCAGGAGGAAGCGCAAACGCTGATGCGCGCCCGCCGCCACCTGCACCCCAGCGACCTGGACAATTTCGGAATCGTGGATGCCGGCTCGCTGGTGGGCCTGTTCCAGCGCATCACCGGAGCCCTGGCGGCCTCCATGGTCGGAATCGTCGCCGTTTTCCTGGTGATCGGCGGCGTGGTGATCATGAACGTAATGCTGGCCACAGTGACCGAACGGACCCGCGAAATCGGCTTGCGCAAATCCCTGGGCGCGCGCCGCTCGGACATTCTTCTGCAATTTCTGACGGAGACAGCGGTGATGTCCACCATCGGCGGGGCCATCGGCGTCGCCCTCGCCTATATTTTTGCCATGGTGGTCGCCGCCAACACGTCCGTGCCCATGCACGTGCCGATTTCCGCGGTGATTATTGCCCTGGTGGTTTCCACCGCCGTGGGCGTTTTCTTCGGGCTGTACCCGGCGAGCAAAGCCGCGAACTTGAGCCCGATCGAAGCCCTGCGGCAGGAGATCTAGCGCCACCGAAAACCCATGCGAATCGCACTCGGCGAAAACGCGAGAATGGCCCTGGACACGCTGCGGGATAACAAGGTGCGGTCGTTTCTCACCGTGCTGGGCGTGGTCATCGGCATCACTGCCCTCATCACCGTCGCGTCGATCCTGGTGGGTTTCTACGCAGACGTCACCACGTACCTGAACGACTACGGTCCCAACACCATCTGGGTGTTCAAAGTGGCGCCCGGCGTCAACACCGGACGCATGACCGCAGAGGAGCGCAACCGCAAGCCGCTGACCTACGAAGACGCGCAAGCCATCCGCGAGCAATGCCCGGCGGTAACGGAAGTTTCCGTCTCGATTTTCAAGCGCATCTATGACATGAACCGCCAGCCGGACACCACCGCGCGCTACAAGGACAAGGAAGTCAGCGGCCTGGACTACTCCGGCGCCGATATCTACTACCCCGACGTGTACAACGTGCGCATGTACGTCGGCCGCTACTTCACCGAAACTGAGAATTTGCATCGCGAGGACGTCGCCGTCATCGGCTACGACCTCGGCAAGACCTTCTTCCCGGACGGCAACGCAATCGACAAAGTCATCTACGTCGAGGGGTTTCCCTATCGTGTCATCGGCGTGTTCGACCATCGCAAGGGCCAGCTCTTCCAGAATCCGCCCGTTGAAAAGCAGGTTCTTGTGCCTTACCTGACCTACCGTAAGCATCATCCCGCCGACGACGAGCTCTTCCTTGGCGCCCTGGCCGTTCCCGGACAAATGGCCGAAGCCAAGGACGAAATCAGCGCGGTCCTGCGCCGCACGCGCCACGTGCCCTATTCGGCCCCGGAGAATTTCGGCCTGTCCTCGGCGGAGGAAGTCGCCAATCAATTCAAGGAGATCACCGGCTCGGTAGCGCTGCTGACCGCCGTGGTCAGCTCCATCGGCCTGCTGGTGGGCGGCGTCGGTGTGATGAACATCATGCTGATGTCCGTCACGCAGCGCACCCGCGAAATCGGCGTGCGCAAAGCCATCGGCGCGCGCCGCCGCGACGTCATCTGGCAGTTCCTTACCGAAGCGGTGGTGCTCACCGGCACGGGCGGCGTCGTCGGCGTGATCCTGGGAGTCGTCATCAGCGTTCTCATTCACGTATTCCTGCCGAGAGTCCCGTCCAGCGTGCCACTGTGGGCAGTGCTCCTGGCAGTGATCGTTTCCATGTCGGTAGGCCTGTTCTTCGGCATCTACCCGGCGGTCAAGGCGGCGCGCCTGGACCCGGTGGAGGCCCTGCGCTACGAGTAGGTACATTTCAAATCTGCAATTTGTAATTTCAAATTCCGTTGCGGTACTCTGTCCTTGCTATGGATGATCAAGAGTTCCAGAGAAGAAGCGATGCGGCCTTTGAAACCTTGCTCCGGCGCTTGCAGGACGCCGGCGACGCCCACGGATTCGAGGTGGAAGGCGGCAGCGGCAAACTCGAGATCATGTTCGACGACCAAGACGAAACCCGCTTTGTGATCAGCCCGAACGCTCCGGTCAAACAAATCTGGATCTCGGCGCTGACCACCAGCTTTAAACTATCGTGGTCGGACGCAGCGGGGACGTTCGTACTGGACAAAACGGGCGAGACGCTCACGCAGCTCATGGGGCGCATTCTCACCGAACAGCTGGGCAGCCCCGTAACGGTCTAACTTGCCATGAATAAGCAAATCGAAATCGCTGGAAGCAAGCCGTTCACTGCGTCGCGAGCCACTCTGCCCAGTCACGCTCGGCGACTGCTGGCGCCCTGCCTCTGCCTGGCGCTAGCCGTGTTTGCCGTAAAGGCTTCGCCGCAGGACGGCGCGCTCCCGCCGGCGGCCAACGTCCTGCAGCCGCAGGCCTATGTCTCGCTGCAACCGGTGCCGCGCGGTCACTCATTTCAGGTCGCGGTCGTGGGAAAAATCACTCCGGGCTTCCACGTCAACGCGCACATGCCCTCCGAGGACTATCTGATCCCCACAAAAGTCATTGCCTCCCTGCCTGCCGGGGTATTCCTTGTCGAAACAACGTATCCGCGCGGGATGATGCGCGCCTTTCGCTTTTCCAAAACTCCCCTGCGCGTTTACGAAAGCTCCTTCACCGTGCTCATGAAACTGCGCGCCAGCGGCTCCGCGCCGGTCGGCTCGCAGAAAATCCCCCTGACCGTTTCCTACCAGGCCTGCAACGAAGACGCCTGCCTCCCGCCGACCTCCGTTCCCGTGACGGCGGATCTAGAAATCGCCGGCGAAGACACCACGCCGCATCCGATCCACCCGGAAATTTTCTCTACTACTTCAGGTGAAAAAGCCAAGTAGGACCGCGTTCGCAGTCTGAGCGCGAAGAAAGGCAATGTGTGCTTTTGTGCTCGCTTAAGGCCTATTTCTCACAGTGCGCAGCGCCGGAGGCGCGGAAGATCGTAGCCCAGGGCGCTTAGCCCTGGGAAATCTGCTCGGCAATACGGCCAGCCCCGGCAGGGGCGAAAGGACTTGCTCCACAGAATGTCTTCACGACGGCGTGTCGCCCCGCTAGGGCTGCTCCCGGAAATCGTTCGTACTCCCAGCACTCTCGTGCTGGGCTAAGTTCTGCCGCCACTCTGGGGCTCTACTCACGAGAAATGCGGGTTAATCAGGAGATTGGCAGGCTTATGCCGGGCCTATTTCGAACTCGCGGAAAACGTCTCCACAGCGCGGCGCATCCGGCCAACCACCCGCGCCTGACCGATCACCACCATGGTTTCAAAGAGCGGAGGCGCCACGGCCTGCCCCACAATGGCCACGCGCGCCGCGTTGATCAGTAGGCCCGCCTTGACGCCTTCCGCGGCAGCGAGATCGCGCAGGGCGTGATCGCAAGCGTCATGGTTCCAGTCGGGCAGCGCGGCCAGGGCATCCGCCAGTTTCCCCAGCATCGCGCCCAGCCGCTCATCTTTCCAGAATTTCTCGCGCGCCTGCGGGTCATACTCGAAAACGTCACTGAAAAATGCACGCGCCCAAGTCGAAAAATCCGGCAGCAAGCGAGTGCGCGGCCGCAGCAAGTCCACGGTCTTGGAAAACCACTCGCGCTTCTCGCCCGCCCATTCCGGCTGCCACAGCTGTGAGCGCTCCAGCTCGCCCTTCACGAACGGCAAGAGCTCGGCGATAGGCAGCTTTTGTAGGAATTGCGTGTTGAACCACTCGAGCTTGGACGGTCGAACACCGCGTTGGTGCGGCTGACGGCCTCGAGCGAGAATTTCTCAACAATCTCGGAGGTGCGCATAAACTCTTCGTTCCCTGCCGACCAGCCAAGCAGCGCCAGAAAATTCCGGAACGCCTCGGGAAGAAAACCCTCGTCGCGGTAAGAGCCCACGCTGGTCGCGCCGTGGCGCTTGGACAGCCGCGTGCGGTCCGGCCCCAGGATCAGCGGCACATGCGCAAACACCGGCGGCGTCGCGCCCAGCGCGCGGTACAGCAAAGCCTGCTTCGGCGTGTTAGAGATGTGGTCGGAACCGCGAATCACATGCGTGATGCGCATGTCGATGTCGTCCACCACGGCGCTGAGCTGGTAGGTCGGCCCCCCGCGCGCCTGCCCTTCCTTGGGCGAGCGCAAAAGAACAAAGTCCTCGATCTCGTCATTAGAGACTTCGCGCGGACCGAACACCGCATCGTCGAATCGCGTGACCGCGCCGAGCGGAACGCGGAAGCGAATCGCGGCATTCGCCGCGCTCAGCCCCGGCTTGCCCTCGCGGCAGCCGCAGCGCGTGATGCGGCGCGGCCCCTCTTCCTTCTTCGCGTCTTCGGTTTCCTCCACCGCATCCCCGCCCGCATATTTCTCCGGCGGGCAATCGCAATAATAAGCGGCGCCGGAAGCTGCCAGCCGGATCGCCGCTTCGCGATGCAGCTCCAGTCGCTGCGATTGAAAATAAGGCCCCTCGTCCCAGTCCACGCCCAGCCAGCGCAGCCCGTCCAGAATCCCCTCGACCAGCTCCGGGCGATTGCGCTCCACGTCCGTATCCTCAATGCGCAAGATCATGGTGCCGCCGCGCCCGCGCGCAAACACCCAGTTGAAAAGCGCGGTGCGCGCCCCTCCCACGTGCAAATAGCCCGTGGGCGAAGGCGCAAAGCGCACGCGAATCTTGCCGCTCGTCGTTCCCGATGCGCTGGAAGTCGTGGACATGTCCCTTGCAGGCTTCTCCCGTGACAGAAAAACGCTTCATCTTAGCCGAACCGGTCCGCGAAGGCGAGCCGGGGAACGGAATGGGAACCTGCATGCAGGAAGGAATCCGCGCACTGCCAAAAAATGGAACAGGTCAATTCCTAGTTAAAATTCCCTTGTCCGATCCCTCAAGTGCCTTGTTTCCTGTCTGGTACCCCCGTACCCTTGACCGCCTGAAAAGCGCTCCCCTATAGTCGCAAAAGTGAGGAAAAAGTGTCGGTAGCGGTGTGGTGTCTTTGTCTTCGGAACAGGCAGCCTCGCCAGTGGATTGGCGGTGTGGATTCCTTGACAAGCTCCTGGGAAAGTTTGGCATTTGGTTAACGTCGCGAGTCGAACCGTTTCTAACGAGCGGTAAGGGCGAATAGCGGCCCGGGCTGCGCATGGAACAGTGAATTTCTCTCGATGACCTCGGAAAGCATCATAGCGATCACTCTGCTGGCGACGTCAGCACTGACCTCGGGCTTCTTCGCCTACATGCACAACCTGCGGCGGCAGGCCTACTTGATGTTGTGGAGCGCCGGCTGGTGCCTGCTGGCGCTGCACTACCTCAGCCCCGCCCTGGAGCCGTGGGTATCTGTCGCGCCGTGGCAGTCGGCAGTGAACGAGTGGCTGCTGGCGGCAGCCGCGCTCCTGTTTTTCAGCACCGCGCAGGTGTACACCAATCGCGAGCCGTGGGTCCGTCCGCAGATCGCCACGGGCGGCGCGTTTGCGGTGTGGTCGGCAGCCTATTACTTGAACGCGATCCGGATTTCTCCCCAATTCGGCGTGGCGTTGGTCCTCGCGGTGATCGCCTGGGTGTTCTACCAGGAGAGCCAGCGTCACGAAACGTTCGCGGACTTGCTCCTCGGCATTTCTTTTCTGAGCTGGAGCGCCATTCTGCTGGGCGAACTGCTGCTCGCTCCGCGCATCGCCAATTCGCTGCGTGCCCTCGAGCTTCTGCCGCAGCTCTTTGCCGCGGCGCTGATGGTGATGGGGGTATATGAAGAGGAAAAGCGCCGCGTCGAGCAGAACATGCTGGCGCTTTCCAATGTCAACCTGGCCACCTCCAGCTTTATCGGACCGGAAATTCAGCAGATGCTCTCGCAGGCCCTGGAGCGGGTGCTGAGCGTGGTGCGCATGCCCGCCGGCGCGCTCTTCCTGCATCACGGGCATCCGCAAGGCCCCACTTCGGTGGTCGCCGCAGGCCTTTCGGAAAATTTCTGCGCCATCGCCCAGGAAGAAGGCCTCGACGACCACCTGGTGGACATGGTTTCGCGCCTGGGCGGCCTCGTGGTATTCCGCGATCTCGGGCGCAACTCCTCCTGGACCGCGCTCGAGGGCGAGGAAGCTTTCCGGCGCTTCCGCCAATTGGCCACCAGCCAGCGCTTGCGCACCGTTGTCGGCATCAGTCTGCAAGCGAAGGAACAAGCCTTCGGCGTGCTGCTCCTCGGCACCGCAGACGCCCGGCGCCTTACCGCCGCCGAATTGCGCCTTCTGCTGGCCCTCGGACACCAGATCGGCATGGCCGTGGAAAACAGCTATCTCGTGCAGCAGGCAGCGCGGCGGACGCAAGAGCTGCACATGCTCAACGAGATCGGCCGCGCCCTCAGCTCCACGCTCGATCCCGACGCGCTGTTCGAAACCATACTGAACGAGATCAAGCGCCTGTTCGATGTGAACCATTTCTGCGTCGCGCTGCACGAAGCCGCTCGCAATGAAATCAAATTCGAAGTCGAAGTGCGCGACGGCGAAGCGCAGCCCAAGCGCTCCCGGCCCTTCGGCGGCAATTTCGTCATCGAGCACCTGATGCGCACACGCCAGCCCATGCTGATCCGCGACAATTACGTGGAGGAAATGCGCAGGCAGGGCATCGAGCCGGAGAACACTCAAGAAGGATGCTTCTGCGGGGTCCCCCTGCTGCTCTACGAGCGGCCCATCGGCGCCATGATCCTGCAGAGCCCGCAGGAGCGCGCGCTCGACCACAGCCACCTGGAAATGATGCGCGTGCTGGCGAGCGAAGCGGTGATCGCTCTCGAAAATGCACGCCTGTTCCGCGAGGAGCGCGCTAAGTCGCGCCGCCTGACGCTCTTCAACAACATTTCCCGTAACATCATCACCACGCTCAACCCGGATGAAATGCTGGCCAAGATCGCCGAAGAGCTGGAGGCGGGCCTGGACTACTCACACATGGGCATCGGCCAGCTCGACTACTCGACCAAGGAAATCGTCATCCAGGCCGAAGCGGGGCAGCGCAAGGGCGCGCTCGGACGCCGCCTGGGCCTGGATGGAAACATTGTGGGCCGCGTGGCGCGCACCGGACAAATGGCGGTGGTTTCCTACGACGCGCAGCGCAGCGCTTGCGAACCCGTGCTCGAAGGTTCCGAATCCGCGATTGCCCTGCCGATCGTTTACGCCGACCAGTTGCACGGCGTTCTGTACGTGGAGACGGACAAGACCTCCGACTTCCCACAGGAAGAAGTCCTGTTCCTGGGAACGCTCGCGGATTTAATTTCCGGCGCGCTGCACAATGCCCTGACCTTCCAGAAAGCGCAGGAACAGGCCATCACCGACGGCATGACCGGGCTGAAGACGCACCGCTTCTTCATGGAGGCCCTCTCCGGCGAATGGAAGCGCTCCACGCGCGCCGGGCGCTCCTTCTCCGTGGTGCTGCTGGATCTGGACCGCTTCAAATTCGTGAACGATTTCTACGGACATCTAGATGGCGACCTGGTGCTGCAGCGCGTGGCGCACCTCCTGGACATGAACTGCCGCCGCTCGGACGTGGTGGCGCGC
>Ga0210398_10006672_pt1 | contig 10565 bp, 10 predicted proteins | sample IncBWC4OmetaG_FD_161047 | JGI IMG/M metagenome (GOLD analysis project Ga0210398, IMG submission 161047) | Forest soil microbial communities from Barre Woods Harvard Forest LTER site, Petersham, Massachusetts, United States - Inc-BW-C-4-O | ecosystem: Environmental > Terrestrial > Soil >... | reverse complement strand
GCTGACTGTGGTGGCTGATCGCCTTCGGCGTCGATGCCCGCTCAGAGGAGGTCGACGCCCGCTGCCTGATTAGCGGAGCGCTCGGACGCGACCTGCCGGTCGAGGTCGTCAGTACCGACCCGTGGACGGCGAGGATGGAACTCGTGGACCGGTGCCGGAGCGGGCGCGTGTTCCTCGTCGGTGACGCCGCCCACCTCAACCCTCCGTTCGGTGGTCACGGCCTGAACACCGGGATCGGCGACGCGGTCGATCTGGGCTGGAAGCTGGCCGCCTGCCTGGCCGGATGGGGGGCTTCCGGGCTGCTGGACTCCTACGAGGCCGAACGCCGGCCGCTGCACCGGCGCGTGATCGACGAGGCGGCCTCGAACATGGCCACCCTGGCGCCTGAGCTGCTGGCCGACGGCCTCGACCGGCCCGGCCCGGAAGGCGACCGGGCCCGGTCAGACGCGGCTCGCCGCATCACGCAGACCAAGAGGGCGGAATACTTCAGCATCGACTTGGTCCTGGGCCATCGTTACGAGGACTCCCCGGTGCTGCAGGCGTCGCCGCCTCGGCCGGGGCCCTGGGCGAGCTGTGCGGCGTCCGGCCGCCGCCTGCCGCACCTGTGGGTGTCTCCCGGGGTATCCACGCTGGACCTGGTCACCGGCACCCACCTGATCGTGACCGCCGACGGCGGGCTGGGGGCGCGAGCAGCCCGCGCGGCTGAGGCGGCGGGCCTGCCGGCGACCGTGGCGCAGCTCGAGCAGCCGCTCATGCGCCGCCTCGGCGCGGAACTGCTCGTCGTCCGGCCCGATCAGGTGGTCTCAGCCGTGTGGCCGGTGCCCTCCTGCGGTCATGCGGGCGAGGCCGACTTTCTCGACACGACAATGGCCATGCTCTGCGGCCGGCCTAGGAGCTGAGACGACATGGACAAGATCGCGCTGACCAACGTGCGGGTATTCGACGGCGCGCGGCTGCTCGAGCCGGCGACGGTGGTCATCGACGGCGACCGCATCGGAGACGACCAGGCGGGCGCCCGGACGTGGGAAGGTGACGGCGGCGTGCTGCTGCCCGGCCTGATCGACTGCCACATCCATCTCACTGACGAATCGACGCTGGCGGCGCTGGCCCGGCAGGGTGTCACGACCGCGCTCGACATGGGAACCGACTCGCCGGAGCTTGTCGCGTCGCTGCGCAATCGGCCCGGTGGCACCGACGTGCGCTCGAGCGGGGCCAGTGCCACCTCCCCGGCCAGCGCGCACGCCAAGCGGATGGGGCGCTCAGCAGGCCTGGTCGCGGACCCCGGCGAGGCGAGGGCCTACGTTTCCCGGCGCGTCGCCGAGGGTGTGGACTACATCAAGATCATCATCGATCTTCCCGGCTTCGACGAGCCCACCGTCAGGGCGCTCGTCGAAGCCGCACATGCGCAGGGCTTGCGCACCATCGCCCACGCCGCCGCTCGCGAGGCCGTGCTGCTCGCGCAGGCCGCCGGCGTCGACGTACTCACCCACGCGCCCATTGACCGGCCACTGGATGACAGCGCCGTCGAGCGCACGCATACATCGGGGCAGGTCGTCGTGCCCACCCTGACGATGATGGAGGCGATCGTGGACAGGCTAGGCGGCGTCGCGCCGGTCTCCTACGACGTCGCCCGATCCACCGTCGGGCAGTGGTACCGGGCGGGCGTCACCATCCTCGCCGGGACCGACGCCAACCAGGCGCCGTCCGCGCCCGCATCCCCGCCGTACGGCACCAGCCTGCACCGCGAACTGGAATTGCTCGTCGACGCGGGCCTCTCCCCCGCCGATGCCGTGCGATCGGCGACGATCTTGGCCGCGCAGCAATTCGGGCTGTCCGACCGGGGGGCCATCGCCGTCGGCCAGCGGGCCGACCTCGTGCTCATCGACGGTGACCCGCTGCGTGACATCAGCGCAGTCCGGCAGATCGCCGGGGTGTGGTGCGCCGGCGTGCCCGTGGCCGGCGCACCCGGCATCCGCCCGGCCCACCGGGAGGCCGGATCCCCGGAACGCCGCATTCGGGAGGGGTGATTGTGATCGCTGCCACAGCTATCACGAACGTCCGGATCTTCGACGGACAGCGGCTGCTCGAGCCGGCGACCGTCGTGCTCGAAGAGGCCACGATCACGGCCCGCACGTCGGCGGACGGCGCGCCTGATGCCGACGTCGTTGACGGCGGCGGGGGCACGTTGCTGCCGGGCCTGATCGACACGCACGTGCACGTCGACCAGGTGTCCCAGCTCGAGGCGTCGGCCTCCTGGGGCGTCACCACCCTGCTCGACATGGGCAATAAAGATCTCGTCAACCTAGCCACGCTGAAGAACGGACCGGGGCTTCCGACGCTCAGGAGTGCAGGCAATCCGGCGAGCGCGCCGAATTCGGTGTTCGTCAGGAAGATGGGGTTCTCCGTCTCCACGACCGTGACGGGGCCCGAGGACGCCGCGCGATTCGTCGCCGAGCGGGTAGCCGAGGGCTCGGATTACATCAAGATCCTGGTCGAGGATCCCAAGATCCCCGGCACCAGGGCGCTCGGCGAACAGACCGTCGCGGCGCTCGTCGCAGCGGCGCACGGAGCCGGGCTAACGACGGTCGCTCACGTAGTGAGCGCCGACACGATGACCACGGCCGTGCGCGCGGGAGCGGACATCGTCACCCACACGGCCCTGACCAGTGATCTCGGTCCCGGCCTCAGAAAGCTGCTCGCCGAGCGCGAGGTCGTCATCATCCCGACCCTGACGATGATGCAGGGTGTCGTACACGCCATCGGCGGGAGGTTCGTGATGCGCGTGCTGGCACCGTTCGTGCCCGCGGTCCGGCTGAACTACAGGCACGCGAAGTCGACCGTCGCCACGTTCCGCGATGCCGGTGCGGTCATTCTCGCGGGCACCGACTCCAACGACGATCTCACGGCTCCCTGCCAGGTCGCGCACGGCGAGTCACTGCACGAGGAACTGGAGCGGCTGGTCGATGCCGGACTGGCGCCGGCCGAGGCGCTGCGAGGGGCGACTTCGCTGGCGGCCAGCACCTTCGGGCTGGCGGACCGGGGAGTCGTCGCGCCGGGACGCCGAGCTGACCTCGTACTCGTGGACGGGGACCCCACCCTGGACATCTCGGCTACCCGGAACATCCGCGGCGTGTGGATCGGCGGCCGCCGGGTGAAGTAGCACTGCCGTCACCATCGGCGCGAGTCACCAGCCCCGAGCGAACGGAACGCCATGATTCTGGTCACCGCCGCCAACGGCAATCAGGGCCGGCTGCTGGTCCCGAAACTGCTCGCGGCCGGCCAGCTGGTTCGAGCCTGCGTCCGGTCGCGGGCCTCTGCCGAGCAGCTGCGCGGCCTGGGCGTCCAGGAGACGGTGGTCGGCGACATCAGCGAGCCGGCCGTGCTGGCCAGGGCAATCCGCGGCGTCCGGAAGGTGTACCACGTCGGCCCGACGATCCATCCGCGCGAACGCGACATGGGCCTCGCCGTGGTCGATGCGGCCCGGGCCGAGGGCGTGCGGCACCTGGTGTTCAGCTCCGTGCTGCACGCGATCACGACCGATCTGGTGCAGCACGAGATAAAGCGAGATATCGAGGAGCACCTGCTCTCGTCGGGGCTGGAGTTCACCATCCTCCAGCCGGCGAACTACATGTTGCCGCTGAAGCTGCGGCCCGTTTTCGAGCGGGACGTGTTCGAGCTGTCATGGTCGCTTGACCGCCGCCAGTCGCTGGTGGACCTGGGTGACCTGACCGACGTGGCCTGCATGGCGCTGACCGACAGCGAGCGCCATGCCGGAGCCACCTACGAGCTGGCGGCGCCGGGCCGCTACACGGCGTACGAACTGGGCGACATCATCTCGCGCGTGCTGGGCCGGCCGATTGCCGTGCGGGAGATCGATGCTGACAGCTACCTCAAGGCATGGGTCGGGGACGCGGATCCGCGGCAGGTCACGCACCAGGTCAGGGTGTTGCGCGCGATCACCGCCCGGTACAGCAGCCACGACTTCGTCGGTAACCCCAACGTGCTCACCTGGCTGCTCGGACGGCCGCCCACCACCTTTGAAGACTACGTTCGCCATCAGCACGGCGCCTTCCTGCGGAACGCTGGCCGGTGAAGCTCAGCGGCAACACGATCCTGATCACCGACGGGGGATCGTCAAGGTAGGTGCAGAAGCTCGGGCGGCTGCCCGAGGACGGTCCGCATGGCGGGCGTGACCAGGGCTGGCCCGGGAAGCGCGGCGTGGGCGGCAAGCATGGCCGCGCGGACGCTCGTGTGGAAGGCATCTGGCCCGATGGCGTTTGCGGCGCCGTCACCGCAAAGCTCTGCGCGGGCCGCCGGTTCCGGCAGCACCAGCCGCAGGCAGGCGTGGCTCTTCTTCAGCAGGTCGCGAAGCGACAGGAGTGCCTCCCGTGCGCCGTCGTCGACGGCGGACGTGTCAGAAAGGTCGAGCACGACCGCATACACGGGAGGCGTGGCCGCCCGCGTGCGATCGCTCACCGCGTCGAGGAGCGCATCCGCGGTGCCGGTGCATAGCGGGCCGGTGAGCCGGAGGCACACGATCTGCCCTGATGCCGGGCTGACCTCGCGCCAGCTCCGAACGGCCATGCGCGGACGTGCTGAAGCACGCCACCAGGCCGAGGAACGCGCGGGAAAAGACAGTGCGCGGGTCTGCATGGCAAGCCGCTTTCGTGCGTATGCGGACAACAAGCGAACGCGTGACCTGAAAGCAGTCTGGATTATCCGTGCCGTGACGGGCTCATGCCTGCCGGGTGATGTGGTGGGCGGGGTAGCAATATCTCGAATGCCCTTTTAGTCCGAACGGACGGTGCCAGCCCGCCTTATCCTCATGGGATGAGGCGGGCTGGCTGTATCCGGGCAATCCTGTCGCCATCGATGAGGAAGGGACTGTCGAGATGCGACCCGAAGCCCCCCGCGCGGCCGGGGAAACTGATCTGCTGACAGGCGCGTTGTGGACCGGGCTTGATGAGCTGAGCGTCCCGCTCGCGGACCTCTATCGCGACTTGCATCAGCATCCCGAACTCTCGCTGCAGGAGTACCGCACCGCCCAGCGTGTGGCTGGAGCCTTGCGGCCCCTGGGTTTCGAGGTCACCGAGCAGATCGGCGGCACGGGCGTCGTCGGGTTGCTGCGCAACGGCGATGGGCCGGTGGTGATGCTGCGAGCCGACTTCGACGCGCTTCCGGTCGAGGAGCAGACCGGACTGCCTTATGCCAGCACGGTGCGGGTGGTCGGCGACGACGGGGCCGAGGTACCGGTGATGCACGCGTGCGGCCACGACATGCACGCCACCTGCCTGCTGGGCGCAGCGCACATGCTCGTCCGCACACGCGGCACCTGGACCGGGACCCTGCTGGTGGTGTTCCAGCCGGCCGAGGAGCTGGGCCGTGGCGCGCGAGATATGGTCGACGACGGGCTGTTCCAGCGTTTCCCGAAGCCGGAAATCGTCCTGGGCCAGCACGTGAGCCCGCTCCCGGCCGGCATGATCGGCCACGCCAGCGGGCCGGTCATGGCCGCCTCAGACTCAGCGAAGGTGGTCCTCTACGGCCGGGGTGGCCACGGCTCCCGCCCGGAGTCCACCATTGACCCGGTTCTGATGGCCGCCAGCGTCGTGACCAGATTGCAGGGCATCGTCGCCCGCGAGGTCCCGCCCGCCCAGACCGCTGTGATCACGGTCGGGCGGCTGCAGGCTGGGACCAAGGACAACATCATCCCCGACACCGCCGAACTAGGCATTAACGTGCGGACGTACTCGTCACAGATCCGCGACCTGGTCCGGGCCGGGATCGAGCGCGTCGTGCAGGGTGAGGCCACCGCCAGCGGCGCGCCGCGGCCGCCCGCGGTCACCTGGACCGCCAGCGTGCCTTTGCTGGTCAGCGATCCGGCCGCGACTCAGGCCACGGTGAGCGCGTTCGCCAGGCACTTCGGCGAACAGCGCCTGCTGGCCATGCCGCTCGTCACCGCCAGCGAAGACGTCGGCGTCTTCGGCGAAGCCTGCGAAGCACCCACCGTCTTCTGGTTCTGGGGCGGCCTTGACGCGCAGACGGCCACCGCCGCGCTCCGCGACGGGCAGTTCGATTCCCTGCCAGGCAATCACTCACCACACTTCGCGCCGGTCATAGAACCTACCCTGACCACGGGCGTTCAGGCCCTCGTGATCGCCGCCCTGACCTGGCTCGGCACCCCCGGTATCCGGCGCACGGCCACTGGCGCCGCCTTATGCCGGGCAATCTCATCACAGGTAAAATCGTCACGGTAGTCGTGGTAACGATGCTACGCAGCATTCGGGAGCCTGGCGGCCGCTGCGAAATCATCCATTCAGCAGCTGGCGGGCCATGACCATGCGCTGGATCTGGTTGGTGCCCTCGTAGATCTGGGTGATCTTGGCGTCGCGCATCATCCGCTCGACCGGGTAGTCGTTGACGTAGCCGTAGCCGCCCAGGAGCTGGACCGCGTCGGTGGTCACCGACATGGCCACGTCGGAGGCCAGGCACTTGCAGGCCGAGGAGAAGAAGGTCAGGTCGGGGATCTTCTCGCCGGCCATGGCCCGCTCGGACTTGGCCGCCGCCGCGTAGGTGAGCTGGCGGGCCGCCTCCAGCTTCATGGCCATGTCAGCGATCATGAACTGCAGGCCCTGGAAGTCCGCGATGGCCCGGCCGAACTGCTTGCGTTCCTTGACGTACCCGATCGCGTAGTCCAGCGCGCCCTGGGCGATCCCCAGGGCCTGGGCCGCGATCGTGATGCGGGTGTGGTCCAGCGTGCGCAGCGCGGTCCTGAAGCCCTCCCCCTCGGCGCCGACCAGCCGGGCGGCGGGGATCTCGCAGTCGTCGAAGTACAGTTCCCTGGTCGGGGAGCCCTTGATGCCGAGCTTGTGCTCGGGTGCCCCGAACGAGAAACCCGGGTCGCCGTCTTCCAGCACGAAGGCGGAGATCCCGTTGGCGCCGGCCGACGGGTCGGTGACCGCCATCACCGTGTAGTACTTCGACACGCCGGCGTTGGTGATCCACCGTTTCACGCCGTTCAGCACGTAGCCCGAGTCCGTGCGCACCGCCCGGGTCCGCATGGCCGCCGCGTCGGAGCCCGCCTCGGGCTCGGACAGCGCGTAGGAGAACATCGCCTCACCGCGCGCCACCGGCGTCAGGTACCTGGCCTTGACCTCCTCCGACGCGGCGAGCAGCAGCGGCACCGTGCCCAGCTTGTTGACCGCCGGGATGAGCGAGGACGAGGCGCAGGCCCGGGCCACCTCCTCGATGACGATCGCGGTGGCGATGGCGTCCGCCCCGGCGCCGCCGTAGGCCTCGGGGATGTGCACGGCCTGCAGGTCGGCCTTGACCAGGGCCTCGTACACGTCCCAGGGAAACTCCGAGGTCCGGTCGACCTCGGCCGCCCGCGGGGCGATCTTGTCGTCGGCCAGCGCGCGGACCGCCTCGCGCAGCGCCTCATGCTCTTCGGACAGCGTGTACATGGGTGCCTCATCACTCATGGCTCGATGGTAGATCGCTCAGAGCGCGACGCCGTTGACCTGCCGGCCCTCGGCCACTCGCTGCATGTCGCCGGGATCGCTGGTGATGACGAGGACCTGTTCGTTCTGCGCGGCCCGGACCGCGGCAGGTACCGCGACGCGGACTCGCAAGGTGCGTACCGCGCGCTTGAACGCCAATTCAGCTTCACTGAGCGCGCGCCGGTGCTTGCGGTGCGCCGGATCACGGAGGGCCTGGACTGCCTCATTGTCCAGCAGCACGAGCCAGCCCCGGCGCGCGGGTGTTCAGGGCTGGCCGTGGACCGTGATGCGGTAGACGCTGACCTGGTAGGTTCCGGCGGAGTCGGGTGGCAGCTTGGTGAACCAGATGAGCACGTAGCGGGTCCGGACCGGCGAGGCCAGGGTCAGCTGCACGGTGCCGCCGGCCCCGGAGGACGTGGCCACCGGGTGCAGTTCGGCTGGCGAGGCGCCGGTGCCGGTGCGCACCTGGAGGTCGGCGCCGTGGGCGCCGCCCAGGGACAGCCGCACCGAGGTGACCGTGACCGTGCGGCCCATGTCAAGCAGCAGCCCGGTGCCGGACTGCAGGTCGCCGAAGTTCGCGGTGGCGTACCAGTCGCTGATCCACGGCGTGGCGGGGTCACCGGCCACGGCCTGCGCCGCCTGGCCGGGATGGTCGCCGTCGGCCGTTCCGGCCGGGCCGAAGGCGGCCACGCTGGCCGGAGACAGGGCCTGCGCCGCGACCGGGCTGGCCGTGGGGGTGGGTGTGGGACTGGGCGGCGTCGGGCTGGGCTGTGCCGTGCTGGCCTGGACCGCGGGAGCGCTGGACGGCGCGGTCGGCCCGCTGGTTACGTGGTGCGGGCTGGTGGCAGCGGCCGGGTTCGGCGTGTGCCCGGCCCCGGAGACGAACTTGTAGCTGGCGAAGCCGAGGACGGCCAGGACCACCGCGGCCAGCAGCGCGGTCCACCGCACCCGGCGGTGCTCGCGGGTCCGGAGGGGCATTCCGGGCGAGAACGCCTCGGCCGCGGTGATCTCCTTGGCCGAGCGCCAGGTGGAGTCGAACTCATCGATCAGCGGCTGGGGATCCTCACCGACCGCGGTGGCCAAGGCGCGGATGTGCCCGCGGGCGTAGAAGTCGCCGCCGCAGGTCGTGTAGTCATCCTGCTCGATGCCCTCGATGATGTTTTCCCTGATGCGGGTGCGCTGGCTGAGGTCACCGACGGACAGGCCCGCCCGGCGGCGGGCCGCGGCGAGCGTCGCCCCGATGCTCACACCCGCCTCCCGTGCTGGCCGACATGCTTCGTCTAAGGCTGGCAGGGAGCATGCCCGCTCTACGGGACTCTAAGCAGCCTCAGCCCTCAAGCCGGGCCCGCAGCGCGGCGCCCTTGGCCCGGGCCGCCTCGGCCAGTCCGGCGGCGAAGGCGGCGAGCCGGGCCCGCAATTCCAGGCCATCGGGGCCGTCGGCGGTGGCCAGGATACGCACCGCGAGCAGGCCGGCGTTGCGGGCGCCGCCGACCGCGACGGTCGCGACCGGGATGCCGGCCGGCATCTGGACGATCGACAGCAGCGAGTCAAGACCGCTCAGGTTGGCCAGCGGCACCGGCACCCCGATGACGGGCAGCGTCGTGACCGAGGCGAGCATGCCAGGCAGGTGCGCCGCGCCGCCCGCGCCGGCGATGATGACCCGCAGGCCGCGGCCTTCGGCCGAGGACCCGTACTCGATCATGTCCCGCGGCATCCGGTGCGCGGACACCACGTCCGCCTCGTACGGCACGCCGAACTCGGCCAGCGCCTCGGCCGCGGCCTTCATCACCGGCCAGTCCGAGTCACTGCCCATGACCACGCCGACGAGAGGTGGGGTGGAGGGGACGGCCGCCTCGGGCGGGGCGGAGGGGACGGGCGCCTCGGGCGGGGCGGGGCGGGGAGCGGAGCCGGGGTCCATCATTCGCCGTCCTCCTTGCCCCAGCGGAGGTAGCTCGCGGCGCGGCGGGCCCGGCCGGCGAGTTCGGCCGGGTCGTCGCCGGTCAGCGTGACGTGGCCGATCTTGCGGCCGGGACGGACGCGCTTGCCGTACATGTGCACCTTGACGGCCGGGTCGGCGGCCATCACGTGGATGTACCGGTCGTAGACCTCCGCGTCGTCGCCGTCGCCGCCGAGCACGTTGGCCATCACCGTCACCGGGGCGGCCAGCGCGGGCGAGCCCAGCGGCAGGTCGAGGACGGCCCGCAGGTGCTGCTCGAACTGGGAGGTCCTGGCCCCCTCGATGGTCCAGTGGCCGCAGTTGTGCGGGCGCATGGCCAGCTCGTTGACCAGCAGCCCGGCCCCGGTCTCGAACATCTCGACGGCCAGCAGCCCGGTCACGCCGAGCTCGTCGGCGATGCGCAGGGCCAGCTCCTGGGCCTGCGCCGACCGGCCGGGGGCCAGGCCGGGCGCGGGCGCGATCACCTCGCGGCAGATGCCGTCCCGCTGGACCGTCTCCACCACCGGGTACACCGCGCCCTGGCGGTGCGGCGAGCGGGCGGCCAGCACGGCCAGCTCGCGGTCGAAGGCCACGTACTCCTCGGCCATCAGCGCCACGCCGTGGGCCAGCACCTCGCGGGCCTCGTCCGGCGAGGCGCACACCCACACGCCCTTGCCGTCGTAACCGCCGCTGACCGCCTTCAGCACCACCGGCCACCGGCCCGCGGCGAACGCCTCGACCTCGGCCAGCCCGGCCACCGGCGCGAACCGGGGGCAGGCGATGCCCAGGCCGGCCAGCCGCTCGCGCATGGCCAGCTTGTCCTGGGTGAACCGCAGCGCGGCGGCGGACGGCCTGACCTGGACGCCGGCGTCCTCCAGCGCGGCCAGGGCCGCGGCGGGCACGTGCTCGTGGTCAAAGGTGAGCACGTCGCAGCCGGCCGCGAAGCCGCTCAGGTCATCGAGCGAGCGGTAGTCCCCCAGCTGGGTACCCGCGGCGACCTGGGCGGCGCTGTCGGCCGCCGATTCGGCCAGGACACGGAAGCCGACGCCGAGCCCGATGGCGGCCGCGGCGGTCATCCGGGCCAGCTGGCCGGCGCCGACCATTCCGACTACGGGCACGCCGACCACGGGCAC
>Ga0210398_10006671_pt1 | contig 10565 bp, 9 predicted proteins | sample IncBWC4OmetaG_FD_161047 | JGI IMG/M metagenome (GOLD analysis project Ga0210398, IMG submission 161047) | Forest soil microbial communities from Barre Woods Harvard Forest LTER site, Petersham, Massachusetts, United States - Inc-BW-C-4-O | ecosystem: Environmental > Terrestrial > Soil >... | reverse complement strand
GTGTGAAGGGGGCTTGGCGTCGGTCACAAGCCAACCCTTGCTGCTGCCCCGATTCATAGACACCACTGGACAAACCGAACTCGATTTCGAAAGCTGGCTCACGGGAGTCGGTGCTCTGCTCTCTTCTGGCACAAACGCCAGCGGCCTGAAGAGAATGTTCGGCACCGCCTCTCATCGCTGAGTCTGCGCCAGCGTCAGATAGAGCTGTTCGAAACGCCGGCCAACTTGATCGATGTGAAATTCCGAAAGCACAAAGGCCTGGCTCCGCGCCGCGTATTGCGCCCGCGCTTGGGGATCGCCCACCAACCGCCCCAGCGCTTCCACGAGTTTTCCTTCATCGTTGGGCGGCACCAGCAGACCGGTCTCGCCATCCTTTACCAGCTCCGGATTCCCGCCAACATTGGACGCCACCACGGGCACGCCAGCCGCCATCGATTCCAGAATCGCATTCGATAAACTTTCGGAAGAAGAAATCTGAACCGTGATATCCATGCTCGCCAGCATTTCAGGAATGTCGTGCCGTTCGCCTGCGAAGCTCACCTTTCCGGCGATGCCTAAATCCGCCGCCATTTGTTCGAGACCAGGCCGCCGCGGACCATCACCGACGAGAAGAAAGTCGACCGGCACGCCCCGACGCACCAACTCCGCCGCCGCTTTCAGAAATGCGGCATGATTCTTCGCCTCGCTGTTCATCCTTGCGATCATGCCCACGCGAACCATCCCCGGTTTGCGAGCGATCGCCGGAATCGACTCCGCGAAGGCCTCCGGGGCTAGTCCGTTCGGGATGATCTCGACCTTGTCTTCGGGCAGGCCCTCGGCAAACAACCGCTCAGCCGCTGCGCGCGAATTACACACCACGCGGTCACACAAGCGGAACGCCCAATACTGCGCCTTGAACTTCGCCCGGGTCAGCAAATCGCCAAGCTGGCGATGGCTTCCAATCACCGGCACACCCGCCAATCGCGCAGCGGGAATGAGCATGAGATTGGTGTAGAAATCGAAAGCGTGTGCCACCGCGATGGCCCGCTGCCGCATGTAGCGCATCATCGCCCATTGTGCCCGCTGGGCAGTGAGTCCGATGAGTTTTCCCCCCAGCGGAAACGCCGGCATCGGCCCCAGCCTCGCCGTCAATCCGCCGATCCATCGCAAGCACGCCGGATTTACCTCAAACCGCTCACGGCTCAGCGACTCCACCAACATCGCGAACTGTCGCTCGCTGCCCCCCACTTCCAGGGTGTTCGTCATCAACAGGACTTTCGTGCGGTTCGAGCTTCCAGCGGCCGCAGCAGGCGGCCCCGGCACGTTCGTGGATGCGAGCAGTGACAAGTCGATGACTCCTTGATTCGCACTCGGAGGCGCACTCGGCGGTGTAGCAGCCAGTCCGGCACGACTGTTTCAGCATAGTGCAAACTCTGGAAGCGGCATAGCCCGGAAGCTTCCTGGGCAATCACCCTGCCCCGGTTCGCCTTGCTCAAGTGCGGCCCCGGCGTTGAAAATGGTGGTTTAGGCAATCTGCTATCTCCGAAGCCATGAACATTCTGGTCCTCGACGGCAATCAGAATCAGGCGGTTGCCTGCGTGCGTTCGCTTGCCCGTCACGGTCACACAGTTCGCGCCGGCGAATCCTGCTCGTGGTCGAAGGCTGGCTGGTCGCGTTACTCGTCTGGCAGTTTTCGTTACGCCGCGCCCCAGGCGGATCCCGAGCGATTTGTGGCCGACGTCCTCACTGAGTCCGCGAAGGAATCCGGCACGCTTGTGCTGCCAATGACCGAGGTGACGACGTTGTTGATTTCCGAGCGCCGCGAGCGCTTCGCGGTTGCCGGAGCCCGGCTCGTCCTGCCCGATCACGCTGATCTTCTGCGGGCCGTCGACAAGAACTTCACCACCCAACTCGCGCAATCACTCGGCATCGCTATTCCAAAATCAAGTTTAGCGAGTACGGCGGACGAACTCCGCGCGGTTTGCCAGGACATGCGGTTTCCGCTCGTTCTAAAGCCAAGAGCTTCGCAGCAACAGTCGAGTAGTGGCGCCTTGCAAACGACGGGTCGCCCGGTGTACGCCCGCAACGATACCGAACTGATGACCGCCTTCTCCCGGACTCGTCAGTATTGTTCCTCCGTCATCGTCCAGGAGTTCGTCGAAGGCGTCGGTACCGGATATTTCGTGCTCATGAACCATGGCGAACTCCGGGCCGAGTTCGCGCACCGCCGGATTCGCGATGTCTACCCCACCGGATCCGGCAGCGCTCTGCGTGAAAGTATTCTGCCGCTTGCGAAGGTTCGTGCAGCCAGCCTAGCCTTGCTCCGCGCCCTCAACTGGCATGGCGTGGCCATGATCGAATTTCGGCTGCGCGAAGATGGCGTACCCGTGTTTCTCGAAACCAATGGACGTTTCTGGCACTCGCTACCGCTGGCGTGTTATGCCGGGGTTGAGTTTCCGGCCCTGCTCGCTCACCTGGCTGAATTTGGTGATGTCGATCCCCCGCCTCCCTACCAGGTCGGGCGGAAGTGCCGTTGGCTCGTCGGAGACTTCCGTCATCTGCTTGAAGTGTGGAAGGGTCCGCCCCCGGGATATCCCGGGAAATTCCCGCGCCCCTGGCCCACGCTGCTGGCCGAATTAACCCCGATTCCCGGCACCTTCCATGATAACTTCGAGTGGAGAGATCCCTTGCCCGAACTGGGCGACTGGATTGGCTTTGCCCGAAAGATTTTGGACCGCGCCTCGGGATGACCTTCCTATGTTGAAAGCCGCACTCCACGTTCACAGCACTTATTCCGACGGCGAATTTACTCTTCCCGCTCTGAAGCAGCTTTTCCTCGATGACGGCTGCTCGGTCGTTGGCATCACCGACCACGACGATCACTTCAACCCGCCCAAACTCGCCGATTACATCAATGAATGCGCGGCTTTATCGGATGAGAAATTTCTGTTTCTCTGCGGCCTCGAGTACCGCTGTGAACAGGAAATGCACATCCTGGGCTACGGATCGACCGTACTGGCCGACACCCAAGATCCGCAGCGCATCCTCCGCCACATCGCGGAGCACGATGGCATTCCGGTCATCGCGCATCCCAAAGATTCCATGTTTCCCTGGATCGAATCGTTCGAGACACTTCCTCTGGGAATCGAAACATGGAACTCGAAGTATGACGGACAGTATGCTCCCCGCCCCGGCACATTCGAACTGTTGCATCGGCTGCGCGCCCGCCGCCCGGGGATGAAAGCTTTTTACGGGCAGGACCTTCACTGGAAAAAGCAATTTCGAGGCTTGTTCACGCACTTGCATTGCACTATGCTCGACCGCCGCGCCATCCTCGATACGCTGACTGCCGGCAACTATTCCGGCGTGAAGGGCGATCTTTCTTTGTCCTCGGCGGGCGAGCTATCTACGGAACTTGCGGCTGAATTTGCCGCCCGGCACGCTAAGTCCGACAGAATGCGCAACGCCCTGAAAGCCGGTAAGAAGGCTTTTGATAAGTTGGGAATCAAGCCTCCGGCATCCCTCAAATCGCAGATCCGGCGGCTCTTCTGACGACTCATGCGCCCCGACTCCATCGTTTACCTGATGTATCACGAACTGGAAGTCGAAGGGCGCCCGCTCTGCCAGACCGAGCAGGGATACCTACGCTACGTCGTACACCAATCGCAATTTCGTGAACAGATGAACTGGCTGCAGAGCGTGGGCCTTCGCGGCATTTCCGTATCAGACGATCTCGACCGCAACCTTACCGGCGGAATCGCCATCACCTTTGACGACGGCTGCGAAACCGATCTCACCGTCGCCGCCCCCCTCCTCCGCCAGTTGAACTTCGGCGCCACCTTCTACATCACCATCGGATTTCTTGGTCCCGGTTACATGGTCCCCAAACAGGTGCGGGAACTCGGAGACCTGGAATTCGACATTGGGTCCCACTCCTTGACCCATTCTTACCTGAGCAACCTCGACCAAGCCGGACTCCATCGCGAAATCGTCGAATCCAAGGCCCGCTTGGAAGAAATGACCGGCCGTCCCGTTCTGCATTTTTCCTGTCCGGGAGGAAGATGGAGTCCACGTGTCGCTGAGATCGCGCGTTCTGCCGGGTATCGCAGCGTCGCGACCAGTCGAATCGGTGCGAATCGGCCGCACAGCCAGCCATTCCAACTCGCGCGCATCGCCATCATGCGCCATACGCCGTTCGCCGCGTTTCAAGATATTTGCCGCGGGCGTGGGCTCTGGCAACGTCAGTTGCGCGGAGCTCTCCAGCAGACCTCGCACAAATTACTCGGTAATACATTGTACGACCGGCTGCGCAGCGTCTTACTGGAGCGGGGCAATTAGGCTCGCAAGGCCAAAAAAATCTCCGATCTATCCGTCGCCCGCGCGTTAAGATCTCAAAGCCTGCGCCGTGCGTGCGGGATCGGTGGCGATCGCGGTTTCGTCGATCTGGTATCCAGACATCGGGCCTAACCACAGGCGGCCCAGGGCGGAATTCTTGAACCAGAATTTGCCGTCAAAGTATGCCCGATAGGAAGTCTTCATTCGCATCGCAGCCATGCGATTCACGCCCGCGCCATCAGAAGCCACAGGGTAACCAAGATTCTTTAATGTCGCGCCAACGAGTTCTTCGAACATCGCCAGATCCTTGGGACTCATTTTCCTTTTCCAGCGCCCCACCGGCCCGCTCTGGTCTCCTTTGAACGAAGTGTTGGGCTCGCTCACCGAACCAATTCCGGCTTGCAGGATGCGCTCGTAATTCAGATCGTGCTCGATGAAGTCTCCCATTTTCGCCAAGGTGGCGTGCGGATCAGCCTGCAAATCTTCAAAGCGAACTTCCATGTAGTCCTTGCCCAGGGCTTCGCCCTGCTTCATTCCGCCCTGCACCATCCACTCCCAAAAGACCCCGCTAACCAGGAGGCTATCTTTACGATCCCAGAAAAAGGGCCGGACCCATTTATGCTGCGTGTCCAGAGACAGCGCGACGTCGCGCCCGTCGCGAATCATGTGAATGAATAACGCATCGGGCAGTTCCTGCTTGATGCGGCAGGCATGCAGCAGTTCCTCCGGAGAGTTATCGGCCCAGCGCTTGGCTCCCTGCTTGCGGGCGATCTCCTCCATCACAATGCGGAGGAAGTCTGCGCTGCCGTGGCATTCCGCCGACAGTCTTGCCCGTATCTGCGCGGCATCGAGAAAAGTGGCGCGGAACAACTTGCTCTCGAGCCATGCCTCAATTAATCTTTCCCGATTTTCCTTGACGCTCAAGTCGCCAAACCGCGGCGCCAGCAGATTGAATACGTTCGACTCGGCCAGATAGACGGCAAAATCTCCGGCCGAAAGCAGCATACTGTAAAGCAAGGTGGTTCCCGAACGTGGACAGCCAACCACAAAAACGGGTGCTCGCGATCTAGGCATAAGTGTCAGCAGCGGGTTGTGTTTTCTGATGGTTCGAGTGAAACGATGGCCAATATTTGTTCATCCACCATGAGATTAGGATGCGAGCAACTACATCGGACCTTTCCTCCCAAACCTGCAATTTCGCACCGCGCAAAAGCCTGCGGGCTCGAGACGACCCTCCGTCCGCCCGCTTCCACATAGCTGCCATTGCAGCATACGAGCGTGCGACGCGTCTTGTCCTGATTCTGGCTCCAGTAGAACAACTCCGCGTCGCTCCCCCATGGAGGCAGCGTCCACGGGCCACCGTCGCCGAAGATAATGATGTGCTCCTCTTCCCCCACCGTAAAACGGTAAGAGACTGCGGACTCCTTCCCGGTAGCCACCTCCACCCGCACCAGTCCCTCCTTGGCTTCATGGATCGCTTCTCCGGGCAGCAACAAAGTAGCAAATTCCGCCGGCAAATCCGCCATCGTGCCAAAGTGCAACACCGGGTGTGATTCCTTTCGACCATATGCGGGCGAATCCTTCGCCGTGAAAACCTGGTGAGGCCATTTATGATTTCCGGCCGCCAGAACCGACCAATCGCCCTGCGCGCTGCGAAACGCCGTTTGATCCGGCCCCAGGGGCACAAGTTCCCGATCAAAGTGCCAATACAAATCGAGGCGGTGCCTGCCTCGTCCTAAAACCTGATCGCGCACAAACCAAAAGCGAGACTTCAGCGAAAACACCGACCGGCGATGCACGACAGGATCAGTCAATCGTTTATACCCGTCGTGGCTACCGGCGAAAAAATCGAAGGTCTCGCCTGTGATCCATTCTTCCACATGCAGGTTGGGAAGCCCGGTCCAGCGGAACGCACCTGCCGGTTCCGATTGATCCACCCCATCTACGACCAGAGTATTGTGAGCGGCACTGCCCCGAAAACGGTCGCGCTCCCCCCCCGTGCCCACGTATTCGAACGTGCCGGAGTCGATCAGTACGGCGCGGCCTCGCAGGTTTGCCGTAACGCTCAGAGCATCCGCGTGCCCGTGACCGGCCGTGTCTGCTCCCTGAGGCCCGGCATCAATCACCAGTTGGCGTTCGAAATCCTCATCGCACATCGCGTAGAGACCAGCCTCCGGCAACGCTGCCGATTGGTTCGCAATAGGAACGGTCGCCAGCCGCTGGAACGCTTCCACGCCACTCTCACCCAACAGCCACACCGTCTCCTCTCGCAGTCCGCCCGCCACCGCTTTGCAGTCACCGCGGCTAAACAGCACCGCTCCCGTGGCCAGCGGATCGAGCATGTGTTCCGTTCGGTTGCGCCCAGGGTCAAAAAGACGCCCGCCGTCGTCGTCGCCCAGCTTCGGGACCGGCCCCGCCCGCCCCAAAACCACCAGAGCGTTCAGCATCCGTTCGAGAGTGCGCTCGAATTCAGCAGGGATTGCAACTTGATTTCGCGAAGCCAGCACCGCGGCATGGCAGAAAAAATCCAGCGCGTAAACGTGATAGTAAATCGATTGCTCGAAGTGCAGGCCATCGGCACGCACCTGCCGCCCGGCTTCCTGCACTACGATTTGCCATCCCCTGCTCTTCCATCGCTCGGCTGATTTCAATTCCGGGCAAAGGGTGCCTATGAAAAACAGCGCGACCGCCTCGCCCAGAAGATGCGTGTTGGGCGAGAAGTAGGTCGAAAGATTGCTCTCGATGTGCCGCGCTGAAATTGCCAGTCCACGCAGCAACTCCTTGCGAAAATCTGCCGGCATTGCCTCCGATCCTGCCATCAGAAAGTATGCCCATAGCCACGACAAGCTGCGGAAAGCCACCTCCAGACTGCTCGCCCAGTTGATGCCGATGGGATAGGGATTCTCCCGATGCCAGTGCTTCCACTGGCGAAAGATTTCGTCAGCAAACTCGTGCCGGCCGGTCAGACGGTAGGCCTTGGCCAGCGTGACGAAATGCTGATGACGATTCAGCTCCCACGTGATTTTGCTGTCGCCCACTTCCGCGAAATCGAGATAGCCGATCTGATACCAGCATTTTCGCGGCGCGACCTTCCCGTGAACTTGATCGCAATGCCAGTCAATCTCGCGCCCATAGTCCAGATCGCGGTAACCCAGCAGATCGAACCTGTGGTCGCAGACGCGCTCGGCCCGTGCGATGATTTCTTCCGTCTCCGCGGAAAAATGCTCCCGCAAAAGCGCACACAGGCGGGGAATCTCATTTGCCTCAAAAAAGAATTGAGGTTCCTTCTCTGCCGAAGAGGTGTGCGCCGCCACTTGCGGCTCAAACGGGAATCCGGCTTTGTAGCGCAAAAGGTCCAGCCGCGCGCTCGCTTGCTGCCGCAACCGGTCGGCCAGTTCCTGGGGACTCATGCTGAAAGCGCGCGCCCAACGCGCTTTCCATTGTTTCAATCCGTCGTTCACATCGTGTATGATTTTATACTGTCGACTTGAATCGGCAGCTGCATTCGCGCCATTTGCTTCTGCGGTTTCACAACCATCATCTCGTACGTTCTCCTGAAACCACGGTCCGCTTGCATCTCCTAACCATCTGTGCGACCAGAGGCGGGGCAAGGAAAGGTGCTTTCGCATGAGCAGAATCAGCGTTTTCGGCCTCGGCTACGTGGGCACGGTCACGGCGGCCTGTCTGGCGCAAAAAGGCCATCAGGTGATCGGCGTCGACATGAATGCTGCCAAAGTTCAGACCTTGCACAGTGGCCAAAGCCCCATCGTGGAGGCCGGCCTGGCCGACTTCGTTTCCGCCGCCCATCGCGCCGGAACGCTCACCGCCACCGGCGACGCCGCGATGGCCGTTTTGCAATCCGATTTATCGTTCTTATGCGTCGGCACGCCCAGCCTGCGCAACGGCAAACTCGATCTCGGCCATCTGGAGCCGGTTTGCCGCGAAATTGGCGAGACCCTCCGCACGAAGCAGGCCTTTCATCTGATCGTTTTGCGCAGCACGGTCCTTCCCGGCACGGCCGAAACGACCGTGATTCCCGCCCTGGAGAAGGCTAGCGGAAAAGTCATGGGCCGCGATTTCGGCGTCTGCGTCAACCCGGAATTCATGCGCGAAGCTACCGCCATTGCCGACTTTATGCAGCCCTCCATCACCGTGATCGGCGCTCACGATCCGGCGCACTCACAGCTGCTGCGCGAGGTCTACGCTTGGGTTCCCGGACGCATTTTCGAAACCTCATTCCGCTCCGCCGAAATGGTCAAGTACGTCTGCAATTCCTGGCACGCCCTGAAAGTTTCATTCGCCAACGAAGTCGGCGCCCTCGCCAAGGAATTGCAGGTCGACGCTGAGGCGGTCACCGAAATCTTTACCGCCGATACCAAACTCAACCTCTCGGCGCGTTATCTGTCTCCCGGCTTCGCTTTCGGCGGTTCCTGCTTGCCCAAAGACGTGCGCGCCTTGAACTATCGCGGTCGAGAACTCGATCTTGAACTTCCTCTGCTTTCCTCCGTGCTTGCCAGCAATGAGTCCCACCTGGAACGTGCGGTCTCCATGGTGCTCGCCGCCGGCAAAAAGAAAATTGCGGTTCTCGGTCTCAGCTTCAAGGCCGCCACCGACGATCTGCGCGAAAGCCCGCAAGTCGAACTCGTGAAGCGCCTGATCGGCGAAGGCCGCGAGATTCAAATCTGGGATGACAATGTCTCCCTCGGCCGGCTCATCGGCAGCAATCGTCAATACATTGAGCAGGCCATACCTCATATCGGTTCGCTGCTGAATTCTGATCTGAAGCAGGTGTTGGGCGCAGCCGAAATCGTCGTGCTCGCCACCCGCGGCATCGACCGCGACACACTCAATTCCAGCCTGCGTCCCCACCAGATTGTGATCGATCTGGTGAACCTCGAGAGGTCGCGCCGCCCCACCGCAAGCCCATCCTATGAAGGCATTTGCTGGTAACACCGCGGATGAAGATACTCTGGGTCAAGGCCGGCAAACTTCTTCCCGTCGATACCGGCGGAAAGATTCGTTCCTATAACATCCTCCGCCACCTCGCCCGCAAGCACGAAGTCACGCTGCTCTCGTACTACGGCGGCCCCCCCGATCCGGATTATGACCGCTCCATTGGCGAACATCTGCCCGGAGCCCAAACCATGCACACGGCCGCCCCCGAGGGCGGTTTATCGCAGCGCCTCCATTACATTCGTCACCTTCCTTCGGCCGCGCCCTACGCAGTGCAGAAGTTCACGCATCCTGCGGTTCGCCAACGGGTAAATCAGTGGCTGCACGAGAACCGATTCGATGTTTCCGTTTGCGACTTTCTTTCTGCCTCGCTGAACTTTCCCCATCGCTTTTCATCGCCCCGCGTACTTTTCCAGCACAACGTGGAAACCGTCCTTTGGCGGCGCATGGCGCAAACGGAAAAATCTCCCCTGCTCAAGCTCTCCTACACGCTCGAGGCCAACAAAATGGCGCGCTACGAAAAGAATGCGTTGCGCCGTTTTCCGCGCATCATCGCCGTTTCACAACAAGATCGCGACGAAATGCTGAAGCTCGACTCCGCCAGTCAAATCACCGTCGTTCCCACCGGCGTCGATACCGCGCAATATCAGGTCGCACCGCCCGCAGCGGCAACCCCTCCAACCATCGTCTTCGTCGGTTCCATGGATTGGGAGCCCAACATCGACGCCATGGAGTATTTCTGTCACCAGATCTGGCCGGCGGTTCTCGCGTCTTATCCCGATGCGCGTTTTCAAATTGTCGGGCGCAATCCACACCCGCGCGTGCAAGCATTGCAGTCGAGTTCGGTGGCAGTGACTGGAACCGTCTCCTCCGTGCCTGACTTTCTGCGTCCCGCCACGGTCGTGATCGTTCCTCTTCGCATTGGCGGAGGCACGCGGCTGAAAATTTTCGAAGCCATGGCCATGGGCAAGGCCGTGGTTTCTACCACAATCGGCGCCGAGGGTCTGGATGTAACCCCCGACCGCGACCTGATCCTCGCCGACGATCCCGAGTGCTTTGCCGCCTCGATCCTTGCTCTGATCCGCGACTCCGGGCTGCGTCGCAACTACGAGCAGGCGGCCGCGGTCCTGGCCGCGGGTTACGATTGGTCGGAAATCACCGCTTCGTTTGCAGAAGTCCTGCGCGAAGTGGCGGCCAGTTTCTCGGTGGGATGAATCCAGCGGATGACTCCGCCGAAAGATGAGCTGCTAGCCGCTTCTCTTCCGCGCGCAGCAAGCATGGCGCAACCCCGTCATACT
>Ga0210398_10006670_pt1 | contig 10566 bp, 7 predicted proteins | sample IncBWC4OmetaG_FD_161047 | JGI IMG/M metagenome (GOLD analysis project Ga0210398, IMG submission 161047) | Forest soil microbial communities from Barre Woods Harvard Forest LTER site, Petersham, Massachusetts, United States - Inc-BW-C-4-O | ecosystem: Environmental > Terrestrial > Soil >... | reverse complement strand
GAGAAATTATCCAACATGGCGATATCGGCGCCCGCATCGATCGCCTGCTCCAGCTGCGCCAGATTCTCGACCTCCACTTCGACGGGGATGGTTCCGGCGCTGCGTTTGGCGGCGGCAACGGCCGCGGCGATCGATCCTGCCGCGGCGATGTGGTTTTCCTTGATGAGGATGCCGTCAAAAAGACCCATGCGGTGATTGTGGCCGCCGCCCACCCTCACGGCGTATTTTTGCGCCGTGCGCAATCCGGGAATCGTCTTGCGCGTGTCGAGAAGCCGGCACTCCGTGCCCTCCAGCAGCACCGCGTACGCATGGGCGGCGGTCGCCGTGCCGCTGAGCAGTTGCAGGAAATTGAGCGCGCAGCGCTCTGCGCTGAGAAGCGCGCGTGCCGGTCCTTCCACCGTGAACAGGGTTTGGTCGGCGTGCACCGGATCGCCTTCGGCCACCCGCCACTGAAAACTCACGCCTGAATCGACCTGCCTGAAGCTCTCCTCCACGTAAGGGATGCCGCAGAGAATCGCGGCTTCGCGCGTCATCACGGTGGCGCGGCCGGACATTTCCCGCGGGATGAGCGCCGCGGTCAAATCGCCGCTACCGATATCTTCGGCGAGGGCCGCGGCCACCTGATGCGGCAAGTCTTTGGGAATCGGCACCGCGGGCCGCAACGGGCCGGTCAACGGCGCCGAACCTGTCAGCGGCGCCGAACCGCTCATCCTAGAACGGCAGACCGTGCGTCGGTCCGATCATGCACATCAGCATCGGAATCGACAGCAGGAAGTTCACGCGCGAGGCGTACAAGGCCACCTTGCGTGCCTTCGCCTTCTCCTCATCGGTGGCCGGCACGATGCCCAGAATCTTCTTCTGGTTGGGCCAAATCAGTCCCCAGACATTGAAGAGCATGATGGTGCCGAACCACACGCCGATGCCCATGATCAGGTTGGGCCTCGACACGGGGGTGTCGAGCAGACCCAAGGTGAAGGCGCCGATGAAGCGGCCATGGGTTTGCGACAGCAACCAGGCACCCATGATCCACGTCGCCAGCGCAGCCCAACGGAACCACAACAGGGCGCGGGGCGCGACGTATTTGTTGATGCCGGCGCCGCCCGGGCCGCCTTTGTCGGCCGCTGCCACCGCCATGGCAGGGGTCTGCACGGCATTGAAGTAGTACAAAAGGCCGATCCAGAATATGCCCGAAATGATGTGCAGCCAGCGCGCCAGGGCCGCCATGGTCAAGGTATTGAAGTTCAGGCCGCCGTCTATCAGAGCGGCAATCACGACCGAGAGCACGAAACCTATGATTAGCGGCCATTTGACGGTTGTTAACGGGTTCATGCGATTCCCCTCCATTATATTGTGCGTCGGATCACGCCACGGCGCGGATCGTGCGTTGCGGCAGACTGGAAGAATAGGGGACTGACCCCAATAATTCAACGATGCCCGAGTCTAGCGCGCCGCCCGTATCGCCCTGCATCAATATTTGCGCTCTGGATGCAAACGGGTGCTGTCGGGGCTGTTATCGTACAATTGAGGAAATCGCCCGTTGGCCTAGGATGAGTCATCCGGAGCAACGGGCGCTGCTGCGCACCTTGGGCGAGCGCGACCGGACTTATCAATGAATCATTTGGAGAGTATCGATGATGGACGCCATTGAACGAATCAAGAGCCAGCTGTCGGCCGCGCCGGTGGTCCTTTACATGAAAGGCACCCCCGACTTCCCGCAATGTGGATTTTCCGCACAGACCGTCGGGGCCCTGCGGGCCTGCAAGGCGCAGTTTGCGCACATCAATATTTTCGAGGACCCGGAAGTGCGCGAAGCGCTGAAAACCTACTCGAAGTGGCCCACCTTTCCTCAGCTCTATGTCAACGGCGAGCTGGTCGGCGGCTGCGACATCACCATGGAGATGTACAAGAGCGGCGAATTGAAGCAATTGCTGGCCGAGGCCGGCGCCGTAGCCGCTTGAAAACCTGAGGGCCCGGCAAAAGCTAAGGGCCCGGCGGGTCGACCTCCACTTCGAGCGGACCCATGGCGGCGAGACGCCTGCGGCCGGCGTCGAATACGCCTTGGAATTGATTGCACACGATGCAGAACAGATCGGCGGTGCGCTCCGCATCATAGGCTGCGGAATGGGCTGATGAACTGTCCCACTCCAGGCCCGCCGCCAGGGTGGCGCGCATCAATACGGTTTGACCGAAGGCGATGCCGCCCAACGTCGCGGTGTCGAAACTCGAGAAGGGATGAAACGGGTTGCGCTTCACCTGGGTGCGCGCCACGGCCGCATTCAGGAAATTGAGGTCAAACGAGGCATTGTGGCCGACCAGCACCGCACGGGTGCAGTCCGCGTTGCGCACGGCGGTCCTGACTTCCTTGAAAATCCGCTGCAGCGCGTCTTCTTCGGTGATGCCGGGCCGCAGGGGATGGTGCGGGTCGATGCCCGTCACGGCCATCGATGCAGGTTCCAGATTGCTGCCGGGAAACGGGATGACGTGGAAGCGGTGCGTTTCACCGCGCACCAGCGTGCCGTCGCTGCGCATGTCGATGAGCACCGCGGCAATTTCCAGCAGCGCATCGGTCTGTGAATTGAATCCGCCGGTCTCGACATCGATCACCACCGGCAGAAAGCCGCGGAATCGGGTGGCAAAGGTAATGGGTGGAAGCTGCGACATGGGTTTAAGGGACAGGCTCCTTAGGTTGGCGCGAGCCGCCAGGCGATCCGCTCGCCGGCGCGGTAGGGAATGAGCGCACCCTGGCCGAACCCATAGTGTTCAGGCGCGATCCAGGTTTCCTTCAACAGGGTGATGCGGTCGGTGTGCCGCGGCAGCCCGTAGAAATCGGCGCCGAAATGACTGGCAAATGCTTCCAGCCGGTCGAGCCGGCCGACCGATTCGAACGCTTCGGCGTACAGTTCGATGGCGGCGTGAGCGGTAAACATGCCGGCGCATCCGCAGGCATTTTCCTTGGTGGCCCGCTCGTGAGGTGCGCTGTCGGTGCCGAGGAAAAACCGCGCACTGCCGCCGGTGGCGGCCTCGAGCAGCGCCTGCCGGTCACGCTCGCGCTTGAGTATGGGCAGGCAGTAAAAATGCGGCCGGATGCCGCCCGTGAAAATCGCATTGCGGTTGTGCAACAGATGCTGCGGGGTGATCGTGGCCGCGACCCCGGCCCGGGCCGCATGGACGAATTCCACCGCGCGCTGCGTCGTGATGTGTTCGAAGACCACCTTCAGCGCCGGGAAGCGATCGAGCAGCGGCTCGAGCACCGAATCGATGAAGTGGGTTTCGCGATCGAACACGTCGATCTCGGCCTGCGTCGATTCGCCATGCACCAGCAACCGCATGCCCAGCTGCTCCATCCGGGCGAGGGCCTCGTGGACATGCCGGATGTCGGTGACGCCGGCGGCCGAATGCGTGGTCGCGCCGGCCGGATAGAGCTTGACGCCGTGGATGAAGCCCGCGGCGTGGGCGCGATCGATCTCATCGGCGCGCGTCGTATCGGTCAGATATAGCGTGAGCAGCGGCTCGAACCGCGTGTCCGCCGGCAAGGCCGCCAGAATGCGCTGCCGATAGGCGCGTGCCATCTCGGTGGTGGTGATCGCGGGCTTCAGATTCGGCATCACGATGGCTCGTCCGAAGCGCTGCGCGGTGAATCCGACCACGGCCTTCAGCGCCTCGCCATCGCGCAGATGGACGTGCCAGTCATCCGGCCGTTGAATGCTGATGCGGCTCATGCGGGCTTCCGGGAGGCGGAGGGCCAGCCGCTGCGCAGCAGCTCCAGGGTGTAGCGCACGCCAAAACCGGTGATCTCCGTGGTGATGTGGCCTAAGCCGCCGTGCCGCGTGCCTGCCGCAAGATCGAGGTGCAGCCACGCGATGTCATTCGGCACGAACCGGTTTAAAAATCGTGCGGCCAGGATGTGATCGCCCTTGCCATCCGCGGCGCATTGCATCACATCGGCGACGCTGCTTTCCAAGTCCGTGTCGTAGTCCACGTCCATCGGGAAGCACCAGACTCGCTCGCCGCTGATGCTGCCGGCCGATTCGATGTGCGCGCGCGCCTCGGGGCGGTTGGTGAAGGCGCCGCTGTAGCGTTCGGTCAGCGCGTAAACACAGGCACCGGTGAGCGTTGCATAGTCGATGATGGCGCGCGGCTTCTTCGCCGCCGCGAGACTGAGCGCGTCCGCGAGCACCATGCGGCCCTCGGCATCGGTATGAATCACTTGAATGGTCGTGCCGTTCGCGGCTCGGACGATATCCTGCGGCTTGTAGGCGAGCGGCCCGATGCGGTTCTCCGTGATCGCCAGCCAACAATCCACAGCCAGCGGCGAGCGCAGCGCGTGCAGGGCATACAGGCTTCCCAGTGCGACGGCGCTGCCTTCCATATCGGTGTGCATCTCGAGCATGCTCTTGTGCGCCTTCAAATTCGTCCCGCCGGTGTCGAAACAAATGCCCTTGCCGACCAGGCTCACGGCCGGAGCCGCGGCGCCGCGCGGCCGATAGGAGAGGCAGGCGATACCCGCGTCGCGCCTGCCATTGCCGCGGGCCACCGCGAGAAAAGCCCCCGCGCCCAAACGCCTGAGCTGTGTTTCGCCATGGAACTTGAAGCTCACACGCAAGCGCTGCGCGAACTGCTTGAGCAGCCGGCGATAGGCCCCCGCGTCCAGGGCGCTGGGCGGCAGCGCGGTAAGCCATCGAGCCAGATTGTTGCCGGCCGCGCCCGCCAGCGTCACGTCCAGACCCGGCAACTTTTCTCGGCGCGCGAGGTCTATACGGGTGAGCGGCGTGCGGGCTTTGGGCTTGCTCTTGAACGTCGCGAAGCGAAATGCGGCAGCTTCGAGGGCCGCCACGATGGTATTGAAAGTGGCCTCCGCAGGCTCCGCTGCGCATCCTTGCTGCCACACCAGCAGTGATGGCGGGTCGCCGTCCAAGGCGCTGCGCGCGAGTTTGCCGGCAGCCTGCAGCCGTTCGAAGGTGCTCGCCTCGCTGGCCACGCACGCGACCACCAGGAGGGTCTGCGCCTCGAGGCCGACGCGCAGGTGAAACGTGTCGCCGGCCTTGCGCACTTTCCGCTCATACAGCGCGCGCAGCAGCGCGCCATGCGGCAGCGCATTCCAATCGGTCTGGGACGGCGCGAGAGGCAGGAACAGCAACGCACTGCCGTAGCGCGCGAGTGTCCTTGCGGTAATATGCGCGCCGATTTGGCGCACGGGCACGAGGAGTTGGTCAAACGGCAAGCGAGTCGACATATCTTAAAAACCGCAAGTATGGCGACTTCTTGACCGTAAAAAACCAAACCCCGAAGATAGGGCGGGTAAACTTAGTGACAATTAGCGCAGGCGCTGTAACGTGCCCGCCATCTTAACAGGACACGTGAGTCTGTGCATTTATGACGCAACAATCGCCGTTCGAAGACATCGATCCCACTGAAACCCAGGAGTGGCTGGAATCCATCGATTCGGTCTTGCGTGCGCAGGGCCCGGAACGCGCCCATTTCTTGCTGGAAAAGTTGGTGGACTTTACGCGCCGGTCCGGCGCGTACCTGCCCTTCAAGCCCAACACCGCGTACCTGAATACGATCTCCAAGGCGCAGGAGCCGGAATATCCCGGCGATCGCTCGCTGGAGCGGCGCAACGAAGCCTATATTCGATGGAATGCGCTGGCCATGGTGGTGCAGGCCAACCGCACGAACTCCGAGTATGGCGGCCACATCGCAAGTTATGCGTCCGCCGCGACGCTGTACGAGGTGGGCTTCAACCATTTCTGGCGCGCGCGCAGCGCAGCGCACCCCGGCGACATGATCTTCATGCAGGGCCATTCCAGTCCCGGCATTTATGCCCGCGCCTACCTGGAAGGCCGCTTGGACGAGGGCCAGCTGCAGCGTTTCCGCCAAGAGGTGCGCGGCGGCGGATTATCCTCGTATCCGCATCCCTGGTTGATGCCGGACTTCTGGCAATTCCCCACGGTGTCGATGGGCTTGGGTCCGATGATGGCGATTTTCCAGGCGCGATTTCAGCGCTACCTGGAGCATCGCGGCATCGTCACACCCTCCGACCGGAAAGTGTGGGCATTCCTGGGCGACGGCGAAATGGACGAGCCCGAGTCGATGGGCGCCCTCACCATGCCGGTGCGCGAGAAGCTGGACAATCTGATCTTCGTGATCAATTGCAATTTGCAGCGGCTCGACGGTCCCGTGCGCGGCAACGGCAAGATCATTCAAGAACTCGAAGCGGCGTTTCTCGGGGCCGGTTGGAACGTCATCAAGGTCTTATGGGGCGGGCGCTGGGATCCGCTGCTGGAAAGAGATCAAAAGGGGTTCCTCAAGCGCGTGATGGAAGAATGCGTGGACGGCGAATACCAGAATTTCAAATCCAAGGGCGGCGCGTATACGCGCGAACATTTCTTCGGCAAGTATCCTGAGCTCAAAGAGATGGTCGCGAACATGTCGGATGAGGAGATCTGGCATTTGAATCGCGGCGGTCACGATCCGCAAAAAGTCTACGCGGCATATGCGTCGGCCGTGGCGAACACGGGTGCGCCCACGGTGATTCTGGCGAAAACCGTGAAAGGTTTCGGCATGGGCAAGGCGGGCGAAGGCCTCAACTCCACCCATCAACAGAAGAAACTCACTGATGACAACCTCAAGGAGGTCCGCGATCGCTTCAATATCCAGATCACCGACGAGGAAATTGCGGGCCTGTCTTTCAGAAAGCCTGCCGAGGACAGCGAGGAGCTGAAGTACCTGCAGGATCGGCGCGCCGCGCTGGGCGGCTACCTGCCCGCACGCAACTCGGCCGCGCCGCCCCTCACCGTACCGCCGCTCGAGGCCTTCAGCACGCTGCTGGAAGGCACGGGAGATCGCGAGATATCGACGACCATGGCCTTGGTGCGCATGATGACCAGCCTGGTCAAGGACAAGAACATCGGCAGGCATGTCGTGCCCATCGTTCCCGACGAGGCGCGAACCTTCGGCATGGAGGGGATGTTCCGGCAGGTGGGTATTTATTCGTCCGTGGGGCAGCTGTACACGCCGCAGGATGCGGATCAGCTCATGTTCTATCGCGAGGACAAGCAGGGCCAGATTCTCGAAGAGGGCATCAATGAAGCGGGCAGCATGTGTTCGTGGATCGCCGCAGCCACGGCGTATTCGAATCACGGCGTGAGCATGGTGCCTTTTTACATCTACTACTCGATGTTCGGCTTCCAGCGGATCGGCGATTTCATCTGGGCGGCGGGCGACAGCCAGGCGCGCGGATTCCTGGTGGGAGGCACCGCAGGACGCACCACGCTTGCCGGCGAGGGATTGCAGCATCAGGACGGTCACAGCCAATTGGTCGCGACGACGGTGCCGAACTGTGTGGCCTATGATCCCACCTACGCTTATGAGTTGGCGGTGATCGTGCAGGACGGCCTCAGGCGCATGTACCAGGACCAGGAAAACATTTTCTACTACATCACCTGCATGAATGAGAACTACGCGCATCCGGCGATGCCGGCCGGCGCGGCGCAGGGCATTTTGAGCGGCATGTACCTGCTGCAAACCGGCGGACGCGGCAAAGTGCGCGTGACGCTGTTCGGCTCGGGCACGATCTTGCGCGAAGTGCTGGCAGCCGCGGAAATACTGGAGCGCAGCTACGGTGTGCCGGCCGATGTCTACTCGGTGACGAGCTTCAGCGAGCTGCGCAAGAATGCGCTCGCGATCGAGCGCTGGAACATGCTGCACCCGGGCGAGCCGCGCAAGCAGAGCTATGTCGAGCAGACGTTGGCGAATCGCGAGGGCCCGTTCATCGCCGCCACCGACTACATGAAAACCGTGGCTGATCAAATCCGGCAATGGGTGCCGGGCCCGTACACGGCACTGGGAACGGACGGCTTCGGCCGCAGCGATTCGCGCGCGGAGCTGCGGCGCTTCTTTGAAGTCGATCGCCATTACGTGGTCGTGGCTGCGCTCAAAGCACTATCCGATGAGGCCAAGATCGACAAGCAGACCGTGAATAAAGCCATGCAGGCGTTCGGAATCGATCCGGAAAAATCCAATCCCGTGTCGGTCTAGATCATGGCAAGTCCAATCGAAGTTACAGTGCCGGACATCGGCGGTTTCAAGGACGTGAACGTCATCGACGTGCTGGTCAAAGACGGTCAGCAGATCGAGAAGGAAACGCCGCTGGTCACGATTGAAACCGAAAAGGCCGCCATGGACGTGCCGTCCCCGCTGGCGGGCAAGATCGCCCAGGTCAAACTAAAAACCGGCGACAAGGTCTCCGAAGGTTCGTTGATCTTGTTGATCGAGCCGGCCGCCGCCGTGGATGCGCCCGCCGACAAGCCCGCCGCGGCTGCGGCGCAGGCCTCGGCGCCCAACGGAAACAAGACCGCATCACCCACCGCCGCAGCGCCGTCGGAAAAGGCGCCCGGGGCGAGCGCCGCATCCGGCGCCGCCCCCGGCTCGACGCCGCCTGCCGCGCGACCGTCTGCCGCGCCGCCGTCTGCCGCGCCGCCGGCTGCCGTGCCGCCGGCTGCCGTGCCGCGCCCCGCCGCGCCCGCCGCGCCGAGTCCAACGGACGCGCCGCGTCGGGCGCCTGCTGCCGTTGACGAAAAGGCCTTCTCAAGGGCGCATGCCAGCCCGTCGGTGCGCAAGTTTGCGCGCGAGCTGGGGGCCGATTTGGGCAAGGTGATAGGCACCGGCGTCAAGGGCCGCATCACCCAGGATGACGTCAAGGCTCACGTCAAGAGCTTGCTGAGCGCGGCATCCGCGAGCGCGCCTGCGGCGGCGTTGCCGCGGGTACCGGTCGTCGATTTTGCCCAGTTCGGGGCCGTCGAGATCAAACCGCTTTCCCGAATACAGAAGATCTCCGGCGCGAGGCTGCAGGCAAGCTGGCTGAATCTGCCGCATGTCACGCAGCACGAAGATGCCGACATCACCGAGCTGGAGGCGGCGCGCGTCGCCTTGAAAGAGAAGGCTTCTCAAGAGGGCGTGCGGCTCACGCCGCTGGTGTTCATCATCAAGGCCTGCATTCTGGCCCTCAAGGAATTCCCGCGATTCAATGCCTCGCTCGATGAATCCGGGGAAAATCTGGTATTCAAGAAATACTTCAACATCGGCTTCGCCGCCGACACCCCGAACGGATTGGTGGTGCCGGTGATTGCGAATGCGGATCAACTCGATACGTATGCGATCGCGCGCACCCTGGCGGCGATGTCGGACAAGGCTCGGACCGGAAAACTCAAAGCCGCCGAGATGCACGGCGGCGGCTTTACCATTTCGAGTTTGGGAGGAATCGGCGGCACGTATTTTACGCCCATCATCAATGCGCCCGAGGTGGCGGTCCTGGGCGTGTCGAGGTCGTCGCTGAAACCCGTGTACGAGCACGGCGCCTTTGTTCCGCGCCTGATGCTGCCGCTGTCCCTGTCCTATGATCACCGCGTCATCGACGGTGCCGAAGCCGCGCGCTTCGTGGTGTTTCTCGCCAAAACGCTCGGTCAGCCTAAGGCGCTGCTATGAGCGTGGTCGAGGTGCGCGTTCCGGATCTTGGTGACGCCAAGGGCGTCTCCGTGCTGGATGTGCTGGTCAAGAAGGGCGACAAGGTCGCGGTTGAAGATCCGCTGCTCACGCTGGAATCCGACAAGGCCGCGATGGATGTGCCCTCGCCGGTAAAGGGTGTGATCAATTCGATCGCGATCAAAAAGGGCGACACGGTTTCCTCGGGCATGCTGATCGGAACCGTTGAATCGGAGGAGGCCGCAGCGCCCGCCGCGGCGCCGCCCGCGACAGCCGCGGCGCCCGCGAAGGCCGCAGCGCCTGCGGCAGGAGTTGAGGCTGCACCAGCACCCGCCGCGCCTGCACCCGCGTCAGCGCCAGCCGGAGCTGCAGCGCCTGCGGCCAGCCCTGCACAGCGCGCCGGCGCGAGCAGCCCGGTCAGCGCGGCACCGGCCGGAGCGGTGGATGTCGTCGTGCTGGGTGCCGGTGTCGGCGGCTATACGGCGGCATTTCGGGCGGCGGACTTGGGTCTCAACGTGACGCTGATCGAACGTTGGCCGGTGCTCGGCGGCGTGTGCCTAAACGACGGCTGCATCCCTTCAAAGGCCCTGCTGCATGCGGCCAAGGTGATCGAAGAAGCCGCCGACATGGCTGAGAACGGCATCGTCTTCGGCAAGCCGCAAATCGACCGCGATCGGCTGCGCCTCTGGAAAAACAAAGTCGTCACGAGATTGACCAACGGCCTGATGCTGCTCGCGAGGCAGCGCAAGGTGAATCTCGTTCAGGGCGAAGCGAAATTCGTGGGTCCCTATGCCTTCGAAGTCAAAGGCGCGGATGGCGTACGCCGCGTGGAATTCAAGCAGTGCATCATCGCGGCCGGATCCGAATCCGCGCTCCTGCCGGGCTTGCCGGATGATCCGAGAGTGATCGACTCGAGCGGGGCGCTGCAGTTGCCGCTCGATTGCAAGCGCTTGCTGGTGATTGGCGGCGGCATCATTGGCTTGGAAATGGCCTGTGTCTACGACGCGCTCGGAGTGCAGGTCACCGTGGTGGAACTGAGCGACGGCCTGATGCCGGGCACGGATCGCGATCTTCTGCGTCCGTTGC
>Ga0210398_10006666_pt1 | contig 10573 bp, 13 predicted proteins | sample IncBWC4OmetaG_FD_161047 | JGI IMG/M metagenome (GOLD analysis project Ga0210398, IMG submission 161047) | Forest soil microbial communities from Barre Woods Harvard Forest LTER site, Petersham, Massachusetts, United States - Inc-BW-C-4-O | ecosystem: Environmental > Terrestrial > Soil >... | reverse complement strand
ATTCCAGTTCCTTGTCAAAGTTCGCAAATCGTCCGCGATGACAAACCACTGGACACAGCCCACCCCTAGCTTGCAGGGGCGGCCTCCATCATTGCACCGTGCGGATTCACGACAGCATCAGGGGCACCACCTTCGTTATCCATTCGCAACACAGCTTTTTCGTCTAAGTCCCGCTGAATCGACGAAAAGGATGCGGCGGCGTCACCCTTCTCTCTTCTCCAAGAGATAGTCAATAGAAAGGCACTCTCTTCCAGCGCTTCGACGTCGTGCAGTACGCCGCAGTCCAGCACCAGCAAATGACCGGCAGACAAATTCACCTTTCGATCGGCCAAGTATATACAGACCTGCCCATGCAACTGCTGAATGGAGACCCTCCCTTCTGCTTTGTGTTGGCACATTCGAGAGCCAGCCTTCATTAGAATCAGAACGATTCGGAAATCTGGATATTTCGCGAGCGTCTTGGAACTCCGCCCAGTTTCTCTCTGCCATGAATCTTCTCGCCGGAGTTGCTGCAGCTCTCGTTCCAAGTCGAGCTTCAGGAGAGGGTCCGCCAGCCCCGGTAATCGATTCAATGCCTCGATGCCATCGCCGGGATGGCAAGCGCCGAGATCCGTAGCCATGATGAAACACCTTCGCAGTCTGTGCATCTCCATTGTCATTTGTCATTGCGCTCTTACCTAATTCAAGTTCCAGTTCGAAGCGCTACAACCCGTGTCTGAAGCTTTTGAGGAGCCCAGAGAACGATCATCGACGATATGTTGCGGCAAAACTGGTCAACATTGCACAGTCTTCCGACTGTGGGTCCTTGTATCGAGGGATCCGTAGATGAGCCGGTGACCCACCGCTGCTAGCCAAGAGAGAAAGCCTTGTTCGCCCAGCCACGCAGATATCGCTTCTAACGGGGCGTCGGTGTCCCCACAGTCCATTCGAGAAATCCAACAAAGTGGCCTCCAGATGATCTGTAACCTTCAAACAATCCGCCTGAATCGCCGTTCTGATCAACCAACATCGAAAGCAGAAGTTCGTTACGATTCCGGGCTTCATAAAGGTCGGATTTCGGGGTCGCAGACCTCGGCTCATCGTTAAGATGCGTCTTTGAACTGGTACTGTCACAAAGTGTCTTGCCTGAGCGGATAAGGTCATTTCGTTGTCCTCAAATCCGAATCGAGATGAAGGGCGAGGCTAAAAATCAGACAGGCCGAAAGAAGAAAAGCGAAAAAGACGAACTTCAATCGTCTGCAGCTATCTGGCCGCGCGTCGCGTCCTTCTGTTTCACTTCAAGTCACACCCTTGCTTTGTCCTGCAAGTCTTATACGGGCCTTCCAGTTCTCGCATTCGTTCTATAATCGCCTTACCCGCCAGGAAAATCCGCACTCGCATTTTCTGCACGCCCAATTCCACCAGAGCAATTATGTCGCGATATTCGCAATCTGGCGATGGTTGGAAGACGTGGACCAAATACCTTCATGCCTAGTCTGTTCAATATTGACCACCTATCTTCCGCGTCCAAAACCGCTGATTTGGAGCAGGAGACATGAGCACCTCCGCGAGCACAGCGCCCTTTTCGTTGTTATGCCACCTTCCCGGTAGGACGTGAGCCATTCTGCACAGTATTACTGGAGCGAATGAGCGAATCTAAAGGTGTCTCCGGTGGGCAGTTTTCCAAGCCAAGCAGACGGCCTGAACCACGGCTGACGGAGGTTCAATCATGAGTGCGAGACTTGCTACAGTCAACGACTATATGTTGGCCCATGCGCAAGAAGCCAGCGCCATCCAGTACGGGAGCGTTGTTCCCGGTGACCCGAGCGACAACACGCACCTGAGCGGCATGAAATTCGATTGCGGATACCTCTCACCCTACTTCGTCACCGATCCCGAACGCATGGAAGTTGCCTTCGAAGACGCCTACATTCTTATCCACGAAAGGAAAATCAGTTCTAAGAAGGACCTGCTCCCGCTGCTGGAGCTGATCATAAACAGTGGCAAGCCGCTACTCATCATCGCAGAAGATGTTAAAGGGGAGGCACTGGCTACTCTCGTCGTGCACAAACTGCGTGGCCCGCTGCAAGTAGCGGCTGTCAGGGCTCCCGGCTCCGGGGATCAGCGCAAGAGTATGCTGCAGGACATTGCCCTCCTCACCGGGGCCAAAACCGTCACCGAAGGCCTCGACATCCAGCTGACAAACGTACAGATTGCTGATCTCGGCCAGGCCAAAAGGATCGCCATAGACAAGAACCACACGGTCGTCGAAGGCAGTTGCCAAATAGAGTCAGCTAAGTAGAAGCGAATGCGTCTACAACTGGGGCCGCCTCGGAGGCCTCTCTGATCTGGAGTGTCCTTTTCTGACGTTCTGAACCTGGCAACATACACGACGCTCTGGACTATTGTATGACTCATAGCTCACTCGCACCACGTGGGGACGGTTTTGGACGGATTTCGCAACAAGAAAACCGGTCCATCGTGCCTGCCACCTCCTGCCTCCGAGCGCAGTGGTATGGGAGTCACGCCACCTTGCGGGCTTTCTTCACTGTCTTTCGCACCGTGGGTGACTTCTTCCGGGACAACGCTGCGGTTATTTGCCTTTTGGGCGCGGCTTTGACCGCAGATCGCAATTTCAGTTTGGGCTGTTTCGCAGTGCGATGGTGACCGTGGTGCAACGGCTTGATACGTGCAGCTTCTTCTTCAATCCTCAGATTCGCGTCTCTATCTTTTTGGCGCTCCTCTTCAAGGTATGCTGGATTCGTTTTCGTTGTCATGACCCAAGTGTGTCACAGCATTCCCATCCAGACTGTTCAATTTTGGGCACTTATCAGTATGGCTTTGTCCGGGAACGTTGGGGCAAAATGTGCCGGCTAGCTAGAGATCGACCGGGAGATTGTGCAATGTTGACAAGTTTTGTCCGAACATAACTTCGATCATCATGTTCTCGAGCACTCCAAGATTTCAGACTTGGGTTGTGAGCTGCGTGATTCAGATCAGGAGTTAGCGGTTAATCACGGCGAAAGATGCACAAGCCCCGAGGCAGAAGGTGTTCATCATGGCTACGGATCTCAGCCCTTGCCATTTCGGCGATGGCATTGAAGCATTGAATCGATTGCCCTGGTTAGAACCGTCGATCTTGTTGCCGTCGAGCCGCATGCTCGCCCGGTTTGGTCAAAATAATTGTCAGAACTGTGCTGTTTGGATCAGCCGAGCCAATCCTTCCAGTCCTACGCTGTATCTATCGAGCTAATGAACGTGGGGACGAAGGGCGATTCTCTGACCTCGTGAAAAGGAAAATACTATGGCCCATGGCACCAATAATCGGATACCCAAACTGCGTAAAGCTCCCCAACCACCCCTGTCACACGCTGGGGCAATCCCTGACGCTGACCGTGCCAAGAGGCCACCACTCTCAGAGCCCTCGGCCACCGGCCAAGAACTGACTCCCGGAGATCGGGTCGAGGGTTTGGGCACTTTCGGAAAGCCAACTGGAGAAATCGGCACAGTTGAACGAACTAACGAGGAGGACGCGGTCGTCAAGTGGGATGACGACGGTCGCACAAGACTCCACCAACCGTCGCTCAAAAGGATTTAGTGCACAAAAAAGCGGGGCTGATCCGCCATCTGTGGCAATGCCCCAAGTTCAGAGACCTGCTGGAACGAACACCCCGCACGAACGCCCGCAGCTCCCGGCTAGCAGCACTAACGCCTCTCTCCATTGACCGGGATTCTGACTGCTAACGCCTGATTTCGTCAACTACGGAGAAGCGGCTTCGGAGCCAGCCTGTTTGGGTCGTCGCCCCGCCTCTTTTCGCTTCCACAGGAACGCCGCGAGTATCGCGGCCCCAACGCAAACCAGGTCACTTGACGCGGAGCCATACTCTGCTACGGCCACAGAACGCGGATGAGCGCTGCGGGATGACTGTTGCTGCGATTCATCCGGGCAGCCCGCGCATATCAAGCAAAGCAGAATGAGTGCAGCGAGCGCAGCAAGTTTCAATCGCATAGTCTCTCCTGTAGCACCTCGAGGCCGATAACCCACTCACGCTCAGCCACCTTGTCGTCTATCAGTCGGGCGTCCGATGCCAAATCGGAATAGAGGTCAGGAGATATGTTTCTAAGGTTCAAAGGCAGGTGTGATCGCGTGTGCGAAGGGCCACGTTTGTGACTCACTCGGCTATCCCTGCCAAACATGGTAACCGCACGCGCACGGTACGGTTTCGGTAGGTTTTCGCTTAGTTAATTGCTGTTTGCAGATGGGGCAGGGTTTAGTCATCATGTACGTCATTCAGTCTTACCTCCGCGGCGGGCTACAGATTGAGGTTACCAACCTGGGTCTGACCCGTCTGGTCAGAAATGCTCACATCTTGGTGCTGACCTGAAATATCCGATCAGCACCGACATCTTGGACACACAATCGAGGCATCGACGCCTTGTTACTGTTGCACAATCGCCTTATCACTCACTGAGAGTCAATGAGTGCTAACACCGTTACGACAACAATCGAGTGAACAGCGGTACGAACGATACTCCAGCACAAAAACCAAGCTGCAGGATTCGAGTGTTGCAAGTCAGTGGCCTGTGAGCAAAACTGAGCAGCGAACCTCGTGTCGCTTCAGCATAATTTATTTAGGTGTAATCAGTTTCGACCCAGGAGGGACTATGTTTGGTTACGGTTTGGTGGGAACAGTTATCGTTATTCTCGTGATTGTTTGGATCGTGCGCAGCGTATGAATTGAGAACGCGCTGCCCGTTTTGCAAACTTCGCAACTCGAGCCTTCACATCTGCTCTCAATGCTTGTTCTTCGGGCGGTTCAAACTTTGACGTTTCAGACGAAAGGAAGATGCACATGTTGATACTGATCATTATCTTGGTGTTGGTCTTAGGGGGCGGCGGAGGATACTACGGTAACAGCCGCTGGGGTTATGGTGGGGGTGCGGGCATAGGGCTGGGCACCATATTGTTGATCCTTCTCGTAGCCTACATGTTGGGCGTTTTCCACTGAGGCGGCTAGTGTCGGACGGGATGGTTTACGTTTCGAGCCGGTGCTCGCCTAGAGCCACGGTGCAAAGCCGGGCGTTACTGCGAAACATCGATTTCACTCATTGACTCGATTCCGCCAAATCTCAAGGAGTGTATTCGCTGTTAACGTCAACGATCCCACTGTCTTGGAGCATAGTACTTTGTGAGCGTTACTGCTCAGCGGAGCTACTTCCCTTCCCCCACAATTAAAGGTGACAACATCTCCTACACAAGGATGGTCTTCTGGCAGAGCACAGCACTATCGCGAAAAAGAAACCCGATTTCAATCCGCACACCTTTCTGTCGACCATTGGGAGGGGTAGGGAGATGCTGTCTTTCAAGAAGACGCTCTTGGTCTTCGCCCAAGGCGATTCTACGGACGGATTGTTTTTTATCCAGAAGGGGAAAATACGGCTCAGCGTTGTATCGGAAGGCGGGAAAGAAGCAACCCTAGCCATTTTGGGCCAAGACGATTTCTTTGGTGAAGGCGGCCTGGCTGGTCAACTCATACGCATGTCGTCTGCAATTGCTATGACCGACTGCGTTCTTCTCCATATCGAGAAGACGGCGATGATGCGCGCCATGAGCCTGGAACCAAAATTGTCAGCGATGTTCCTGAAATATTTGCTGAAGCGAAACATCCGATACCAAGATGACCTGGTTGATCAACTTTTCAACTCCAGTGAAAAGCGGCTTGCAAGAGTTCTCCTGCTGATGGCGCACTTCGGCAAGGAGGGAGTGTCCGAGATGTCGGTCCCGAGACTAAGCCAAGAAACTCTGGCGGAAATGGTGGGGACGACCCGTTCGCGGGTCAGCTTCTTCATGAACCGGTTCAGGAAGCTCGGCTTTATCAACTACGACGTTGGCGAAAATTTACATGTCCACAGTTCACTCCTCAATGTTGTTCTTCATGACGACAACGAGTCTCCTGTGACTTCGGAGGGTAGCGGAAGTGCCCGCACCCATAAAGGTCTCGAACTATCAGTGATGCCCGGCGAACCGTCTGACAACGAGCGTGCCAGGAGACCATCCCTTGCGGATCCCAAACGACGCCGTAAGGGAAATCACGATGCAAGATACATCCGGACTGGTCTAGCTTGAGAATCCTAGAGGGATTGCAGTGAATCGGCAGTATATTGCAGCCAATCGAGCGATCTAACACGGGTATGTAATGGTGAGAGGATGAGAGGGATACTCCATCCAGGTGCCCGTGACGCGAAAGAGTGGCTTTCAGGCCGCGTAATGTACCCTTTGCCCCGAGGAGGATTTTCGCGTTTTCCTTCAGCTTACTTGCATCGCCAAGCCAGCTAAAAGGGTTCAGCTCTAAGCACTTGAGGACACATTCGAAGGCAGTTCTGTCGCGACGCAAAAAAGCCGCCGGCGTCATCGCGCCAGGCGGCCTTGAAGATCAGATCTGTTTCAAGTTAAGCCTGCTTTTTCTTCTCTTGATCGTGTTTATCTTGTTCAGACTGTGGACTCTTGTGCTGTCCGCTCGGGTCCTGTTGTTTCTGCTGCACTGGCTGGTTCGGCTGGCTTCCAGGTTTTTGCTCTAGGCCGGGCTTCTGATGGTCGTTATGTTGTGGATCTGACATTTCATATCTCCTTTTAGGTTGGGTACACGGTGTTACTCCTGTCAAGAAAGAGACGGAGAGAAACGGAGTACTCATCGCTGCGCCATGATCGCTCACGTCCTCTACAATATCTGGCCTGAATTGCTCAGTTGGAGCACTTCTTTAAGGATGGTTTTCCGAAGTATAAGGTACTCTCCAATTTCCCAGAGTGAGCATTATGAAACAGTACTCCTGGCTACATGCCACCTAAGCTTGGTGCGGGAGATAAAACCATGCATTTGCCCCAAGAAGTTCACCGCCGACTCCAGGCTCGCGCCGTTACTGATCTCGATCTCGCAAGCCTGCTGGCAATATTCACAAAACCCGATGAGATCGTGAGCGAGCCTCCCCTAGATCAAGTAATCAAGGATGCCGAAACGCTCAAGCTCTGACGCGAGCCAGTTCATTTGTTCTGTACTCTCCACTCCAGCGACCAACGGGGCTGACTAGAGTTACGACGCCCGGAGGAAACTTGACGGGTTTTCAGATTTTCTTGGTCTTCTAGACTGTCAGACGTTTCGGCTTGTGTACTCAATTTGATTTCAAATTGAGCCCACTGCCGGGTGCTGGAGTAAGTCTACGGCGATTTAATCGGCGGTCGCGATGTGGGTCTATTGGTATGCCGGTACAAATTACACACTTCTCACCGGACCTAGCAGCACAGGTGAGGCAACTGACAGCGAGCACCTGCTTCTGGTTGAATGCTTCCAGATACTCCTTTCGGATTCTCAAGCTCGACCTATGCCGGTGGTTTTGGCTGATAGAACTGTCGTGACCGGACGCATTTGATACTGCTCTGCGTCGATACCGGACTCCGCAAGAAACCGACGGGATGGAGTCGCTATTCTGGCAATATCCTGTGATTGCCCCTAGCTGGTTGTTACTGGGAGCCTGGGGCTGGACACGGTTCGGTGGGTCGATTGTCGTGATGCTGCCCCCGGGCGCGCGTAGGAACGCGTGAAAGCCGAAATTGATGTAATATCCAGCGATCACGCCAGCGTCGTTAAGCTCTGGCCGGGCCGCGAGTTTCCTGTTTCCAGTCAGTCATGCAACTCGCGACACTCCTAGAGTTGTAGGAATGATCCAGCGTCAGCATTTGGAGTCACCCCTGAGTGCCCAAATAGAAACCCGCCGCCATGGAACGCTAGGAGATTCTCACAGGGCGAGTCTTCACTTTCGGGATTTCAAGCCAAGCTCGCCATCGTACTGTCGGATAACCCCGTAGCACTCGCAGGCGGAATCTTCAAGTTTCTTGCGGTTCACGATCTTCACTGCGCCACGCGTGTACTCAATGAGTTCCTTCCTCTGCAAAACACTGGCTGCCAAACTCACGGTAGATCTATCTGTCCCTAACATCGTTGCGATAAAATCATGAGTAATGGGCAGCGACCGCAAATCCACTCTATCCTGAGTCATTAGCAACCACCGCGCAAGGCGCTGCTCAATATCGTGCAGCCGATTACACGCAGCTGTTTGTGCAATCTGCATACCCCGAATTGCGGCATAGCGGCTCAACATTAATTGAAGGTGCGGAGCGGATTCCAAAGTCTTCTGCAACGCTCCGACCGCTACTCGAAACCCATCCCCCGTGATTTGTACCACCGCTTGAAGTGAGCCCCTGCTGAGGCCAACAGCCGCCAGCGTTCCTGTAAAGCCCTCATACCCAACTATGCCGGCTTCGGCCGTTTTTCCATCTTTCATTACTACTACAAGGGAAATCAAACCTCGATTAGGAAACCACGCAAATTCCAGCTTTCCACCTGCTTCGTGAAGCACTAGATGGTTTGGCAAGCTGACGTATTCGAGATGCGGACGAATTGAGCTATAGTCAGTATCGGATATCGATAGAAGTATTATGTTGCTGACTGCTTTCCCTGCGGCATTGGTCCGCTCACCGGACTGCCCGACTTGGAGGTCTTTGAGTGACACGAACCAGAACCGAAAACCTATCCCAGATGCGGGTATGACTAGCCCTCATGGTCTGGGAAACAAGACATTCGCGTTAATTGGGGAATTATACGATTCCCCTGTTCCAAAAGGGCGTTCGAGATCACGCCTGCGAACAAAAGCCCTTCTGCCTATGTGGTCTGCCCAACAGACTACAAGGATTGGCATGTGATAATCGAGCTAGCGGTGCAAACTAATGAGTGCCCCTGCGGCGGCCAAAAAACTCAGCCAATTCGATCCCAAGATATTCCTTTCGACCATCAACGGCGGTAGAAAGATCGAAGCTTTTCCCAAGAAGCAGACGATCTTTGCCCAGGGCGATTCGTCCGATGCTGTTTTTTATATACGGGAGGGAAAGGTAAAACTCGCCGTTGTGTCGAAGGTCGGGAAAGAAGCCACAATAGGCATCCTGAACAAGGGTGATTTCTTCGGAGAAGGTTGCCTTACTGGGCAGGCTCTCCGCCTGTGCTCCGCAAAGGCAATGACCGATTGCTCCGTGATGCGAATCGATAAGAAGTCGATGGTGGACGTGCTCCACCGGGAACATGCGTTCTCCGATATGTTCGTGGCATACTTGCTGACACGGAACATCCGATACGAAGAAGACTTGGTTGACCAGCTTTTCAATTCCAGCGAAAAGAGACTGGCTCGGGTTCTGCTCATGCTGGCTCATTTCGGCAAGGAGGGCGTGCCCGAGACTGTAATCCCCAAGATCAGTCAGGAATCCTTAGCAGAGATGGTAGGTACAACTCGCTCGCGGGTCAGTTTTTTCATGAACAGGTTTAGGAAACTGGGGTTCATTGATTATCACGCCGGCGATGAACTGCAAGTTCATAGTTCACTTCTTAATATCGTTCTCCACGACTAGAACTTCATCCGGTAGCAGGTGGTCGCGTTGAGCTTAGGTCATTCTCAGTGTCTTTGCGGCGTTCGCCAGAGCATAAAGAGCTTCCTCCACCCCCTTTTGCTGCTCCGGCGTGCTCCTGCTTTCATCGATCATTTGTCGCAATAGCGCATTTAATTACTCGCTGGGCTGGTTCAATCTTGGAGGGTCTCTGCTGAGATTCTGACTCCTGCATACCCGCCGGCCTTCGTCGTAAAGAATGGTTCGAAAATCCGTTAGCGGTTCCTTGTCAATTCCGCTGTCCGTAACCCCGATCCGCACAAGAGACCCAGATGTGGCTTCGCTGTGAGTTGCAGCGTACTGCTCATCGAGATCACACGGTTTCGTTTCGATAAACAGCTTTCCACCTTCTGGCATGGCGCCGTGCATTCACAGCCAGAGTAGGTGTCGAAATCACAGTGAAGCTGGTATGCCCTTCAAAACCAGCATGATCACAACAAGCGCTGGGAACCCAGACAACGGCAGAAAAGGAAAGGACCGTCGTGAGGGCTGAGTGTCGATTTCACACTAACCCATGACGGCCCATCCAGGACACACACTAACGCATCGACCGTTCGTAAAACTGGTCAATAGTGAACATCCCTGCCGAGACCGGGACCTCGGTAAGTCGCCCCGACAAATCTGGTAAGAACGGTCGCTTTTGACCATTCCACAGGTTCCTCTCACCATAGAATTGGACTGGCTCAAGCGAGAGAGGAAGCTTTTTGTGGCGGGGATAACACCGAAGAACCTGAGCGAACCACACAGCGCCCATCCCCCACCGCGTGGAGAAGCTCTCGGCATTCTTATCGATTGCATTCCGGGAGAGTCGGTTGTTCTGAACCGGCGCCAGCAGCAAATCGCCGACCTCTTGCTGCAGGGTTGTGACAACACCGAAATTGCCAGCGAACTGAAGATGGCGCGGCGTACCGTCAAGGCCCATTTCAACCGGCTTTTCCACCGCTTTGGAATCACCGATGGAATCAAACGGGTCAAGCTCGCCACCCTCTTGTACCGGAGGCAGCTATGTCAGCAGCCCAACTCTATGGCAGCCGAGTCCCCAGTGAACGAGAGCGCTGGGTCATTGAACTCGTGGCCCAAGGACTTAAGAATCGTGAAGTCGCGGCC